>Ga0222628_1000374_pt1 | contig 19746 bp, 29 predicted proteins | sample AntAcemetageno95_FD_179860 | JGI IMG/M metagenome (GOLD analysis project Ga0222628, IMG submission 179860) | Saline water microbial communities from Ace Lake, Antarctica - #95 | ecosystem: Environmental > Aquatic > Non-marine Saline and Alkaline > Saline | place: Antarctica: Ace Lake | collected...
AAAGGGCTTTGCTCAGGGCAAGCTTAATTGTCTTGAGTAGCCACTGAAAGGAGGTTATTTTAATTGTATTTCCCCCGGCCCAACCCAGTCGGTCGGACTGTTCTTTAAATGTCTTTCAAAAAAAGAAAGGAGGTGTCGTTATGCGGCTTAAATATCCGTGAATACATAAGATCGCCAGCTGGCGGTTTACCCTTAACCGGGTGAATAGTCAATACAAAACCGTTTGCTGGCGGTTTTTTCTTTTCTTGACAAAAAGGACAAAAAATGATATAGTGTATTTACTCAAAATTTATAACTAAAGTTTCTCCAATTTAGAGAGAAACACTCTTTCCTTGATTCATTTCAGGAGGGGCTAAGTAGGTATTTTTTTTATGTCTGAAGACAAAATATTAGACAAGAAAGCAGAAGAATTTAAAAATCTGCTAAAAGATTTCTTTAACCAACTACCAAAAGTTGGCGATGTTGTTAAAGGTAAAATTATTAGTGTTGAAAAAGGCCAGATTCATCTTGATATAGAAGGTATGACTGTTGGTGTTGTTCGTGGACCAGAGTTATTTGCTGAATCAAGTGAATATACAGACTTGCAAGTAGGTAGTGAAGTTGAGGCCACAGTAATGGAATCAGAAAATGAAAATGGTGAGATGGAACTTTCTTTCCGTATCGCTGGGTTTAAGCGTGCTTGGGATAATGTTAAAAAATTAATGAAAGAAGGACTAACTATCAAAGCTAAGATTTTGGCAGCTAACAAAGGTGGTTTAATGATGAAGCTTGATGCTTTGTCAGGTTTTATGCCTGTTTCTCAGCTAAGTCCAGAAAATTATCCTCGTGTTTCAGGTGGAGATAAAAATAGAATTTTAGAAAAATTACAGAGTTTGATAGGTGGAGAAGTAGAAGTAAAAGTTATTGATGCTGATGAAAAAGATGAAAAATTAATAGTGTCTGAGAGAGCTGTTTGGGAAGATTCTCAAAAAGCTGTGCTAGAATCTTACAAAGTAGGCGATGTTGTAGAGGGCGAAGTAAACGCTTTAACTTCATTTGGTGCCTTTATTCGCTTTGGCGAAGGTTTGGAAGGTTTAGTTCATATCTCAGAGATAGCTTGGCAAAGAATTGATCACCCAAGAGATATATTGAAAGTGGGCGATAAAGTAAAAGCTCAAATTATCCAACTTGATAAATCAAAAATATACTTATCTATCAAAAGAAATGTTGAAGATCCTTGGAAAGGGGTAAAAGACAAATATAAAGTAGGTAGTGTAGTAAAAGGAAAGATTTTGAAAGTTGAAGGTTTTGGTTTGATGGTAGCTTTAGACAATGATATTCATGGTTTAGCTCATGTTAGTGAATTATCAAATAAACCAATTAGTGATATTAATAAAGACTTCACAACTGGACAAGAATTAGATTTTGAAATAGTTTCAATGGAGCCAGCTGAACATAGACTAGGTCTTCGTTTAGCAGGAGTAAAAGGCAAGGAAACAAAAGTTAAAAAAGAAAAGAAAGAAGAAGATTCAAAGGATGAAGAGAAAGTTGAAGAAAAGAAAGAGAAAGAAGAGGAGGCTAAGGTTGAAGAGCCAAAGGCTGAAATAAAAGAAGAAAAGAAAGTAAAAAAAGAAAAGAAAGAAGAAGAAGAAGAAGTAAAGGTTGAAGAAGAAAAGAAGTAAAAAGAGTTTAAAACAAAAAACCTGCTGTTATGGCAGGTTTTTTGATTGGGTAAAAAAACAGGGCCTCGGAGGCCCTGGGGGTAACATTTTTTAAAGCATAACAATTGGCTTTGCTGCCTTTTTTATGTTGGGATTAGGGTGGTGTTTTAAGGCATGCAACATGTAGATGGCGTGTTGGTTTTTGCTTTCGGCCAACGAATCAAATACAGCCAAGGTGCTTTCGGTGAGGTCGATGGTGGTTACTTTTTCAAGAATTTGACCTACCACTTCTTCGGCTTTATCAGTACCTACAAGTTTGTCGAGGTAATCTAAAGCAATATTTTGGCCAGAGATGCAGCTTACTAAAAAAGCTTTTAGTGCCATAAGATCCATCTGGCCTATTTTTTCTTTCAGTTCATTTCTATTCATAACAATACCCTCCTAGGTTTGTGTTTGTTTAAAGATCAATTTCTTTTAACATACATATTTTGGAGGGTTTTGTCAATGGGCTGGCTCTTGTGAGAATTTTTTTTATTGTCTCATGAGGCAGGTTTATCTTGAAAAAAGAGAGGTAGGGTGGTAAAATAATTATATAATTTTTAGTTTTAAATAAATATGGTATTTGGTGAACATAAACAATCGCCTAACCCTGATATGGGGGGAACGGAGAATCAGGATGTTCCTGGCATTTATAAATTAATAGAACAGGATATAGGAGTTTCTGAAATAGTTGGAGAGATTTTTAAAAATTATCACAATCCAGAAGCTCTATATCTGGGATTTAATTATCTTTTACAAAAAGGGTCTGATGGTGAAGCAACAATAAGGTTTATTGCTCAAAATGATAAAGGTAGTTTGGGTGAAATAGCGACTAAAATTTTAGAATCAAAAAGTGTAGCACCTGGAGAATTAGAACAAATAGTTGGTATGCCCGATCGTATGAAAAATATGATGGCTTTGCCAGAAAATTATAGTCATGAAGATGTTGTGAATTTTTATTTGGAAGCAGCTCGATATTGCAAAGAAAAATATGGAGATGAGGTGGATGTACCCAAAGATTCTAGTGAATTAAATTTTTATTTGGATACATTTTCTGGACATGGCATAGTAGCCCCTCAATTATCGGGTGAGGTAGAACAAGAGAGCTTGGTTGTTTCTAATACATTTGGCACTGCTGAGCTTACATATTTAGAATTAAATGGCCCAGAAGAAATATTGAGATTAAGAGATATCGAAAAACCTGATTTGTTGCTACTTGGTTCCATGGGTTCTTACTCCGCTAGAGAATTTTCTGCTTATTGTAAAAAAATAAACTCAACAGCAAAGCCACACGTTATTGACAGGTATTGTGATATGGTAGGAGATTTTGCTGGAGAAAGAGATATGGAATTTAAAATAGCTGACGCTCTTGATTTGCCACATGAAGATGGTTCTATGGATCAAGTATATACCAATTACCTTTTGCACTCTTTTATACATGATAATAGAAAGGAAATTAATCGAGAAATTTTATCTAAACTTTTTGCCGAAATAAACAGGGTTTTAAAAGAAAAAGGTAGTTTTGTTTTAGCAGAACACCCTTATGGTTTGAATATAGGCTCGGGTGGTAGTAAAGAAAATATTAAAGAATTAATTGCCGTAGCTTTGCAAAATGGGTTTGATATATCAAATAGCACAGAAGGTTTTGCATATTCGTATGTTATACGCCAAGATGTTATTGATTTTAAAACTGGTCAGGGCGGTGCCCAGATAGATGAGTATGGTTTTGCTAAATATGGGGATAGTTTAATAGAAAAGCTATCACCTTCTATGGGTTTTAGATTTCAGAAGAAGTAAAAAGAGTTTAAAATAAAAAATACCTTGATTTAGTCAGGGTATTTTTTTTGTTCTTTTATATAAAAAGAAAAACTCGCCAAAGGTCAAATGACATGGCGAGTTTATTTTTTCTTCTCCTTGATCTGGTAGTAGACCATCGCCGCCATGATGATGATGGTGCAGACTACAGTGCGCCCGGCGTAGAGGGCCGCTAACAGGTTTCCTCCTCTCGTTGTTGCAGGATAGAGAGCTGTTAGCCCGGCCAACAGGTTTAGCCCCCAAGCGCTATAGGATTCCGTTTTACTTTTGGAACTCCACATTGCATGTAGGGTGGGAATGTATCCCAGGACCATGAGAGCTTGTATGAGCATGTTCGATATACTCGAATTCTGAGTTATGATAGCGTAGATGAGAATCATCGCTATACCAACAAAATACATTTTCTCAAAGCCGCTAATTTTTACTTCTTTGTTACCACAAACGAGGATGGTGGTGATAATGCTTATCACTACCGCGACATCCATGGCGTTGAGGATACCTGAGACAAAACCCCTGTCTTCAGCTACCAGATAGGTAATGAGACTAAATCCAGTACCCAGTAGGAATGTGATCCACGTTGCCAACGCTGGTGTAATCTGGCGTTTCCAGATTTGGTAAACATACCGGCCGGCAAATAGGATCATTAGGACGGCCGTTGTGAAGGCCGCGATATCTTTCGACATTTTGGCCTCCTTTGGTTTTGTTTATTGTTATTCTTGCTTATGCAAGACATCTAAATATATCAAAATATGTGTGGTTTGTCAAGATTTCTTTGGTTTTGGGTAAGTGGTTTATTTGTTATTATGAACGAATGCAAAGGATGCATATGTGTAGATGGTTGGCTTGAAAAAAGAGGGGTGGGGTGGTAAGATAAGTTTGTATGAACAATATTTTTGATATTAAAAAAGTAGAAAAATATAAAAGTCCTTCTCAAAAAATTAGAGTTTTAACTGAGAGTTGGGTTGGGGATAAGATATTTTGTCCAAATTGTGGCGCCAATATTACTTCTTATGAAAACAATCGTCCTGTTGCCGATTATTATTGTAAAAACTGTCATGAAGAATATGAATTAAAGAGTAAAAAAAATATAATTGGTAAAAAAATTGTTGATGGTGCTTATAAAACGATGGTTGAAAGATTGCAAAGCCAAAATAATCCGAACTTTTTCTTTTTAAGTTATGACTTAGTTGATTATCAGATTATAAATTTTTTAGTTATACCTAAACATTTTTTTATTCCAGAAATAATTGAAAAAAGAAAACCTTTATCAGAAAAAGCACAGAGGGCTGGTTGGGTAGGATGTAATATTTTATTAAATAACATACCAAAAAGTGGGAAAATTTTTTATATTAAAAATAAACAAATTGAACAGAAAGAAAATGTTTTAAAAAATTGGCAAAAAACTTTATTTTTGGAAAAAACACAGGAGACAAATTTGAAAGGATGGATTTTGGATATTATGAAATGCATTGATGATATTGAAAAGGACGAGTTTGTTTTAGGTGATATTTATAAGTACGAGAGCGTGCTTTCAAAAAAATATCCAAAAAATAGACATATTAAAGATAAAATTAGACAACAATTACAGTTTTTGCGAGATAAAAATTATTTGAATTTTATTGATAAAGGGAAATATAAATTAGTTTAATTGACTTTTGAATTAATACGATCAATAATTAAAGTATAATATTTAAGCTTTAATTATGAAAATAACTAGAGAACTTGCAATCAAAATATTGAAATACTTATATAAACATCCAGATTTTTACTTTCCATTTTTAGTGATGTGTAAGGAGTATACAGAAGAAGATGATGATTTTGTAGAGATAGAACCAAATGAAGTAGAAATAATTGAAGGCGATGAAATTTACCAAACATTTGAGTTGTGGGAGAATTTGCAAGATTTACATGATGATACAACAAAATTGATGGCAAAGGGATTTATTGAAAAGATTACAAAAGTAAAAGCGTCTACTGAGATGTCTACGTAGACATCTACGTAGACAAATTAATTAACTATTAACTCCTGGATTCCCGCCTACGCGGGAATGATAGTGAGAATAAAGGAGAAACATATGCAAACAAGTAAAAAATCAGGTGAAGAAAATGTTCGTAAACTTTCTAAAATGGGTGGTGGGGCGAGTTATGGGATAACTCTACCGATTGAGATTATCCGTAAGTTTGGTTGGCGTGAAAAACAAAAGCTAGAACTTGTTATTGATGAAAAAAATAAAACTATAAAAATTAAAGATTGGAAGAAAAAGTAGTATGAATAAAAAAATTATAACAAAGTAATAAAATTAATTTTAAATTATGAAAAAATATATTAGTGCTCTAGGTTTGTTTGCCGTGTTGTTTGTTTTAGGTGGTTGCACCATAGGGCAAGAGGTAATGTATCCAGGACAAGATGATGATTTTAGTTATAGCCCGGTAGCTTATGATGTAGAAAATTATAAAATAGATGAACCTGGTCGCCAGATTTCAGATGATTGTAAATGGGAGTTAGTTGGTGGGCATGGCTTTGAAGTTATGTCTCAAAAATGTCCAAATTATTGGGTAGAGTCAGAGTCTAATAGTTTTGTTGAAAAAACTGTTACAGGATATGAGTTTGATGTTATAAAAAAGTTTAGTAAAGAAAAGGAAATGTCTCCAGAGGATTTTATTAAGACAACTTTTATAGATAGGTTAGATTTGTCAGCCAAGTTGGGGTGTGAGGTTGTAGCTTATGGAGAAAAGATAAATAAATGGGGCGAGGAAATAACTAGGTATACTATTGAACCTGTTGGTGAATATAAAAAAGAGTTTATGGGAAAAATGAAAATTGATCCAACGTATTTGGCTTGTGGTGAGTATGGTACGACAAACGGTGTTCAATATTTTGAATATCACTCAGCCCAACCTCATACAATGTTATTTGTTTTGATAGGTCAAGAATATCCTATTTTTGATGAAAATAGCATTCGTCCTGTTTTCCAAAAACTTGATTAATATTATTTAAAAATAAAAAAACCCCGGGGCGCGTGGCCCCGGTGGTACTAATACTTCCGTTGTTTTTTTTGCATCACCTCCAAAAAAAGGAGAATGACGCAGGCTGTCGTCCGCACGTGCGGATGCTCGTGCAACGTTAGCCTGGAGGCGAATTTCTTCGCCTCTGGGATTGGCAGGTCGGAAATAGACTTGAACAATCTATCTATCTCCGGGTTTACTTCGTTGTAAAATCCGTTTACCACACCAATAGCCACATCAAAAACTTTTTTGTTTTTGTATTTGGCCAGTGTGGTGATGGCTGTATTCAAATCCTTGATTAGGTTTGAGATATAGCCTTCCAAATTTCCAAAGTCCACCATCCCCTTAATCTTTCGATCTGTCGTTCCCATAGTCCTATCCTTTCTGTACCTACCCCAAGTTTAAAGGAACTTCCCATATTCTTAACATACCAAATCTGACGGTTTTGTCAATGGTGTAGCTGTGTATTTATTTAAAAAAATCAAAAAATCGCTACTTTGGCGATTTTTTGCTTGTCCGCCGAGTTTTTGGTGTCGTATTATTGGGTGGAGTTGCGGTGGACAGAGAGGCGGGGTATAATAGGTTTCTATTTTGTATATATAACAAACTCAAATGAACCAACAAACAGCTTTTGGAATATTAAAATCAGGGAGAAATGTTTTTTTGACCGGATCAGCCGGGACAGGTAAGACACATCTTTTAAATATGTATATTGATTATTTGAAAGAGCGGGGGATAAAACCCTCTATTGTTGCCCCAACTGGCATCGCCGCTTCTCACATCGGAGGAATGACTATTCATTCTTTTTTTGGCATTGGTATTAGAGATTATTATGATGAGTATATGATAGATAGTTTGTTACAAAAAGAATTTTTATATAAACGTTTGAGCAAAGTAAAAGTTTTAATAGTAGATGAAGTGTCTATGGTTTCGCCTGATATTTTTTCAACTATGGATAGGGCTTTGCGAGGTTTCAAACAAGTAGACAAACCTTTTGGCGGAGTGCAACTTATAGTTTCCGGAGATTTTTTTCAGCTTCCTCCAGTTTCAAAAACTAAACGAGAAATAAAATTTGCTTGGCAAACAGAATCTTGGAAACAGGCCGATTTTCGTAGTTGTTATTTAAAAGAAAAGTTTAGGCAGAGTGATGAAGTTTTGATAAATATTTTGGATGAAATTCGTTCTGGTCAAGTCTCGGCAAAATCAATGAAAGTATTCAAGGAGTGTCGAGGAAAAGAATTGCCAACTGATTTTGAAATAACAAAATTATATACCCATAACATAGATGTAGATAGGATAAATGAAGAAGAGTTAAATAAGATTAGTTCTCCAACTAGAATATTTACTTCAGACAATACTGGTACCAAGAAAAATGTTGAGAAAATATTTAAATCTTCTTTGGTGAGAGAAGAATTAAAAATAAAATTAGGGGCAGTGGTTATTTTTATAAAAAATAATTATGAGAAAGGATATGTAAATGGGACTCTTGGTAAAATAATAGATTTTAATAGTATAACTGGTGCTCCGGTTGTGCAGATTTTTTCAGGTCAAACAATTTCAGCCGAAAAAGAAAGTTGGGAATTTGAAAATACCAGCGGGACAATTGTGGCTCAGATTAGGCAAATTCCTTTGCGTTTAGCGTGGGCTTTGACAGTGCACAAATCACAAGGAATGACGCTTGACGCTGCCGAGATTGACTTGTCAAAGACTTTTGAAACAGGGCAGGGTTATGTGGCTTTGAGTAGAATAAAATCTATTTCTGGTTTACGTTTGATGGGTTTAAATGAGATAGCTTTGCAAGTTGATGGTTTAGTTTCAACCGTTGATAAACATATTAAAAAATCTTCTGATCTAAATGTTTTAAAATTTAATTCGTTTAGTGATAGTGAAAAGACAAAAATGTTTGATGAGTTTGTTTTGAAAAATAATGGAACACTTAAAAAAGATGATATAAAAAGAAATGCGGTGAAGCTTAAGAAAAAAAAGAAAGTAAAAAAGAAGGTAGGGACTTTGGGAGAGACAAAAGAATTATTAGAAAAAAAGAAAACTATTGAGGATATTGTCAAAGAGAGAGGGTGTTCCAGAGATACAATTTTGAAACATATTCAAAAGATTATTTTGTCTTCACCTGATTTGGATATTGAATATTTAAAACCAAAAACAGAGATTCTCAAAAAAGTTAAAAAAGCAGTCAAGGATATTAAAATAAAAAATAGAAAGATTGATTTATTGGAAAGCGGGGATATAAAATTGCGATCAATCTTTAAATATTTAAAAGAAAAAGTTTCTTACGAAGATATAAAAGTAAGTTTATTGTTTGTAAATAAAAAGTAAAAAAAGAGGACCGCCGGTGGCGGTCCTTTGTTGTTGAGGTGGAATAGGAGGGTTATTTGATGTTGCTCTCTTTCCGTATGAGCAAAGCGTTTTTTGCCAGGTCACTAGTACATTCATCACCGTCCGCAGTCATGTCCTGTAGAATTTTTGTGATGTGGTTATCTGGCTTAAGGGCCAACGTAAAAGCGGCTGTACCACGTATGAGTTCGTTGGCTTTTCTGTCGGTAATTAATGATATTAACACATTAGTAGCTTCTGGGGTGTTTCTTGTCGCAAGCTCATCGAAACCTATTTGAATTCCCCATGGGCTGTCGTGAATGAATTGTGTAATTTCTACATAAGACATTCCGTTAACGATGTTTTTTACAGCTGTTTCAGTTACGCTATCCATAATTTCCTCCAATATAAACGATGGCCTTATGGCCGTTTCAAAGATCAAAGTTATTATCTTAAAAATACCATATTTTTTAAAATTGTCAATGGGTGGACGTAAGTACGGACGTACGTACGTGCGTACGTACGTCGGGGTTTTCTTTTTTTCTTGACACTTAAAACACAATACTGCTATAATTTAATTACTTAAAAAATAAAATATGAAAAATGAACAATTAAATAGAATTTTAAAGTTGGTTGACAAAACTGGAGATAAATTTATTGTTTTAGATAAAGACACGGATAGGGCCTTTGCAATTTTAGATTTAGAGGATTATGAATTAATGCATGATGATGCTTATGATCTTGAATCTGACTTTGACGATGAAGATGATATGGACGAAGGCACAGATCCTTTAACAGGTTTGAGCGAAGAAGAATTATTTGAAAAAATAGACGATGATATTACTCGCTGGAAACAAGCCAATGGTATTAACGATGATTACGGAAAAGATTTTGAAGATCACACTAAAGAAGTAGAGCCAGAAGAGATTAAAAATGGTGATTTGCCAGCAGTTGATACGGGAAATTTGCCTAAAAATAGCGAAAAAAGTGAAGAAATCAAAATAGAGGAATTAACTGAGGTGAGAGATGAAAGTTTGCCATTGGTAGATAATGTTATTGATGAAGAGCCTTTGGATGACTTGCCAGAAGACGATGTTGAAGAGGATAAATTTTATATTGAACCACTTGAATAAACGAGGTTTTTAACAAAAGAGTTCGTGGGCTTTTTAAACACACTTTATCCCCATATTTGCCTATTGACTTATCTGAATTTTTTTTGTATAATATACAGCGCTTCTTAATTGAAGTGCTTTTAATATATAAAATGAAAGCGGCTGGATCACAAATCTGCCTTGACCACTCAAGAGTAGAGCCGCCAATAACCTAAGTCCGTATGGCTGAGTTTTTACGTAATAAGCCTCACGTTAACGTTGGTACTATCGGTCACGTTGATCATGGTAAAACTACTCTTACAGCTGCTATTTTAAAGGTAGCTGCTGCAAAAGGTTTGATTGCTCAAACTAAAGATGTAGGTGAAATTGATTCCGCTCCAGAAGAAAAAGAGCGTGGTATTACTATTTCTACAGCTCATGTAGAATATGAAACAGAAAAACGTCATTATGCTCATGTTGATTGTCCTGGTCATGCTGACTATGTCAAAAACATGATTACTGGTGCTGCCCAAATGGACGGTGCTATTTTAGTAGTTTCTGCTGCTGATGGTCCTATGCCTCAAACTCGTGAACATATTTTGCTTGCTTATCAAATAGGCGTGCCTAATATCGTAGTATTTTTGAATAAAGTTGACCAAGTTTCTGATCCAGAACTTATTGATCTAGTAGAAGAAGAAATCAGAGATTTATTAACAAAATACAAATTCCCTGGAGATAAAACTCCTATTATCCGTGGTTCAGCTTTAAAAGCTTTGGAAAATCCAGAAGACGAAGAAGCTTCAAAGCCTATCATGGAATTATTGAATACAATGGATGAATATTTCCCAGAACCAGAACGTGCTACTGACAGGGATTTCTTAATGCCTATTGAAGATGTATTTTCAATTGAAGGTCGTGGTACAGTAGTAACCGGTCGTATTGATCGTGGTATTATAAAAATCAATGACGAAGTTGAAATGGTAGGTTTAAAAGAAGAACCTTCAAAAACAGTTGTTACTGGTATTGAAATGTTTAACAAACAATTAAAAGAAGGTCAAGCGGGGGACAATGCTGGAATACTTCTTCGTGGTACAAAAAAAGATGATGTAGAACGTGGTATGGTTTTGGCTAAACCTGGCACAATTACTCCACATACTGAATTTGAGACCAAAGTTTATATCTTAACAAAAGAAGAAGGCGGACGTCATAAACCATTCTTTGCTGGTTATAAACCACAGTTTTATATTCGTACTACTGATGTTACCGGTGAAGTTACTTTGCCTGAAGGCACAGAAATGGTTATGCCTGGTGATACAATAAGTTTAAAGTGTAAATTAATTGTACCAGTAGCTATGGAAGAAAATATGAACTTTGCTATCCGCGAAGGTGGTCGTACAGTAGGAGCTGGTGTTGTAACAAAAATTATTAAATAAATCTAAAAATATCTTTGCCCCACTCGCCACGGCGGGTGGGGCAGAAATATTTAATAAAGTTCTTTAATCACTATGACAGTAGAAAATAACAAAAAAGAAGGAGAAGGCACACGTATTAGAATTAAAATTAGAGCATACGATAACCGTATTATTGATCAAGCTACCAAAACTATTATTGATACTGCTATGAGAAATGGTGCTAAAGTAGTCGGTCCAGTACCTTTGCCAACTGAAAAGAACAAAGTTACTGTTAATCGTTCAACTTTTGTACACAAAACTGCTCGTGAACAATTTGAAATACGTACCCATAAAAGATTGATAGATATTGTAGAAGCCACTCCTAAGTGTATTGATGCTTTGATGAATTTGAGTTTACCGGCCGGTGTAGACGTTGAAATAAAAATGTAAATTGAAAAGTTAATAAACAGTGGACAAGTCCACTGTTTAGAGTGTTGACAGTATATTAATTTTCTGTTATAATTAGGGCACTTTAAAAAAAGGTTATTATTGCTTGGCAAATAAGATCCAAAATTCGCTAGTTAGCGGGAGGAAAACATTTGTACGAAGTGAAAAATAATTTAGGAGAAAAATATTGAAATTTAAAAGTAATAAGCCAATTTTGATTAATCATCAAAAAGGCTAGAAGCAAGAGACTAATATATTATTCTACTGCTTCTAGTTTTTTTGTTAAAAAAGTTAAGTCCTATTGGACCAATGGCTAAAAAATATGAAATTTATTTTAGGTAAAAAATTAGGCATGACTCAGATCTTCAAAGATAACGGTGAAGTAGTTGCTGTTACCAAAGTTCAAGCTGGCCCATGTCAAATAACACAAATTAAAGACAATGCCCTTCAAATTGGTTTCGGAAAAACCAAAAGTTTTCGTTTGAATAAACCAAAGTCAGGACATTTGAAAGATTTAGAACCAGTTAGAAGATTAAGAGAATTTAAAGCTGAGAAAACCGACAGTTTTAAAAAGGGTGATTATGTAGATTTGAGCGTTTTTGTAGAAGGCGATAAAATAGCTATTACTGGTGTTTCAAAAGGAAAAGGTTTTGCTGGTGTTATGAAACGTTATAATTTCAAATGTGGCCCAGCATCACATGGTCAAAAACATCAGAATAGAATGCCTGGTTCAATTGGTGCTACTGGTCCACAAAAAGTTTTTAAAGGTATGAAAATGGGTGGACGTATGGGTGGTGATCAAGTTACTGTTAAAAATTTAGAAATTATAAAAATTGATCTTGAAGATAACGCCTTATATATTAAAGGGGCTGTCCCAGGTGCAAAACAAGGATATTTAAAAATTTTTGCTGAAGGCGATTTTAAAATTAAACAAGAAGAAGTAAAAGAAGAGCCGGTTGTTGCTGAAGTTAAGGAAGTCAAGATAGAAGAAAAAGTTGAAGAAGTAAAAAAAGAAGAAGAAAAAGCTCCTGCTTCTGATGAAGCGGTGGTAGAAAAACCAGCTGAAGCTGAAACTAAGGCTGAGGCAGTTGAAGAAAATAAATAATTTTATGAAAACTAAAGTTTATAATTTATTAGGCAAAGAAACAGGTGATATTGATTTGAAAGATGAAGTTTTTGCTGTTGAAATTAAACCTGAAGTAGTACATCAAGTGTTTATTTCTTTATCCAACAACCAAAGACAACCATGGGCTCACTCAAAAGACAAGAGTGAAGTTAGAGGTGGTGGTAAGAAACCTTGGAAACAAAAAGGTACTGGCCGTGCTCGTCATGGTTCTATTCGTTCACCTTTGTGGGTAGGCGGTGGTGTTACTTTTGGTCCTTTGAATCTTAGAAATTATAAAGATAAAATCAATAAAAAAATGAAAAAGGCAGCCATTAAGATGTGTTTGTCTGATAAAGTTACTAATGAAGCTTTTTGGGTAATAGATAATTTTGATTTTTCTGAACAAAAAACAAAATTATTTGATAAATTTTTAAAAGATTTGCCAGCTAAGAATAAAAAATATATAGTTTTGACTGACGGCAAAGATAATAAAGTTTTAAAAATGACTAATAATTTACAGCAGATTAAGACTGTTAGAGCGGAAGATGTAAATTTAATGGATCTTTTGAATAATCAAGGTGTGATTATTACTAAAGAGGGCGTTAATAAATTAGAAGAAAATTTAAGTAAATAATATGGGTTTGCTAGGAAAAATAAAAAAAAATAAAGACGAAGCTGTGGAAGAAAAGAAAGTGGTTAAAGCAACTGATGAAAAGGAAGTAAAAACAGTTTCTAAAACTAAAAATGTAAAAGGTGGTAATATCTCTTATAAAGTTTTAGTTCGTCCTTTAGTTACTGAAAAGAGTACTGCAGCAGAATCACAAAATAAGTACAGTTTTATTGTTTCAATTAAGGCTAGCAAAACAGATGTTAAAAAAGCTATTTTAGAAACTTACGGAGTGAAAACAGCTAACATTAGAACTGTCAGCGTTGATGGCAAACAAAAAAGATATGGTAAATTGAGTGGCCGTAGGTCAGCTTATAAAAAGGCTACTGTAACATTACCAAAAGGCAAGACTATTACTATTCATGAAGGTGTTTAATTTTAAATATGGCTATTAAAGTTTACAAACCAACAACTCCGGGACGTCGCAAATCAAGCGTTGATGCTTTTGATGATATCACAAAAAAAGAACCGGAAAAAAGTTTGGTTAAAATTATAAAAATAAAATCAGGTAGAAATAACACCGGCAAGATAACTGTTAGACATAAAGGCGGTGGAGTTAAAAGATATTATAGGCTAGTTGATTTTAAAAGAGTAGATAAATTGGATATAGAAGCAGAAGTGAAAGCAATAGAATATGACCCAAATCGTGGTCCAAGAATCGCTTTGATTGAATATACTGATGGGATTAAGGCTTATATTTTATGCCCACAAGGCTTAGAAGTAGGCGACAAGGTAATGTCTTCTAAAAATAAGATAGAAGCTACTACTGCTACTCGTATGTGTTTAGAAAATATCCCAGTTGGTTTATTGATTTATAACGTAGAAGTAAGTCCTGGCAAAGGTGGTCAATTAGCTCGTGGAGCTGGTACTGGAGCACAGTTACTAGGTATTGAAGGAAAATATGCTCAAGTAAAATTGCCTTCAGGAGAAATACGTTCAATCCTAAAATCTAATATGGCTTCTGTTGGTACTGTTGGTAATGCTGATTACAGATTGATTCGATGGGGTAAGGCTGGTAGAAAAAGACTTATGGGTGTTCGTCCGACTGTTAAAGGTAAAAATATGAACCCTTGTGATCATCCTCATGGTGGTGGTGAAGGCCATAGTCCGATTGGCCAGAAGCGTGGTCCACAAAATATCTACGGTAAGACAGCTTTGGGTGTAAAGACTAGAAATAAAAAGAAATGGACTGGAAAATTAATTATCCAAAAAAGAACTAAAAAGAGAAAATAAAATAAAAATATGAGCAGAAGTCTTAAAAAAGGTCCTTACGTTGACCCGAGAATATTACAAAAAGTAGAAAAAGCTAAGGTCGATGGTAAAAAAACCCCGATCAAAACTTGGTCTCGTGCTTGTGTTATTTCTCCTGAGATGGTTGGTGTTACTTTTTTAGTGCACAATGGTAGAGATTTTATTTCTGTCTATGTAGAAGAAAATATGGTAGGCCATCGTTTAGGAGAATTTTCACCTACTCGTAAATTTGTAAGTCATGGTGGTAGAATGGCTAAGGTTCAAGCTAAAGGTAAATAATCAATATGCAACAAGAAGTAAAAGCAAAATTAAGATTTTTAAGAATAGGCCCACGTAAGGTTCGTTTGGTTGCTGATTTAATTAGAGGCAGACAAGTACTCGAATCTGAAAATATTTTGCGTGTTTTAAATAAAAAAGCCGCTCGTCCAATCTTAAAATTAATGTTATCAGCTATTGCCAATGCTGAGCATAATTATGAAATGAAAAAAGAAGATTTGGTAATTACAAAAATTACAGTTGATGAAGGTCCGATTTTAAAAAGATGGATGCCACGTGCCCAAGGTAGAGCTACTAGTATTAGAAAAAGAACTTCTCATATTAATATTTATCTTTTAGGAGAAGCTCCAGAAAAGAAAAAGGCTGTTAAAAAAGAAAAAGCCTCAGAAAAGAAAGAATCTGTTAAAAAAGATAAAGATCCTGAGAAGAAAGAAGTTGTTAAAAAAACTACTAAAAAAGAAGATAAGAAATAACATAATTTTATGGGTCATAAAGTACATCCTAAAATTCATAGAACTCCTACAGTTTTTACTTGGGATTCAAAATGGTTCGCAAAAAAGAACAAAGGAGCTTTGTTATTGGAACAAGATATTAAGATGCGTGAGTATCTAGAAAAAAAATTAAAAGAATCTGGTATTGATGCCATTGGTATTGAAAGAACTTTAAGAGATGTATCAATTACTATTTTAGCCGCTAAACCAGGTATGATTATCGGACGTAATGGACAAGGCTTAGAAGAGTTAAGAAAATATATTGAGAAAAACGTTTTACAGTTTAAAATAAAAGTAAGAATGAATGTTCAGGCTTTAAAACAGCCGGCTTTGTCTGCTAAAGTTGTAGCCACAACTACTGCTTCAGAGATAGAAAGACGTACTCCATTTAGAAGAGTAATGAAGCAAACTATTGATAGAGTTATGAACGCTGGTGCTCAAGGAGTAAAAATTTGTATGTCAGGTCGTTTAAATGGGGTTGAAATTGCAAGAACTGAAAAATTAAGTGCTGGTAAAATGTCCTTGATCACTTTACGTAGTGATGTGGATTATGCCTTGGTAGAAGCTCAAACTATTTTTGGTAAAATTGGTGTCAAAGTTTGGATTTATCATGGTGAAACTTTTGGCAGAAAAGAAAAATTTAAAAAAGAAGAGAATAAATAATCAATATGTTGTTACCTAAGAAAGTAAAACACAGAAAATGGCACAAAGGACGTCGTCGCCAAAAAGGCGTGGCTACTCGTGCTAACAAAGTATCTTTTGGTGAATTTGCTATCAAAAGTCTTGGTTATGGTTGGCTTAGTAGTAGAGAAATAGAAGCTACTCGTCGTGTTTTGACTCGTTATGTTCGTAAGACAGGTAAAATGTGGATTAGAGTTTTTCCTGATAAGCCAGTAACAAAAAAAGGTAACGAAACCCCTATGGGTTCTGGTAAGGGTGCACCGGATCACTATGTCTGTGTTGTAAAACCAGGTACAGTGTTGTTTGAACTATCAGGTATTGATAAAAAAACTGCTCAAGAAGCTATTAAATTGGCTGGTTATAAATTGAGTGTTAAAGCAACTTTTGCAGAAAAGAATTAAATATATGGATTACATTGATTTAAAAAATAAAACAAAGAAAGATTTAAATGAAATGCTCTTGGAAAAAAGAGAAGGGTTAAGGAATTTACGTTTTAGCGCTTTTAGCCATCAGTTAAAACAGGTTCATAAGATAAAAGTAATCAAGAGAGATATTTCAAGAGTCTTAACTGCTTTGAAAGAAATCAAATAAGTATAATTTTATGGAAAATAGTAAAATAATTAAAAGAGTATTCATAGGCGAGGTACTTTCAACTTTAATGGAAAAGACTATTACTGTTAATGTTGATAGGATGAAGCCTATTAAAAAATATCAAAAAGCTATTAAAGTTAGTCAAAAATATCATGTTCATGATGAAAAGGGAATAGCCAAAGTTGGTGATACGGTAGAATTTACTGAATGTCGTCCTCTTTCAAAAACAAAAAAATGGTATTTAACTAAAGTTTTGTCAAAATAATTATTGTATAGTAACTTGTTAATATGATACAACATCGTTCAATGATAAAAGTAGCCGATAACAGTGGTGCAAAAAAATTGCAGTGTATTAGGGTGCTTGGAGGTTATAAAAAACGCTATGCTAGAATAGGCGATGTTGTTACTTGTGCTGTAAAAGAAGCTGCTCCCCGTGGGCAAGTTAAAAAAGGTGAAGTAATACATGCTGTTATAGTTAGGCAAAAAAAGGAAATTGGTAGAAAAGATGGAACTTATGTAAGATTTGATGAAAATGCAGCCGTGATTATTGATCGTAAAACAAAAGAGCCTAAAGGCACGCGTATTTTTGGGCCTGTTGCCAGAGAATTAAGAGTTAAAGGCTTTCAAAAGATAGTTTCTTTAGCCCCAGAAGTTTTGTAAAATAAATATAGTTTTATGAAAATCAAAACAAATGATAAAGTAAAAGTTACAACTGGTAAAGATGCAGGTAAAACTGGAAAGGTTATTCAGGTTTTTCCAAAAATGGATAGAGTGGTTGTTGAGGGTTTGAATATTATGAAAAAACATTTACGTGCTTCAAAAGCTGGAGAAAAAGGACAGATTATTGAATTGTCAGCACCGATGAATATAAGTAACGTAATGCTTGTTTGTCCAAAATGTGGCATACCAGCTAGGATAGGTTTTAAAAAAGAAGGTGAAGACAAAAAAAGAGTTTGTGGTAAATGTAAAGAAATAATAGACTAATAATATGGAAAATACTTTATATAAACAATATAAAAAAGAAATAGTACCAGCCTTAAAAGAAGAATTTGGTTATAAGAATGTAATGCAAGTGCCAAAGATTTTAAAAGTGACTGTTAATTCTGGTGTTGGTAAAATGGCAAAAGAAGCTAATTTTATTGAAACAGTAGAAAAAACTTTACAAAAAATTACTGGTCAAAAAACAGTTAGAACTAAGGCTAAAAAAGCTATTTCAAATTTTAAGCTAAGAGAAGGTATGGACGTAGGTGTAAAAGTTACCTTACGCGGGAAAAGAATGTACGATTTTTTAGAAAAATTAGTGAAAATTGCTTACCCTCGTATTCGTGATTTTAGAGGAATAGCTGATAAGGGTTTTGACAGACAAGGTAATTTTTCTTATGGTTTTAGAGAAAATCTATCTTTTCCAGAGGTGAAAGCTGACGAAATAGATAAAGTACATGGTTTAGAAGTAGTTATTAGCACTAATGCAAAAAATAAAGAAGAAGCTAAAGCTTTGCTTAAAAAATTAGGTTTCCCATTTGTAAAATAAGTATTTATTATGGCTACTAAAGCACAAATAGCAAAATCAAAGAAAACACCAAAATACTCTACCAGAATTGTTAGACGTTGTTGGAAGTGTGGTCGCAAACGAGGATTTATGAGAAAATTCGGTTTATGCCGTATCTGTTTTAGAGAGCTTGCCAATGATGGCAAAATCCCTGGAGTAAGAAAGTCTAGCTGGTAGTCCATTTAAGGCGCATTGATAAACTATTTAAAAATAATAAAAAATAATAAACAAAATAATAAACACCTATGATGACAGATCCAATAGCTGACATGTTAACTAGAATCCGAAATGCCTTTATGGCCCACAAAAAAGAAGTGGTTATTCCTTATTCTAAAACTAAAAAATCTATTTTAGATATTTTAGGCAAAGAAGGTTATATCGGAGAGATAAGCAAAATTGAAGGCAAACATGCTGATTTGCAGGTGGTTTTGAGATATAAAGGAAAAAGTTCAACCATTACTAGTATCAAAAGAATAAGTAAACCAGGTCATCGTCGTTATATAAAAGCCAAAGATATTGAAAGAGTTTTAAATGGTTATGGTATGGCTATAATTTCTACTCCAAAAGGTGTTATGACCACTAGAGATGCTCGCAAACAACAACTGGGCGGAGAGTTAATATGTGAAGTTTGGTAATTAATTTATAAATTATGTCACGTATAGGAAAAACAATTAGACAAATCCCTACTGGAGTTACTTTGGAAGTAAAAGATGGTGTTTTGATTGTTAAAGGTCCAAAAGGTGAATTAAAACAAAAATTAAATTCTCTTGTTAGTATAGATATAAATGGACAAGAGGTTAAAGTTGTTGTTAAAAAAGAAACTGATAAGACAGAGCGTGCTTTGTGGGGAACATATTCTAGTCTTTTGCAAAACATGATAATCGGGGTTACTGAAGGTTTTAAAAAACAGTTAGAGATAAACGGAGTTGGTTATAAAATTACTTTGAATGGTAAAGATTTAAAAGTAGAAGCCGGTTATTCTCATCCAGTAGATGTTAAAGTTGTTCCAGATATAACTTTTACAGTCGAAAAGAATGTTGTTACTATTGAAGGTATTGATAAACAGGTAGTGGGTGAAGTAGCTGCTAATATTAGATCAATCAGAAAACCGGAACCTTACAAGGGCAAAGGTATTAAATATACTGATGAAATTATACGTCGTAAAGCTGGTAAAACTGCCGCTTCCGCATAAAATTTAAAAATATGAAAAGAAAAATAGATTCAAAAAATAAAAATAGACAGTTAAGACATACTAGGATTAGAAAGAGATTAAAAGGTACGGCTACCGTCCCTCGTTTGTCTGTTTTTAGAGGTTTGTGCAGTCTTAATGTACAGTTAATAGATGATATTAGCGGTAAAACATTGTGCGCTGTTA
>Ga0222628_1000375_pt1 | contig 19702 bp, 33 predicted proteins | sample AntAcemetageno95_FD_179860 | JGI IMG/M metagenome (GOLD analysis project Ga0222628, IMG submission 179860) | Saline water microbial communities from Ace Lake, Antarctica - #95 | ecosystem: Environmental > Aquatic > Non-marine Saline and Alkaline > Saline | place: Antarctica: Ace Lake | collected...
AAATCATTATTACCATTATTTATTATAGGTCTATCTTGTTTCTTTACTATGTTCTTATGTATGGACAAAATACTTAAAAAAGATATCAATAAAAAAGATGTTGCTGCAGTTAATAAGCTTAAACCTATTCTTGTATTATTTCTTTGGATAGCCATATCTGCTTACTTCTGGATATTTTTCTGGCATTATGCTACCCCAAGGTGGGCGATGGGTATAGCCCCTGCAATATTTGTAATAGCAGCCTATGGTTATCATTATCTATATAATATAATTCTAAATACTATAGATAAGATAAAGCCTAATAAAAAGAATATGGCTCAGGCAATATCAGTAATAGTTATAGGAGTAATGATTTTATCTAGTTTAATAATAGTTTATCAGAGAACAGATAGAATGATAGATAGTAAAGCTGGTACTTATGATTATTTAAAACCAACATCACTATGGCTACAAGATAATGTACAGGAAGATGAACTAATAATGTTCCCCTCTTATGTATGGTATGAATATTACACACAACGAGATAATTTTATTACAGATTATGATATAAAGGTTGCAGCATTTGAGCCTAGGAATCTTACACATCTATTCCTAGAAGATGTTCCATATGGGCTAATACCAACGTGTGAATATGATTATGAGATAGCAATGAGAGATAGTGGAATAGATTATTTTGTATGGACAATAGGACAGCAGGTATGGACACCAACAACAGAATATATGGACAAGGCTATGAAGGAAGGTATCTTTACTGGTTATGCTAACTTCAATTCAGCTTCCAATGGACAACCTTCTGCTTGGATATTTAAGGTAAATAAAGAAGCTTTAAATAAAAAGATTGATAATCTAGAATATGAGAACCAACTACTAGTCATGGTTACAATGGAGCAGTGGGGCCCCTGGAACGTCTACAAGGAGAGTAATAATATAACAGAGCAAGATATTTGCGGATATGTTTATGGAGAGAAAGGAGGTAAATTTTATGGTGAAGATTAAAAGAAAGATTAAAGAACAGTTATATTGTAAAAGATGTGGAGCTATGATAAAACGTCATTTTCAAATAAGTATTTCTCCTAAGAAAGTTATAGATGTATGTAGTGAATGCTTTAGTTGGACAATGGACAAAACAGAGGTAGAAGTAAAGGTAGATTATAAAGAAAGGAATAAAAAGCCTGTAAAGAAAAAGATAATAAAGAAGATAGTAAAGAAGAAAGTCGTAAAGAAGGTAGTAAAGAAGAAAGTAGTAAAGAAGAAAGTAGTAAAGAAAACTAAAAAGAAGACAATAAGGAAAAAATAAATATGACTAAAAGCGAACTATTCAAAGAAATATATCCATTAATAAAAGGAAAAGATGTTCTTGATATTGGTTGCATAGAACATACACTAAGTGCCAAAGATATCAATCCATTCTGGGTACATGAATTTCTAAAGAAAAACTGCAATGTCTTAGGAATAGATATCTTAGAAGATAGTGTAAATACCCTTAGCAAAGAAGGCTATAATATTATTGTAGCTAACGCAGAAACATTTGAATTAGATAAGAAGTTTGATATTATATTCGCGGGAGAATTGATAGAACACCTTAGTAACCCAGGATTGTTTCTACAGCAATCTAAAAAACATTTGAATGATAATGGGTTAATTATAATCACTACTCCTAATACATTCTATACTCCAAGATTAGTAAATTGTGTTATTAATTTTAATGATGATCCTATAGTTAATGGAGAGCACACTAACTGGTTCTCCCCGTCAACTATAAAAACATTATTTGAACGTGAAGGTCTTGATATAGTATCTATTAAAAGATTTGATGCTGCTACTTTAGATAAAACATTCAAGAGTAGATTAAAATCAGGGATAAATAAAAGTAGAGATAAAAAAATAAAAGGAAGCTTATTGGTTATAGCTAAGATTAAAAAATGATGCCTAGAGAACATTTAGTATGTGGAGTTGCATTGGCTGTTGTATTATGGATTTTAGGAATAGGATTCATCCCAATTTGTATAATTATACTTGCTTCTATATTAATAGATATAGACCATGCTATAAATTATATTAATATATTCAAAAGATGCAATATAATAGAAATGTTTTCATATTTTAGAAGAGATGTAAGCTTAAAAAATTCTACTATACCTCTGCCTGTATTTATTTTTCATAACTATGAAACGATATTTATAATAGCTCTCCTTTCTCAGTTTTATCCATTTATGTTATTCGTTCTAGCTGGAGTCGCATTCCATATGTTTATAGACTGGGGGGTAATGCCAACAGATAGATATCCTGCTGTAATAAAACTATCTTTAATTTTAGTATTACTTGAGAATGGAAGAAGAAGAAGGGGCTATTCAAAATGGTAGCAACTACAAAGACAGCCAAACCTAGAGATGTTTATCTAATGAGTTATGCTAATGGTAAATTTATTAACAACCAGAAAAGACTTAACAAATCTGGCAAAGCTTATGGTATAAAAAATATAATATCATATACTGATTCAGATTTAAAAAGAACAAAGTTCTATAATAAATACAAAGGAATATTAGACCAGCCACGTGGTGCTGGATATTGGTTATGGAAACCTTTCTTTATATATAAAGCTATGAAAGAATTAAATGATGGTGATATATTAATATACTCTGATTCAGGTGCTGTATTTGTTGAGAAACCAATGCCATTGCTCACTCTAGCCCTTAAAGAAAAGATACTTCTTTTTACTAATAACGAACCTAATATTAAATGGAATAAAAGAAGATGTTTATCTAAGATGAATTGTGACTCTAAAAAATATTTAGATGCACCACAGGTGTCTGCTGGGTTCCAGATATATGTTAATAATGAAGAAACTAGAAAGTTCGTTAAGGAGTGGTTATACTATTGTTGTATGCCTGGAGTTATAGATGACACCACAAGTAGTCCTGGAGAATATGAAGAGTATGCCGAATACAAGGAACATCGTCATGACCAATCTGTTTTAACTAATCTGGCTACTAAATATAATATTCCACTCTACCGAGACCCATCTCAAGGTGGCAATTACATTAAGCCACTAAAATTTAGACAAAAAGGAGAATGGTTGCAGTACCCTTATAAATATAAAGATACACCTAACAATAAAAAATCTAATTACCCTACTATTATTAATCACCTAAGAAATACCAATAAAATGAAATTATCACTAATTAAATTACAATCAAAATTACCAAGATGGTTAAAGATGATATTAAGAAGAAAAAAATGAAAGAAAAAATTTTAGTTATAGGTGATGTTATGGTGGACTCATATATAGGAGGATCTGTTAATAGAATAAACCCAGAGGCCCCAACTCTTATATTAGAAGCTGAAGAAGAAACTTTATCTCTAGGAGGAGCAGCTAATGTAGCTAACAACTTAATTAGTCTTGGTGCAGAAGCGTATTTAATTGGATATACTGGGAAAGATGAAGCTGGGAAAGATTTTAACAGAATGGCAAAAGACAGAGGAATCAATATAAAGCTATTTGAATCTAGCATAACAACTCTTAAGAAGAGATATGGATACCCACAGATGCTAAGAGTAGACTGGGAAGATAAAGTAAATGTTTCTGATAAAGAAATATCTGAGATAATCTTAAAAATTAAAGAAGTCGAACCTTCTATTATTATAATATCAGATTATGCTAAAGGTTGTATCTCACAAGAATTATTTGATAAAATTGTGGAGCTGAATAGAGCACTAAACTTTAAAATTATAGTTGACCCGAAACCAAGTAGCGGGATTAATTATAAAGGCTGCTTTCTAATGACACCAAACCTTAAAGAAGCTATAGAAATTTCTAAAAATAATAGCTTAGAATACACTGGTGATTATCTAGTTAATAAATATGAATGTAATGTTATGATAACAATGGGAGATGATGGTATAAGTTTATTCACTAAAGGTAAATATACTAAGCTACCAACTGTAGCTAAAGAAGTTTATAATGTTAGTGGCGCTGGAGATGCTGTTATCGCATCAATGGCTTTTGCTATATCCAAGGGCTGGGAATTAGATAAAGCTATGAAGTTTGCTAACAGTATTGCTGGAGAGGTGGTCTCTACTAAGCGTACATCTATAAAGGGAAACAAAAAGATAGTACTTACAAATGGTTGCTTTGATATTTTACATGCTGGACATATAGAATACCTTGAAAAAGCTGGGGAGATGGGATATCTTATAGTTGGCTTAAATAGTGATACCTCAATGGAAAGAATAAAACGAAAACCTCAGTTCAGCCAAGAGGATAGAAAAACAATACTAGAGAAGTTAAGATTTGTAGATGAAGTTATAATTTTTGATGAAGATACTCCTATAAAATTAATTAATAAAATAAATCCAGATATATATGTTAAGAGTAAGGGTTATAAAGATATTGATGCTATAGATGAGTCTATCCGTGAATTGGTGAGAGATAGGTTGTGCATAATTCCCCCAAGTAATAATAAATCTTCCTCGGAGATAATAAACAAAATTAAAAATGGATAAGACAAGAGAGCCAGTAGGGTTGATATCCGTTAAGGATATGCCAACACAATATATACTACCAGTAAGTGAAATAAACAAACTCCCTTCTGATAGAAATTATAAACTGTTAGATATAGGAGCTGGGATAAAAGATATAAGAAAATTCTTGCCAGGTAATATAACATACTTCTCAATAGATTGTACAGCTGATGTTAAACATAATATAGTTCTAGATTTAGATAAGGGTAGTGATGGCAAAGGACATATCCCAATTAAAGACAAACTATTTGATATAGTCTTGTGCTTAGAGACACTAGAACATTTACAGAGCCCTCAGAGGACCATGGATGAGATATTAAGAATAGCTAAAGATGATGCGTCAATATTCTTGTCAATGCCAAATGAATATAATTTTTGGTTAAGGTTTCAATATATTCTTGGGATAAAGGATAAAATGAAAGAACCATTTCAAATAGTAAATAACCATCTTCATATCCATTTACCTAGAGTTAAAGATATTAAAAAATTCTTTAGTAATTATGTGAAGATAGAAAAGGTATACTATGGATGGAATTCATATAGAGCACCAAGAATATTTAACGGGATGCTCACTAAGTTATCTAAAATATGGCCAAGTATGTTTACCAGAATGGTTGTGGTTAAAGGTAACAAATATAATACCACTACTCTGTAGTAGTATCGGAAGACTTATAAAGGGTAGTGTATATAGAGTATCATTATGAGGTTTATAATTACAGGACATCTTGGACTTATCGGGTCATCTCTAAAAAAGCGACTAGAAGACGAAGGAAATAAGTGTGTATTGAAAATGGATTTGAGAGACGGTAAAGATATTACTTATGACCTAGAAGGGAAAAAGTGTAATGCTGATATCATGTTTCATTTAGCCGCAAGATGTAAAATAAATAAAAGTATTTCTAATCCAGAATGGTGTTTTGAAAACGTTGCAGCTATACATGAGGTAATGGAATTTTGTCGTAAGAATAATATTAAAAAAGTAGTAGCCTTTTCAAGTTCAAGAATTCTTAATAAAGAAGTAAACCCATACACAGCATCAAAGAAATACTTAGAAGAATTATGTAGGACATATTATTCATGTTATGGTATAGAATATATTATAATTCGTCCGAGTACAGTTTATGGGCCATTCGATGATAAAACACATAGGCTAATAGATATCTGGATTAAGAATGCACTAAAGGATAATGACTTAGTTATCTATGGGAATGGTAAAAAAACATTGGACTTTACTTATATTAATGACTTTATAGATGGTGTTATGCTAACATTAAAAAATGGTATGAATAAAGAATATAACATATCTGGTAATGAAGAATTTAATCTTAAGAAATTAGCTGAAATTATAATAAAAGAAACTAATAGTAAAAGTAAAGTTATACTAAAAACAGCAGAGGCAGAACAACCGCAGAAAGTGCATGTTGATATATCTAAGATTAAGAAATTAGGGTATACTCCTAAAGTAAAACTTAATGATGGAATCAAAAAAACAATTGAGTTCTATAAAAAAATAAAATGAAAAAAGTATTATTCACAACAGTTAATGGAATATTAAAACCGTTCAAAGGAAGAGGATTAAGTAATACAAAGATAGGAAAATTTGTATATGAAAAAATGTTCATTCCTAATAAACCAGACTATGTTAATGTAGAAGGATTTAAGTTGTATCTACATAAGGGTGGAGATCTTTTATCTGACAGTCTTTTAATCTCTAAAGAATATGAGCCAGTAGAAACTAGAGTGATAAAGGAATTAGTTAATGAAGGTGATATAGTTGTAGATGCCGGAGCTAATATAGGATACTATACTGTATTAATGTCTAAAGAAGTCGGACCCAATGGTAAGGTATATGCTTTTGAGCCCGGTAAAGAATGTTTTGATATACTTGCGAAGAATGTTAAAGAAAATAATTGTAATAATGTTGTTCTTATTAATAAGGCGATATCAGATAAAGAGGGAGAAATTAAATTCTATGTTAATGAAAAAGATAAAGCCTCTAGTAGCATACTTGAAGAAACAAAGCATTTGGGTAAGGAAGTTATAGTTAAAGCTACAACTCTAGATAAAGAAGTAATAGAAGATGTAGATTTTATGAAGATGGATATAGAAGGTGCTGAGCTTGGTGGATTGATTGGTGGTAAAGAGCTATTGCAAAACTGTGGCAAGATGGTGATAGAAGCTCCAGAAGACCGAAGAGATTTCAAAGATATAGAACAGGTGTTACTTGAAAATAAATATAGGATTGAAAGGTTAGACGAAGGGAATATATTCTGTATAAAAAGAAAGAAGGAGGATATTATTTAATAATATGGAAATGACTATAGGGGAATTTGTAGATAAGTTAAGTATCCAGTTACATAAAGTACAAAAGATAGGTGAAGAATCTTATCCTGAATTCATTAAATTAACAGAAGAGCTTCTATTAAAAACTCCAATAGAAAATATTGAAGAAGTATTTAAGAGTTTAAGAGAACTTTATAAAATCAATGGGGAAATATGGTTGTTAGAATCGGGGTTACGACAAGGGAAAGAAGGCAAGATATCGCTTAAAGATGTTGGCAAAACAGCAATACAAATAAGAAATATAAATAATAAAAGAGTAGCTGAGCAGAATAGACTAATAGGGATAGTTGGTGGATTTAAGAATATAAAAAGAGACCATGCTTCGGCATAAAAAATATATGGAAGAACAAACAGTATCATTAATTATAACATCCTTTAAAGAGAAGACATTAGATAAAGCGATAGCAGCAGCTTTAAATCAGAATACTAAATACAACTATAATGTGATAGTTGTATCTCCTGATGATAAAGATTTACAATTTGCAGAATCAGTTGGAGCTATTCCATTTAAGGATCCAGGCCAAGGCAAAAGCTTTGCTCTTAACAAAGTATTCAAAGAAATAAAATCAGATATACTTATATTTACCGACGGTGATGTCTATATAAATAGTACAGCAGTAGAGGAAATAGTCAATGGATTTAATAATACGAAAATAGGATGTTTAACTGGGCGACCTGTTCCATTAGAAAATAGAAAAAGTAAGTATGGATATTGGGCTAATGTATTATTTAATGCTGCCCATAAAATAAGAAGAGATGCTTTTCTTAATAACAAGTTTATAGAATGTTCTGGTTATCTATTCGCATTCCGTGGCGGTCATATTAAAAAGATTCCACTTGATGTAGCAGAGGATACATACATACCATTTTTCTTTTCTGGGAAAGGCTACAGAATAGGATATGCAGAAAAAGCAAAAGTATATGTTAAGAATGTGGATAACTTTAAAGACTGGTTGCTCCAGAAGGTGAGGACTAGTAAGGCTCATGAAACTCTTGATAAATATGTGGATACTAAAAAGAATAAGAAAGTAAAATCTTTATCTGGAGAAGCCAAGGGTTTGTTTAAGGTTTTGAAAGAACCAGCTAATCCTAGAGAATTTTATTGGACACTTCAGCTGATTGCAGCTAGAGGTTATATGTGGGCCAAAGTTAAGACCGATATAAAGATTAAAAATAAACATTACAGTGACGGATGGGAAAGCCCTAAGTCTACGAAATAAATAGAAGGAGGAATAAAATATGAAAAAAGTAAATAAAGTATGGGGAGAAGAAAAGTGGATAGTAAATAGAGATTATTGCGGCAAAGTTCTTATCTTAAATAAAGGTTTTAAATGTAGTATGCATAAACATAAAATTAAAGATGAAACATTCTATATGAATAAAGGTAAAATACTATTAGAATATGGTGATGATAAATCTATAATGTATCCAGGAGATGTCCAACTAATTGAACCTGGAGTATATCATAGCTTCACTGGTCTAGAAGATTCAGAGATTATAGAATTCTCAACACATCATAGAGACGATGATTCTTACAGGAAAGATTCATCGGGTAAAGTTGATCTATCTTCTATAAAACTACCAGAGGAGAAAAAATGAAATACTTAGTAACTGGAGGAGCTGGATTTATAGGGAGTAATATAGCTAAGCATCTTTATGAGGCTGGGCATGATGTAACTATAATAGATGATTTTAGTTCTGGATATATGTATAATCTAAATGGATTTAAGGGAGAAATAATTAAATGGGATATATCTAAACCATACGCCTTTAACAAAAAATATGATGCTATATTCCATCAAGCAGCAATAACCGACCCAAGGTATCCAGATGATAAAGAGGTTTTAAATAAGAACATAGCTGGATTTAAACTTATGCTTCAAAAGGCTAAAAAGGATAAATCAAAATTGGTATATGCTTCTAGCGCAAATCTATATGGGAATGGGGATACCCCACAACAAGAAGACCAACTAAAAGAACTTATGAACGCCTATGGTACATCAAAGTTTATAATGGATGAGATAGCAAGCTATCACTTTAATAGTATGCATATAGTAGGTTTAAGATACTTTAATGTATTCGGTCCAGGTGAAGGTGGTAAGGGTGTTCCAGCTTCTATGATATATCATCTAATAAATAATATGAGAGAGGGTAAATCTCCTAGAATATTTAAAATGGGAGAACAAATACGTGACCATATATATGTTAAAGATTGTGTAACTGCAAATATAAATGCATTAGATTCAAAATCTGGAGTTTATAATGTTGGTACAGGTAGAGGAACAGACTTTAATGAACTAGTGTGTATTATAAATAAAGAATTAGGAAAAGATATGCCTATAGAATATTTTGATATGCCATATGATAAATCCACTTACCAAGCAAACACACAAGCTGATACTAAAAAGGCAGAGGAAGTTTTAGGCTTTAAAGCTAAGTTTACATTAGAAGAGGGTATTAAAGAATACGCAAAAGTTCTAAAAAATGAAGTTGCTACTAAGTAGTAGTATCGGAAGGTTTATATACTCATACCCTATAGAGAGAGTATGGTAAACTTTATATTATTAGAATGGAGGTGTTTAAATGACTGTTGAAATAATTGATGCTGGGATGTTAGTACTATATCCTTTAATGCTCTTCGCGGGTGTATCTTTATTTGTATTGACACTGGGAACCATATTCGGACCATCTACAAGTAAAATATACAGACAAGATTTGTCTAACATGTATGTTGCCGGAAAGATCAAGCAAATAGCTAAAAAAGATGGAATTAATCTTAATGAAGAATTCTTAGACTTCTCTAAAGTAATGAAGAACAAAAAGATTAACCTTGAAGCTTTAGATAATACTGTTGAACGAGAACTGCAAGAAAAGCTATCAGAGGATAATAAATCCAAACTAGCTACTAAGGAATAAACCTTAACGAATTTTTATTTTTTTATTTTTAAATTAAAACAAACAATATGGAAAACGATAGTATAATTGACTCCAGGAATGCAAAGGCTTCAGCTATATTTAGTAATCCAAAGATTATCTTTCCAATAATTCTAATCCTTCTAATCATACTAGGTGTTTATATAAGAGCACTTCCTATGACTGACCATAATGGATTACCTGGTCTATGGGATCATTCAAAGAATGCCTGGACATTAGGCCCAGATTTGGACCCTTGGTCTTTTGTAAAGAACGCTAAAATAATAGCTCAGGGAAGCGGAATACCCGCTATAGATACTCTTAGGAATGTACCACTAGGGGTAGATAACTCCAGGGAGACAATACTTCTACCATATATGATATATGGAACTTATCAATTAGTAAACCTATTTGGTACATTTAATATGGAATTTGCTGGGGCCTTATTCCCTGTAATAATGTTTGGATTAACAATAATAGCATTCTTCTTATTTACTAGAGAGATATTCTTACATAGTGGAAAAACTAAGGCCAACATTATAGCATCTATATCAACATTTTTCTTTACAATAACTCCCGCGCTATTACATAGAACTGTAGCTGGAATACCAGAAAAAGAATCTGCTGGATTTCTATTCATGTTTTTAGCATTTTATCTGTTCTTAAAATCTATAAAGGCAGGGAATATAAAGAGTGCTATATTATATGGATTCTTAGCTGGAGCTGCAACAACTATTATGAGATTTATATGGGGAGGAGCTGTATATATTTTTGGTGCAATATTTATGGCAGTTTTATTATCATTCTTATTTAATAAAGTAAATAGTAAATACTATGCAGCATATAGTTCGTGGCTAATTACTACATGTTTAACTATGGTGATGTTCTCTAGTTGGTTTACTCTTGGTGGGTTGTTAGTATTATCATACACAAGTGTCTGTATCCTTCTTTGGTTTTTTCTGACTCTTCATATAATATTATGGAATACTAGACTATCGAATATAGGATTTATGAATACATTAAAGCAGAAATTACCAAAGAATATCATTTCAATAATAATCTCTTTAATACTATTGATACCAATATCTCTGATTATATTTGGTCCAGATTTTATTTATGGTAAACTTAAAATAATATATGAACTTCTGTTTAATCCTATTACTGGAAGATGGAATACTACTGTAGCAGAGAATAGACCTCCATTCCTTGGAGAGTGGATGGGGAACTTTGGACCATTCATAGGAAACTTACCAGTAATGTTTACATTGTTCATAACTGGGTCTGTTGTATTGTTTAAAGAGGCGTTAACTAATTTGAAGAAAAAGGATTCTGTTAGATTAACTATTATATATTTGATATTATTAATGGGTATTACTTTCTCAAGAATAGCATCGACTAGTATATTCAATGGACAAAACTTTATAAGTAAACTATTCTTTATAGGCTCTATCTTATTTTTTATTATATCATTATTATATTATTCTATTAAATATATCAAAGAAGGTAATAATGGATTTAAAAAGATAAAGTTTGAATATATATTGGCAATATCATTATTTGTTCTTTGTTTATTGACAGTCCGTGGAGCCATAAGGTTGACAATGGTTCTAGCGTCGGTAGTACCAATCTTTGTTGGATACTTTGTTGTTAAACTAAGTTATTCTGTAAAAGATAATTTAACGTCTACTGATAATACAAGAAACAATAATACAGTTTTTGATAAAAGTTATATAAGTATATTCTTTCTAATAATAGTAATACTATCTAGCTTCTCAGTTGGATATACATTCTATAAAACATCTACATCTATAGCATATAGCATGGTGCCAAATTACTATAATATTCAATGGCAAAATGCTATGGGCTGGGTAAGAGATAACACAGAGGTTGATTCAGTCTTTGCTCACTGGTGGGATTACGGATACTGGGTACAGGCAATAGGAGAAAGGGCCACAGTAACAGATGGTGGTAATGTAATAACTTATTGGAATTATCTAATGGGTAGGCATGTGCTTACTGGAGATAATCAGGAAGACGCATTAGAATTTTTATATAACCATAACGCAGATTATCTTTTAATTGATAGTTCAGATATAGGAAAATATGGTGCATATAGTAGCATAGGAAGTGATGGTAATTATGATAGATTCTCTACTGTATCTACGCTTCTAATGGACCCTCAACAGACACATGAAAATGGCAACTCAACTACATATTTTTATAATGGTGGCATGAATTTAGATGAAGATATAAATTATGAAATAAATGGAATATCATATTTCTTCCCACAATCGCAATCTGCTATTTATGGGATTATTATAACTGAAGGAAATAATACAATTGAAGGAGTTGATATATTAATAATAAACAAAGGAGTATTGACTCCTATACCATTAAGATACATCCAAAATGGAGATATGTATTATGATACTGGCAGTGGATTAAACGGAACTGTAAAAACAATTACAAGAGTCGATGCTGCTGGAGTAGTACATCAGAATGGAGCATTACTATATATTTCTCCAAGAGTAACAAAAACTTTATTTTCTCATCTATACCTTTTAGATGACCCTACAAAAAAATTCCCTAATTTTGAACTCTCACATGCCGAACCAAACATAATGACTCAGGATAATAATATATTTTTTTATGATCCTATCGGCACTGTTGGGCCAATAAAAATATGGTCAATAAACTATTCTGGTGATGAAGAACTCAAAGAAGAATATATAGATATCGATTCTACAAAATATCTAGATTGGAAGCTTTAAATACTACTTAAAATTATATGAAAAATAAATGTCAAATCTGTGGTAATGAATGTCGTAATAAGTTCTGCTCAGTTAACTGCTATCGTAAAAAGCCAACAACTATGAAAAAAAAGAAATGCAAAAATTGTGATACGTATTTTTATGTTAATCCTTTAGATAGTAATCATTATTTTTGTTCAAAACTATGTTGGGAAATATATAGGGAGATCAATAAAAAAATAGATTGGGGTGATCCTGAAGAAGTAAAAAAATATATGAGAAAAGTGCATTTAAAAAAGAATAAAGAAAGGTATGAAAAAAGCAAAAAAAATAAATGCGAGATATGCTGTAGGCCATCTGTTAATAAATACTGTTCGCATAGATGTCTAGTTATAGGTATAACTGGGAAAAACAATTCTAATTATATTGGTGGAGATATAAAAATGTATGATAATAAATTTACTCTGCAGTTTAGGAAACTAATTAGGAATAGAGATAAAAAATGCATGGAATGTGGTAGATTAATAAACTTTGGTAACAGAGAGTTAGATGTTCATCATATAGATAATTCACATAATAATTCTTGCATAAAAAATTGCATAAGTCTGTGTTCATCTTGTCATGCAACGGTTACTTTCGGTAAAGATAAATATACTTATTATATGCCAAAATTTAGAAGATTACTTAATATGATTTATGGATATAAATATGATAACTATAATGCTATCACATCAGAGTAGTTCAATATGATTAAGTTACTACTTAATAGTGATACCGAAAGATTTATAAAGGGAAGTATCTATATAGAGAGAGTATAATTACTACTTTTAAATAGTAAAAGTATTTTAAAACAAGATGGTAACAGAAAAAGAAAAAGCTGAGGGAAAAAGTAAGCCAGAAGTATTTGAAAAGTCTTGCCCATATTGTGATAAGCCTTTTTACTCATTAAGTGAAAAGCAATTACTTTTTAATTATACAAGCCACATAGGTTCTTGTAAATTTAAAAATGATAAAAAGAAAAATCTAGAGGCAAAGAAAGAATGAAATTTTCAGATTATTTTAGTATAACAGGAATAGTATATGTGTTTTTTATGTTCTTCTTTATATGGTTTATAAGAATATCTAATATTACAAGTTTGATAGTTGAACCTATTACGCAATGGCATGTAGTATTTAATATTGGGGTTTGGTTTGTATTAGTTATGTTTTGTATGAATGGATTTCTTGATTCAGCCTCAAGAAGTGAAGCCCGTAGATTAAGAAGAGGGGCAAATAAATAAAATGGGTTTTGGATGCTTTGCTGGGTTTGAAGGATTTGATTGTAGTATCCTTTGGATTATTTTAATAATGATATTTTTCTCCGCGGCAATATTTAGAAAAAATGTAGCAGAAGGGATTTTAGATATGGATTTCTCACTTATAGGAGGATCTGCTATTGGAGCTATCGCATTTGTAGTTATGATATTTATAACACACTCTATGAAATGGAGTGGAGTCGCTGGAGTTGTAGGAATGATAATAGGTGGGTTTATTGGTTCACAATTTTTACCAGATGGAGAAAGTAGTTCTGGAGGTGGAGATGGTGGTTGGTTCTAATAACCAAAGCGATGAAGTCGCGGCTGTTGGTTCTAATGATACAGTTATTATAAAAAATAAAGAGATAAAGAAAACAAAGGGGAATTATTGTTTTCCTGACTTTTTAGGTAAAGCTATGGCTGGTGTAGGACAGAGAGTTCAATTCGAGTCTTCATTATTAAGTATGGCATCAATTTTAGTAGGAATAATGATCATGGGTTTTGTTACAGTGCTTGGTACTGATTTATCATTGTTTATAAAAATAATGACTGGGCTTAATTGTGCAGCAGCATTTGTATTCTTATCATCTAGTATGATAACCACATTCCAACAATATCAAGCATATCTAAGTATAATGGGTATTCTAGAATCTGAAGAAGAAATAAATAATGAAAGTATTAAGATTAATATTTGAAAAATTAATGAAAGGAGGAATAAAAAAATGGAAAATGAAATAAGCAACATCGAAGAAGATTTTAATATAGATGAGCTATTAGGGGAAGATGAAGATAGTCCAACCGAAGAATCTAAGAAAGAAGTTGTTAAATCCAAACAAAAGAAAGCCGTTGTAAAAGCTGCAGTTAAAGAAGAAGTTGCACCAGCTGTTCCAGTAGAGGTAGCAAATGCAGAAAGAGATCTTCTAGATATGGAATGGCAAATGATTTCACAGCAAGCGTATGAAGGATATCAAAACATAAAAACAGGAGAAGTTATAGATAACAAAGAAGCTATTAGAAGATGTTTGTGTTATGCTCAAGAGGCAGCTAGAAATTCAAGATGAAAATGGAAGAAAAAGATATATCAATTAAAGAAGAGCCAGAAGATTATAAACAAGAAGATACAAAAAATAAGTTCATGACTTACTTTTTACTATTTTTCCCAACTATAATTATAATGGCAATTCCAGATAAAATAAATAATATAGTTATGTTAAGTATGTCTATTAAAGGACTGCTAGCATTCTTTCAATTTATTACAATAAAAACATTTGTAGATAAACACTACGAATAGTTTTGAAGGATATATAGATTAATTTATAATGTGGCCCACTATCGGGCCATATTATTTTATTTTAAAAAAACAATGGCAAAAAGAATTAAATTAGCATTTATGGTAAACAGAGAAACCTTTCGTATAGAGATAGAAGATAAAAATATTTGGTATACGGATAGAAGGTGGGATAGAGCTATTAGGCTTATTCCTAGGGATAAAGATTTCTTAAGAAAGATAATGTTTAGTAGAGGGAAGATACCACCTTTGATAAAGGACTTGTTTACACTTACAAAGAAAGAGCAAGAAGAATATGATAACGCTGAAGATGCAAGAGAACTTGCAGATATCTGTATAAGAGATTGTAAAAGATATGGTTCGAAATTACTGAGAGAAGATGTTGAGGAGATAGAGGAAGAGGAAGATACATATAATCCTAAATGGACTAAAGTAGAAATAGATGAAGATGAGGTAAAAGACAATGAGTTTCGATAGTATATTAAATGCTATAATTCCATGGGTTGTATTTGTCATCGGTATTTATATATTATATCGACCGCTGAAAGAACCTCTAGACCCAATGTTTAGAGGAATAGGAAATATGCTTAGGAATATAAAGAATATGATAACTGGAGAAAATGATGATGATTCATTTGAAAGAATTACAACATTAGAATATGAATAAAAATGGAAAATAAAATAAAAGATAATAAAGAAAAGAAAATAGTCCTATGGGAAGGTTTTCGTAAAGAACTTCCGTGGATATTATTTTGGGCACTATTGATTATAATGTCTTATGGATATTATCAAGATAAAAAAATATGTGAAGAAGTTTTAGCTGATCCATGTTCGGCTTGTTACTCACTAAATAAAACAATGATGGATTCTGACTACTTAAAAGAATATACTATAAGTGATGATATACCTAAATATAAAGATGTTTATATAAACGAATCTGCTATCCCGATTGAAGATAAAAATCCCAACAGCAGAACTATTTCTATATACGAATAATGGCTGACAAATATATCCCACTAATTTATGCATATATTTATATGAAGATAAAAAAACAAATGAAAGCTGGTAGGATATCTGCATCTACACTAAGAACAATTATAAAAAAAATAATCTTATGCGATAAAGATAGAGGCTCAAAAGGAATACCTAGAAGATACCGTTATGATATAATAAAAGATCTTGTTGAATTGGGGCTTATAGAAAAGGTTGGAGCGATACGTAAAAATAATATATATATTGATAGTAATGATAATGTTTCAGAGGTCGCGGAAAGATTAAATGATTGGAATATTAGTGATAAGCTAAGGGAAGATGATAGTGTAAATGAGAAATTAGGTATTGCACTTGAGATATTAGATAAAGATAAAACTTATAGAGTAGTTAAAAGCCAATGTGATAAACAAGTGAACCAGGCTTTCTGGTAATATCCCTAAGTGAATACTTAGGAATATTTTACGTTTGCAAAGCAAACGAGTAATACTTTTACCTAAAAATATTTAACGTTATCTGCGATGAACGAGTAATATATCTAGATTGGTAATGGTTCTCAAAGTATGTTAGCCATACATTTTTATCCCGAATATTCTTGTTCTTTATAAAATATAACATTGTTATTATGTACTTAATGTTGGTGTGACCATACCTAAAGTTAATCCAACTACTGCTAACGCTCCACATACAACTATAGCCTTTCCGGCAGTCTTAACTACGTTCTTACCAGTATCTTTACTCCATGCTTCTTTACTCGCCATTATAAATTAAATAATTATAATTTAGCTACGGAATTAGCTGTAGCTCCTATTAATGGAACTCCTACTAGAATGTCCATTGAACTCTTGAGAAAATCTCCTGGTTTGCTCTTCCCTTTTAAAGAATCATCTGCTAGTTTAGCTGAATTCCCAACTAAGGCTAAAGACATCATCCCTGGGATAACTCCTGCTACTGATTTTGTTAAATCTGTCATTTACTTTAAAAACCTCCTTTCATCTGAGGAAAGGTGGACTGATTTTATCAGACTCCCTTTTCCTACTTTATCATCAACTATCTTAATCTCTCTTTTAGTATCAAATTTAAACTTCATATTATTCAAGTCTTCTTTATTCTCCTTATCGAATGGAGCAATAGCTTCAACTACTAAGGTTTCGTTTATTATTTTTTTCTTCATTGTATTTTTATTTGCAAATAAATGGAGATATGTAACACCTAGGCGTGGGCAGTTAAATTAATAACTGCCCATTAAGATGATTCATTCTACTTACTACAAGTATTTAAACACTCCAAATACCTTCTCTTTTACCTACTGCGTAAAATAATCCAATTCCAATTCCCATCAATGCTATCGCAAAGAATCCAGGAACCAAATTTATAATAGACCTATTCCATCCTTCAGTAAGGTAGTCTTCCTCACAGTATTGATAAGTCGCAGTTGTAGTATTATATCCAGTGTCATTAACATTATCACTGTTATTAAATACTATCCCTCCCGTAGAGGCATTAAAAGTATAGTCAACAGCAGTCCATGTTACTGAGCCATTGTGTAAAATAAGTCCAGCGATAGGACATCCAGTAACTCTCCAAGTTGTTGGCACATTAGCTACATAGAATGTAGATCCTGGTATAATTTCCCCTTTACCATCTGCAGTTAGATTCCTAGCTGATTCATAACTTATATTCTCTCCAGAGATATTAACAGTATTAGTTAATGCGTTACCAGAAGTAGCGATTACTCCTAATAGAGAAATACCAATAATTAATGCGACAAAAGCGCTAACAAGTAAGCTTACATTTTCGTTTTCCATTTATTCATTACCCCCTTTCATTAAAGTTTTAAACGTTAAAGCATAAATCAAAGATTTATTCAATGTTATAATTTTCATTCCTTTTCACCATCCGCAAAATCTCTTAAACTCCCAACCGTAGCAAATTCTCTTTCCATTCTAATCTTCCATTTACTACTAGGATCATGTTGCTTCTTCCTATTCATAGGTTTACAATCGTACTTATTCTTAACTCCATCATTGTCCCAATCACCCATTGGTTTCAGTCTAGGGTTAGCCCACTTAGCTTCAGCCCAATTCATCTTCCTTCTATCTTTTGGTTTCTTTATATCAAATATCTTTATCATTTCCATATTATTCTTCGTAGTCATACTCGTATGACCCAACATTTTTAGCTCCTTGTTTTTTTAATAGTTTCTTTGCAGACTTTAGTTCTTCTTTCCCATGGACAAGATACTCTCCTGCTTGGCTATAAACCATATGATATTTTCCTTTTCCTTGCATCTTTCTATTCATTGGCTTACAATCGAATTGATTCTTAACTCCATCATTATCCCAATCACCCATCGGTTTTAATTTAGGAAATTTATGTTTAGCTTGTGCCCAGTTCATATTCTTTCTATCCATTGGTTTCTTTATTTTTATAAATTCCATATTATACGTTCGCTCCTTCTACATTTCTTAAATGCTCTATTGCTTCTTTCTTAGTAAATCCCCAGTCTTCTTTCATCATTCTTATTCTTTCTTTAGTTTCTGTATCAACATCCTGCCTTTTTCTATTCAAAGGTTTACAATCAAACATATTCTTAACTCCATCTCTATCTTTATCACCCATAGGTTTAAGCTTAGGATACTTCCATTTAGTTTGAGACCAATTCATATCCTTATCTTTCATAGGAGATTTAATTTTAAATGAAGGAATAGTCTTACTAAGTTTCCCTGCTTTAGAAATAGGTTTTAATAATGGGTTGCTATATCTTGCTTCTTCCCATTTATTATTTAGTCTCTTGGGTTTTCCAACTTTCAAGTTACCAAAGATAGGCGAAGCTGATTGCTTTCCCTTCTTCACTGTAGTCTTTATATCAAACATTGATTTCATTTCTTTTTATAAGTAAGTTTTGCAGATTTCATTGCTTCACTTAACTTAACTGATTTATTTTTTACTTTCATGTCGGCATAAACCTTTTTCAGGTGCACCTGCCATGGGTTAACTGTCTTAACCTTTATCTTCTCTGTTTTTATTTTAATTTTTTGTTTCATTTTTGTATTACCTCCGTTTAATTTAATTGTTATTGCGTCCACGACTCCGGTTGAGGTACTGGGACTAATGCCTTTCTACCAGTCATTAAGTCTTCCTGTAATCTATAGCCTGGAGGAATCCCTGATTTACTAGTTTGTTGTTGCGGCCTTTGCCCATATTTTTTTATACCTTGAAGTTGAACCTGTTGTATTTGCTGCGGCTGAACTTGCTGGACAACCTGAGCTGGTACCTGTTGAATTTGCTCTTCAATTATTTGAGTCTCTTGTATCGTTTCTATCGGTAATTGTTCTTCCATTTGCTTAGCCTCTTTTATTGCTCTTAGTCTAGCCATCTTAGCATTTATTTCTTCTTGAGCTGCAGCTACTTCTTCTGGAGATAATCCTCTTTTTGCTAAAGCAAATCTCTGAGAAACTTCTGCTTTAGTCTCTACGGCCTGAGCTTGACTTTTTAATTGCTTTCTTAGTCTATGATAATCAACGGCAGATATAGGTCGACCTGTTCTTGGGTCTTTATATTTATATGATTGTTTTGGCCTTCCTGCACCAGCTTGTTTT
>Ga0222628_1000377_pt1 | contig 19639 bp, 22 predicted proteins | sample AntAcemetageno95_FD_179860 | JGI IMG/M metagenome (GOLD analysis project Ga0222628, IMG submission 179860) | Saline water microbial communities from Ace Lake, Antarctica - #95 | ecosystem: Environmental > Aquatic > Non-marine Saline and Alkaline > Saline | place: Antarctica: Ace Lake | collected...
AGAATTCATCGCATCTGCTACGTCTTGTGCTGTGAACGTATTTGGAACGTCAACCATGTCCGGAATAGTATCTATTATCGAATCATACAGAGATTCAATAAACCCCTCAAGGCCTGTTTTGAAATTGCTAAAAGTAGCTAATTCATCGTCGCTCAAACCGTACAAATCTTGCCGGGTAAGCATACCTGACATGGACTGCAGGTCATCAAGTTCATCGTCTGTGAAATTATAGATATCATCACGAGTGTAAAAACCCGCTAATGTTTGTAGTCCCTCAAGTTCGTCATCTGAAAAGGCGTACAAATCTTGTCGGGTATAAATCCCAAACATGCTTGTGAGCCCTTCTTTTTCCTCCAATGTCATTCCATATATTTCTTCCATGGTATAAATTCCTGCCATAGACAGGATACGGTCAAGATCATCTGGTGCAAATTCATAAAGTTCGTTAAAGGTGAGCACATTTTTGGCGGAACGCAAAAGGTCTAATTGGTCGTCGGTTAATTGGTAGAGATCATTAACGGTTAATGTTGACTCTATACTACTAATTGTTTCAACCTGATCGTCTGTGAGTCCGTATAGATCTTCCAATGAAAGCACAGATGCTGTTGAATTTATATTTTCCTTTATACTATCTGGCATATTATATAAGTCATTTAGCGTTAGCACGCTATCGGTATTGCCTATAAACGCTTTCTCTTCGTTTGATAATTTGTACAAGTCGCTTAGTGTTAAAGTGGACTCTGTGGAACCGATGGCGTCTATTTGGCTCTGATTGAGAGCATATAATTGATCAAGAGTTAGTATTGATGTGGGATTATTTATTGCGCTGCGCTGATCGTCTGTGAGTCCGTATAGATCTCCTAATGAAAGTACTTGTTTGCCATGCTCAGATTCAAGTGACCCTATAGCCTCAATCTGAGCATCTGTAAGGCCGAAGAAATCGCCAATGCTGAGAATTCTCCCCTCATAGTTGGCCCGATCTGACGCTAAAATTTCCTCGACTTGTACGAGTGTATTATCGATACTATAGAGCGCCGACAAAGATTCAGTATCGATTGTGGCTAAATCATCAATAGAAATGATTTGATCTTTTGCAAGTTCTGTCATAATTTCAAATTCGGATAATTGATCCGCTGCTACGAGTTCTGCTATCTTCATTTTTGAGACTACGGTGTCGTAATCCTGCATGTAATCCGCAAAATTCCCGTTAAAAGCGTCTGAGCTGCTAATAAAATCAGAAGCGGCACCAGCAAGGTTCCCTTGTGCTGTGGCGTCTCCAGCCATGGCCAAATCATATGTGTCATAAAATTTGTCTTTAGCCTGGTTATAAGTGTCTTCTGGCGTTATGCCTGCGCCACTCAGATCATTGAGCCAATCTGTAATAGATTCAGAAAAAGATTCCCATTGTGACTGATTGTCTTTTATTTGCTGAATCGAACTTGAGTATAGTTCCGTCCCTTTTGAGAGAATCGAATTATACTGTTCTGCGGTAATCCCTCCACTCGCAAAAAGTTCATTGAGGCTTTTAAATATCGATCCAAAAGAAATCAATGACGTTGTAAAATTCAGACTGCTATTTTCTGTTGATGAAATGGATTCATTCAGAGTATCAATAGCTAAAGTAATGCCGGGGTAATTATCAGCGGACATACCATTCATTGCCAGGATCATCTTCCCGGACGCCAGGTAAGATTCATCCATAGCGGTGTTCCATGAGTTAATGCCGTCAATAATCGTATTTATATTAGATTCGTTAATGGCATCAATAGATTCCTGCATGATTGCGTTAATTTGGATCAGTGCCGTTGCATATTCTTTAGCAGTCAATAACCCTTTACTGTTATATTCTTCTAGAAGAGTATACCGCTCTTTTTCAAGAACTGCTATTTTTTCAAGATCGGTTAAATCAATTGTATCAAATTCAGCTTGAAGGTTATTCACAAATTCGACACTTAACTGCGCTGTCCGAGCTGCAAGCAACGCTGCAGCAGATTCTGCAGCAGTGCTTGTTGTTGTTGTGTCCAGCACGGGCTCTGGTTCAGGTATAGGCTCTGGCTCAGGTATGGGCTCCGGCTCAGGCACGGGCTCTGGTTCAGGTATAGGCTCTGAGATATAAGAATCCTCTAAACCATAGGGGCTAATATATCCCAAGTTGTACACGCCATTCAGATCCTCATACCAATGCCTCATGAGATCAGCACCAGCATTCACGCCAAAGATTGCCGCCTCGTCCATGATATCCATTATCAATTCCATTGCGGACACGCCGAACTGATCTGCGAAATCTTCAATGTCTTGTGCTGTTGTATTGGTGTCTGACAAGTATCCGACTGCGGACACGCTATGGTCATACCCGACTTTAGCGCCATCATATTTATCTGCAAACATCTGTGCGAAGTCTGAAACCGTTGTGTCCAGTATGGGCTCTGGCTCAGGTATGGGCTCTGGCTCAGGTATAGGCTCTGGCTCAGGTATGGGCTCTGAAATATTAGCAATTATATCATCCACATCCTCTGTGCTGAGAAAATCGAGCGAAGTTAAGATTGTTTGGATATCCATCAAGTAATTCTCTACCATATCGGACATGGACGAAATCACGTCTAATTGAGATTCTGCAACGCTTTTGGCATCTTCGATGGCGTTAATCTGTTCGATATTGTCTTGGTACTCCCGATCTATATCGTACAGTTTAGACTCAAGATCTGTCATGCCAATTGTGGCCAGTTCGTCATTTATATTATCCGTAATATCAGAAAGCATTTTATCGAGCTGTGCGTTATAAAGCATAGAGATTTTAACAAGGTCTTCTTGGTTGGCACCCAACTCAATAGCGGACACGATATTTTCCTTAAATGCCTCTCCCAGATCATGGATATTTTTTTCATAACTCTTTATACCGATGGTGAGCAATTCATAGTCAACGCCTGACATCATGCTTGTTATCGCTTCAACCTGTGCCGCATACATCGTTGCCTCATCCGCAACATCCCTAAAGATATCGGACACCGAAACATCAATGCTTTGAGCAAATGCAATAATTTCATCTTCGGTTGCGGTCAATAAATAATTTACGACCTCCGCGCTATGCTCCACGCTGGTATTGACTCCGTATTTGTCGAAAAAGTTTTGGGAGAAAAGTTCATCTTCTGTGAGTTGTCCAGATGCTATTAATAGGTTATCTATGCCTGTGGTTATTGCCTCAACATTTACAGTCGTCAAGGCGTTTACAGCATCAACCGCTGTGGATACACTCGCCTCCATACCGTCCCAATCAAATTCATCCATAGCACTTGTGACCGAATCAACAAGCATTTCTATGTCCAAAACTCCATCAGTCATCGAATCGGTGACGGCTTCACCGACTTGTGCGTTGAGCCCGGACACATATTCGGTCATGATATTTTCAGATGCAACGCCCGCAATCGTTTGTGCCAGGGATGCGTTGATAGTTTCGGTCATAGCATCGGATAAGCTTGTGCCGTTGGCTGCTGAATTGATTATGCCTGATTGAATTGTATTTGCTGATAAACCGGTGATTGCAGACCCGATTTCTTGCGTCAAGGCAATCTGGAGTTCCGTTAAATCTTCTTGGGTGGCACCGGCTGCCTCCATGGCGGTTATATATGCGTCGTAATTATCTGTTATGGCTTCCAGGGTGGTTATGGTGTTTGATGATGCCATCGACTCTATGGATGTTGTAGCTAATTCGAGCATGCTTGATATTACAGTAAGATTTTCGTATGCCTGTGATAGACTGGTTCCAGATGTTAATTGTTCATTAATTCGGCTTTCAAAATCATCAAGAGCCCCGGCCACAATTTCAAAATTTGCAAACGCATCCATCAAACTCCCACCACTTGTGTTTTGCAAACTTTTGAAGAAATCCATATTAAACGTGTCTGAGCTAAGACCAATAGCATCTAAAAGTGGGTCGTGAAGGTCTGAAAAAATACCATCAGTTATCGCTGAAAGCATCCCCTCAAAATCTCCTTCAAAATCTTCAAAATCTTCCACAGCTTTGAACTCGTTATTTTGCAAAACACTTTTGAGATCCATGGACATGGACTCATCCAGTGCGCTAAAATACTGATCAAAATATGTGAGCGTAGCCTCTGCTATCGCGCGATCCTCATCTCGACCACTAATATCGTCCGGGTCAACCTGGAAGTTGAACAAATTACTTCCATCAAACCCCCCTTGACCTCCTGATTTTACTGTCAAATCGGGGTCTGGGTCGTCACCACCAAAAAGGCCCCCAACTAAACCCCCCAATACAGACCCTATGGCAGTACCAATCCCAGGAAGTAATGCTGTCCCTATAGCCCCGCCTAATCCAGATGTAACCCCCGTATATTCATTTTGGGGTAGCCCTAAAGCGCCGCCAAGCATCGAATACCCAAAGCTTCCCATTGCCCCACCAGCAAGCGCTGTTCCGAAAGACGTCCCTCCGAAACCTTGTGCAGCAGCAGTGCCTGTTGTGCTCCCAGGAGTGACTAACCCTGCGGATGCGCCTGCACCGGTCATAGATGCGCTGGCAGTTCCTGGAATAGTAAACCCCAACCAACTCATGCCAGGAATATTTGATTGCGCCCATCCCAGGGCATTTGACCCGGGCATTGTAAAACTCGAACTACCAGATGTCCCGGCCATAGAAGACATGGAAACGCCATTCCACGAAAGCCCCATAGCTGACCCAATATCCATGGCAATAGGAACCACAATGTTTGTGGCAATGGCTTCTGCTGCCATTTCAATTAGGGCATCTTTCATAATGTCCGTCATCGATTCCCAGGCGTTATCCCAGTCCCTCAACATATCGGCGGTATTTTCTTGAATAGTGTCTGAGAAATCATCGTAGGCTTCTTTTCTTAACTCATTTTGTTCTTCGAGTGCTTCTTTTTCTGCTTCGATGCGGTCTTTATATGCGTCCGTTTCGGCATCAGCTTTTTTATCCAGGTCTTTAAAAAAGTCATCAAGATCTTTTTTTATTAACTTATCTTTTCTCGCGGCTTCTTTATCGGTCAAAACTTTGAGTTGTGCGTCATACCATTCTTGTACTTTTAACTCAGCTTCACCGTTCACTTTAAGTGCTTCTAAGTGCTCATCAAGTTTTGATTTCTGATATTCGAATGAGGACGTAGTTGCTTTTAAATAGTCGTCTTCGAATTTTTCGTGAATCCTAAGCTTTTCTTCGGTTGATTTGCTGGCAGTCCCATAATATTCTTTATCAAGTTTTGCCTTGTCCTTGAGATAAACAGCGTGAAAAACTTTTTGGTTGCCGTAAGATTCTATGGATGCGGCTTCGACATCTTTGAGCGCTTGGAGTTGAAAATCATAAAATTCCTTTGACGGTGCACCTTTTGACCATGCTTCCCCGAGTGCTTTCATTTTTGCTGCGGTCTCTTCGGCTGCGAGTTTCAATTTTGCAAGGTCTGAAAGTTGGGTCTTTGTTCTGCTGTGATCGTTCGGCATCCAACTATCAATATATTCTATAGCCTTGACCCAACTATCAACATACTCATCGATAAAACGGTTTGCGCCAGTTGGATTAAATCCCAACTTAATCTCAATGTCATGGATTGTGTTGTTTGAATCCTCAATCTTTTTTTCTAATTTTTCTATATAATTTTCATATATTTTAACGGAACGATTAAGGCTTTCTGCTTCTACAATGGACAGGTTTACTTTTTGATCTGCAAGTTTACTATCTAATTTGTTCTTGGCTTCTATTATTTTTCTTGATGCTATTTTTAAATCATGCTCTGCTATCGTGATAGCTTCAACCATTTTTTCATATGGGGAAACTATTTTTTCTATCTGCTCTTTTGGAGGAACAACGTCAAACATTGCATCGGTGTTAAAGGTGATCGTGTTTCTACCAAATATTGCCATTTTTGCCATTTTTGCAGAAGTTATCATAAACTTAAGCATGACTTCTATCACACCACCGATGGCCTGCCCAAGCGCCATGAACTCATCTTTATTGTCTATGATAAAATCGGTTGTGTCGCTTATTAATTTTTGTAATTTGTCACCATACAACTCATACAATTCTAAAGCCAGATCGCTAACAGTGCTTTTTAATATGTCAAGATCCACAGCCAGTGTGTCCCGCATCATATCGGCAAGACTCTTTGTGGCACCTTCGTTATTTTCAAGTTCGTGTGTCAGTTCTTTATATTTGTCGATATTATTCATCATGATAACAGCGCCAGTGGACGCGATCAAACCATATTCTTCAACCACTTCGTTGACAGAAAACTGCCGCTTTTTCATTTCGGTTAAAACGTCAATTAACGATGAGTTGACATCCATACCCATTGATTTTGCGGCTTTGCCTGTCCGAATTAATGCCTGCCTTAAACTTGTTCCTGCCTGCTCCGCCTTAATGCCTGAGTTTGCTAAAATTCCCAATAAACCTGCAGTCTTTTCAATTGAATAACCCATATTCGCAGCAACAGGGGCAACATATTTTAGGGATTCACCCAGCATCTCAACGGTGGTATTTGCCCGGATGGTGGTATTTATCAGCGCGTCGTTAAACCGCCCTATCTCTGATGTGGCCATACCAAAAGCTGTGAGCGAATCAGTTACAATGTCCGCTGCCATACCTAATTCCATCTGTGCCGCCGTGGCCAGGTCGAGCAAGCCCGGCAACGCCCTGATTTGATCATTAACACTCATTCCGGTCATAGCCATAAATTTGAGGGCTTCACCACTTTGTTGCGCGGACCATTCGGTTGTTGCTCCTGATTTTCTGGCTGCTTCGGTGAGTTTGTTTAGGTTGTCGGTGAGTTCTTCAACCGTTTTTGCCGATCCGCTGGAAATAGCCTGGACGGTTTTCATGGTGGTTTCAAAAGCCATACCCTGTTCTATTACAGACTTTGCAATCATAAGGCTGGCAGTGGCCACAACCGCACCGAACGCCAGGGCTGCTTCTCCTGCTTTTACAAAACCCGCAGAAGCGGCTTCGTTGGCACGTCTTGACTCGGCCTCCAACTCTCTTGTTCTTGCCATCCGGTCTTTGTGTGCCCGTTCGGCATCTCTTTCTGTGGCTTTTAGTGCGCGTTTTGTTTCGGCTTCAAGCTTTTCGGCCTGTTTTATTTGCTCCTGGTAATAAGTATTATTAATCCGCTCAAGCTTAGCCTTGGCCTGTATCTCTGCTCGGGTAATGTCTTCGGCGGTGGAAAGGGCACTGTTTTTGATAAGTTCGTAGGAGTTGACGACATTGGCACGCATTTTGTCAATATCTTTAGTGGACCTGGTGCCCATTGTCCGCCATGCTTTCTCAATATCAATGGATACCGATTTGCTATCGCCTAAAGCTCTTTCAAGCCCCGCATCATACTTTGACCGGTCAAGGTCGATCTCAGCAAACATTGTGCCTATTTTTGTTCCACCAGCCATGGATTATACCCCTCTCAAAATAAGATTTGCTCTTTTCTTGCTGCGGTTTATGGCTTTCCGGAAAAAACCTTGATACTTATTTCCGTTGGTGCCGTATTCAATTATTTTTCCGTAATATGCTTTTGTTGTGCCGCATATAACCCAGACATTTCTTGATGACATTTCGGACGATGTATTGCCATCAATATCTTCCCAGCTTTTTGTAATTCTGACTGACCGTTGCAACGCTCCTGCATCCCTGGCTGTCCAGTATGCCTGCTTAAATTCTCTTCGCTTTCCCTTTTTGCCGGTTTTATATGTTCTTTTATACATTGGACGGCTTAGAGTACCCACAGGTGTGCTTTTCTTGACTTCGGCTGCCATAGCCTCGCCTACTTCCGTCAGTCGCTTTAAAGCATTACCCATGATATCATGCTCGGCAAGTTTTGGATTCCAGTGTATATTTTTACTCATGGCACATCTCTTTCGAGAAGAACAAATCTTTTAAAAATAGGCGCAAGCTTTTCGAGTTCTGCCTGTTTAGGACGTATCCCCACGTTTATCGAAACGACAGAATTACAACTCATGTGCAGGGTTAATTTAAAACAATCTTCAGGTTCTAAACCAAAAACCCTAACTATTTCTGAGCACACTTCGTGCTTGCCCATTACCGCGTGCTCTGTGTCTGATTTACTGATGTTTTTACTCATCTTTTTTCCTCATTTGCTCCGAAATTATAACCCGCGCACAATGCGTCACTCGTTCAAAAACTGCCATGGGGTCTTTCACTTTCAGTCGGTCAATCATTTCCCATACCGGTATGTGGTTGATATCAATTGGTCCGCCGAATCCCATAATGTATTGCTGCCTGGTGATCATGTAAATTTTTAAAGACTCTTCATTCCCTGGGAGAACAACCACCCGGCAAGTATCACAAGGTGGTTCCTCCTGGGGTGTTCTGGCTCCGTACATGGCCCGACACCCCTTACATTCAGGGGCGTATTCCATTTGCCATTGTACGGATTTTACAAATTTTCGGACAGATCCTCGGCACGTTTAACTGTGTCTTCGCTCATTGTTTTCAGGCACTTACTGATAAACCGGTCAAACATGGGCACCTTCATCATTTTTGTTTTGGTTTCGATGGTACATTCGATGGGTTTCTTTTTTCCATCAAAGAAATTTTCCCAACCTACAATCGCATGATCCCATAGCGCAGCCTGGTATTCCTTGCGCTCTTTCGGCGTTTGATCTTTTGACCATTGTACTCTTTCCATTGCCCTGCTCTTGTCGTTACGAACAAACTTTGATTCCTTTTTGCGCTTCTCAAAATATGACTCGATAAAAGTGTCAATTGGTTTGAGACAAACCCGCCCGGCATTAGGCTCCGGTTCGTCGTAATCAACAGTTCCGTCATCATTTACTTTTGATGTGAAAAAAGAAAACCATGCTCCGTCTTCTGCGCCAAAATCAAATACCGTACCCTCAATTTTTTTATTCATCGTTCTTCCTCCCGAAAATATTATTATTGTTGGGGGCCACTATGACCCCCGGGTCAAAATAATGTTAAATTATGCTACTAAACCGGAACCAGAACCATCTCAGATCCTGACACTTTAGCAGAAAATGAAACCTTACCAAGGCCGTTCTTGTCCATCGTAATGGCGTTTGCTTTGGTTACCAGGAGTTCCCCGGTGGAACCAATTGTCCAATAACTGGTATTGTCAATGTAAAGCCGGAGGGAACCGGATGTCAGGACGGAAGCATTCACACAAGCAGAATTCAAAATGTTTTGCCCTGTGCTGTCTGCTGGATCGTAGTTCCCGTCAAAGGATAGGCTTCCCCCATCCATAAAACCAAACACGTAGGATTTGATGGTGTCACCGAATGCTGTGTCCTCGATTGTTTCCCGAGTAACCCCGTCCATGGACCAAGTGCCCATTCCCGCGATGGTATAAGTGCCCATCGTCACCTTTGCCGCAAAACCTGATTTAGAGGCCATTTGCTTTTTCCTTGTTTTGGGCTTTCGTCATCGCCCTGAATAAATTATACGTCCCCTCCGTGACCTCCATAGTGCTGAGATGGCCACATTTAATGGACGTGTCCACGTGAATCTTTGTTCCCATTTTCCGCAATTCAGAACAAAATCCAAAATCCTCGCCCACTGGCCTCCCGTCCGTTGTGAGTCTGAATTTGAACCATGGCCCTGGCATATCCCGGAAAACTTTCATATCAAACATCAGGCACCCTGTACCGGTGGCGTCTACCTCCACGAGATCGCCATCTTTGTAATCATAATCTATATTTTCATCCTCAAAGGACACCATTCTTTCATATTCGCTCAGCTTCCCCTTATAGAGAAGCGGGTCAAATGGCGGGTATCTCCGGTGAACCAGACACCCTACTACCGGCAGTTTATGTGCAAGTAATTTTGGGATGGTGTCAACTGGATATGTCTGATCCAAATCCATCATAATCAGGTTGCTGGCGCCCATCATCAGTGCCTGTTCCACAATGTGGTTTCTCAGCCCATCCACCGGACCGTTTACCGCCGGAATCAAAGTATAGTCCGGCCTTTCCATCTGGAGCATGGTTAATACCGTAGGAAACGGAACCATGGGGAATGAACAGGGCAGCCCAATTGCTAAGTGAAAATTACTTGGTTTAATCATTTTATACTTCCCTCCCAGGTGTAATAAATTCATGATCAATGATAGAGAAATGTTTTCCAAGAGCCCTTGTCTGGAAAAAATAATCCTCTTTTTCTGGTTCTATTTCTTTCGATTCTGGGTTGTACGCATAATAATTGCCTGTAGCATGAGCATCACAACATAAAATCATAGCTTTTTTGCAACCAAAAAACTTAGCTATCCACAGGGCTACCCCCAGTGAACACTCATTGCTTTCCATCCCCAGTTCCAGGACATCAAAAATAACTCTGTCTTCGTAATTAGGGAAGCAGTAATTTGATGCCCGTTCGTACAAGAGTAAAGTTGCTTTTTTCGGTTTCACCATTCCTGGGCACTCATTGCACTTTATGCCTGCAAACTTACATGGGTCACTATACCACCCCGGGACTGGTTTGTCCCTCCATTCAGGTCCCCGAAGTTCCCCGCCGTCTTTTTGCATGGAATAGACATCGTTTTTTATTTTAAGACTTTCAACCGGAACAATAGCTTGGTTGAGAGTTATGACCGGACCTTCCCCAATATGTGTTTCCTCAATGCTTTGAAGAGATGGTCCTTTACCAACTATCCAAGCCGTTTGCTCTTTGTGTGCACCTTTTAATTCCGACATTCTTTTACTTATTCCAAGGGCCATTATGCTTTCCTCCCGGTATAAGCAACCTGCCATAAAACAGGATCAACAAAATATTCATGGTCAATGGGTAATTTATTCAGTCCGACAAAACCCACTCTGGCCATTATTTCTTTTAAAAGAGCTCCGCTATAGCAATATTTATGGTGTGATTTTTGACAGTATGAATAAATTATTTCGTCATTCAGCTTAATGAGTGCCTGGCTTGTAGGATTTTTCAGATATTTCTTGATGCAATAATCAAAATCAGGGACAGTTATGGTGATTTTTCCACCGGGTATTAAAAGGCTTTTCCAGTATCTCAGAGCCTTTTTGCCATCTTTCAGTGTCATGTGCTCCAGCATGTGCCCGCAGTAAATCTCTGATATTGTCCCTGGGTCATATGGCAGACTCATTGCGTCACATACCATATCCGGCTTTACATTCTCAAACTGATCGATATTGATGAAATTTTTCAACCCGCATGCACCGCACCCCAGGTTCAACCTGATATCTGATTCGACTTGAACATGTTCTTGCCGTTGCCAGAATCCATCTCCCCATTTTTCGGCAAGATGAGTATTGCATTTGTTGCAGGTGTCTTTATAATCCAGAGTTCCGGCCGCCTGCATGTCCTCAAAAGTTTGAGAACCATAATGGTGAATGTAAACGTCCTTAGCTATCCCCACCCTGTGGCCCGCTTTCCTGGCTTTGAAGCAAAAGTCAATTTCTTCGCCGGAACATGGCCACATTGACTCGTCAAACTCTCCGATTTCATTATAAAGAGCCCGGGGAAACATCATGCAGAACCCTATCACGAAATTAACTTCTTGTGTAGCGCCCTGGTGCGACCCAGACCATTCTTTTGCGGCATAGTTTAACCCGGCATTGTCATCGTATGTGGTGGTGATCGCTTTTTGTGCGCCTGCCACATAGTTTGTCATAGGCCCGACAATGGAATATTCGTCAAGGCGTCTCTTAAGCCCATCGGCCCATCCTGGAGTCACAACGGTGTCGTTGTTTAGCAGACAGATTATATCCCCGTGTGATGCCCGGATACCCTGGTTCACTGCTACCGGGAAACCAAGGTTTTCTTTATTTCTGATTGTCAAACATGCCGGGTCCCCGGGTAAAATGCTTACTTGTCCAAATTTTTCGTCGCGCTCTATGGCGGGGAATCCATACGATGTCGTAATTGCCGGATATGACCCGTTATCCACAATGATTAATTCATAATCTTCTGTATTGGCCTTAATTGACTCGATACATTGTTCGGTCATTGAATGTTGATTGTAAATTGGTATAATTATACTTATCATGGGCGTATCATCTCGTATATTGTTCTTATAAAGCACCATGCGACCATCCCACCTATAATTGCTACAGCGAATATTTCTAACCTTGTCATTTTAAGCCTCCCGCTTAATCCTTCTGCATCATAATATTATAATAATCGATATCATGGCAAATCCTCTTCTCTAAAGTCGCCTGGATAACAAAAGTCTATCTCGTACCAGCCTGCCCCCGCATATGCTATGATAACAATTACGGGAAAACTTTTTGGTTCCAATTGACCAGGATCATAAACATCTTTACTTTTTATCTCGGTTTTTCTACGCTCCCAATCGATTTCATTTCTAATCAAATATTTTTCCATAATTTTAAGCCTCCCGCTTAATTCTTCTGCATCATAATATTATAGTCAACGGCATAATGCCATACCCACCCGGTTCCATTGGGATTCTCAAGTTCATCCTGGATCAGCGTTGCCGAATTTCTAAGCATATGGAGCGCTGTGTTCCCGGTGATGGAAAGTTGACACTTATCAAAAACTGCTTTCATTGCTGTGTAGAGATTTTCAACTTCAAGGCTGGAATTATCTGAGGAAAAAATGGAGAACTGAAACAGGCAATCCTCAATATCTTCCTGAAAAGTTCCTTCGTTGTTATCATAAATCATGCTGTAAACAACGTATGGATAGACGGCTCCAGATGGCGCAACGGCCTTGTAAAACCGCCCACCTATAGATGTCCAAAATGCTCCAGACGCGGAGGTGAGGGTATAAATTGCTGTTGATAGGTTTTTCAAGACACCCGCCTCAACTCAATATTCCCGGTAAAAATTTTTGATGCTGCGTTCCCTTTACCATCGGTGTAATGCAATCCATCGGCATTTAATAAGTGCTGCCGATATCTTCCGGTTTCATCGTTGGCCCAAACGACACGGGGAATTTCTTCGCCTGTGTCCTTACTAAAAACAGTATGGGCGATAGCTTCTCTCATTAAGGGCGCATGGCGGATACTTAAAAACATCAGATTACCTCCTTGACCAATATCTCAAGCATTTTATTTTCAGTCCCCGGGTTAATCGGTGGGGATGTAATATTGAAAATCTTGGCTCCGTATTTTACCCTCATTCCCGCGTCAATCCCGGTTCTATATCTGATTCTGATCCGGTGAGTTATGGTGCCTTGTTCTTGCATCCCTTCAATCTGCTGTTTGGCGGACACGGCCCAGATTGCGGCCCATATCGGTGCGGTTGTGGCTGTGCCGGTGATATGATCCACCCAGGTTACGGTTTCGCCTCCCATGCCATCTGAAACGATTTTTTGTTCCTGAATTGAAATAACTTTTTTTAGATCACCGGATTTCATCAATAATTATCCCATAAACGGTAAGGGAACATTAGGTTTTGCACCGTTTCATTAACCTGAAAACTCCCGGTCTCAATTTGCGCTTCCCGGTGTTCGTATAAATCCCCAACGATTAATTTAATGGCTGATTTTAACCCATCTGGCACCGCCACTGCAAGGCCGTATCCACAAACAAACTCAATCACAATGGGGTTGACTGGGTATGGAGTAATGGACGGCCACGAAACCGAGTAGGGGAGGACTACCCGCCCGGGCTCAGAATCTGAGTCAACAAGGTATTGCGTCGTGACCGTCAAAGTGATTTCGTCTCCCGCTGAATCTATTGTTTTTACAGATGTTACGGAGTCAAGGTTTCCAAATGGGATATTGATATAATCATTCCCGGGGAACTGATCCAGATACCCATACCAAGTTTGAGTCACCAGCGCTCGGCCCGTGTATTGTTCAACGTAGGATCTGGCCGCAGTTATCAGGCTGGTCAGAAGGGTGTCCTCTGCTGTCTGGTCTGCATCCATGTGGAGATGTATCTTTATCTCCGCTATGGTCACGGGTTCTTCTGATGGTTGGGTTTTTATTTGGAATCTCATATCACCTCAGATAAAGAATTACGTCTGCTTTTTTTACTGCGCCCATATTGGTCACTGCCAGTGCCAAAACGTCATTTGCCACACACCCCATACTTGCAACCACCGTTGTGGTGGCTGCGTTGCTTAGGTTGGTGCCTTGCCCGGCCAGAATATCATAACCATCCTCGTCATTGATAGCCACATCAAAGGCGTTAGTGGGCTGGTCGGTTCCGGTGTTTGGATCAACAACAAGCCGGAGAACTTCGCCGGTGTAGCTTTCGGCGGTGGTGGCGGTGGCTGAGCCACCGGTGGCGCTGGTGATGGCGAACTTTACTTTTTTCACCCATGATGCGGATTCTTCTTTTTTTACCACTATGGCATCAGCCATGGTTTACCCCCTTATTCCGCAGTTACGGCAAACGGAACCGTCGCTGCCACACCATTCAGGCCTGTCAAGATATTCCCACACGCCAATGCCAAATTAAAATCATACCCGGCTGTGGTGGTGGCAATGTCGGCTGATGTGATCAGGCGGTTATTAACGCAGGAGAACTTATCCGCATCGTCATCAATAGTTAACCCAGTTGCATGAACAATATTACCGTCAATTAATGGGGTCCAGGATGATGTCATACCAGAACCTGCCACAATACCCTTGGCCGCTGTGCCGAGCATCCGGTTGTTTGTGATTCTCGTTCTTCCCGCCTGGCCGGTGCCAAAAGTGAGGTATGAAGTCACGAAAGTTCCGACAAAATCACAGTCGTTGATAACAAGGAAGGGGCTTGCCGTGGCCTGAACCCCGATGGTCATTGTTCCGGCGTTTCCGTCAAGGGTGCAGCTCTGGAGTTGCAGACCGGACGTTTCGCTGGTGAGGGTAAAGACCGGGGTTGCCGTGGCTACGCCGTTAAACTTGATATTGAAAAAACGGGTTCCGTAGGATTCGCCAACAGGGGCATGGTGTCCGACAATGCCGGGCTGGGTGTTGGCATCATAAGATCCAAGGCCGATCACGTCGCACTTTGTGGGGAATTTGACCAGGGTTTCGGTCAAAGTATCACCCATGACAAAAATTCTATTTCTCCTGGCCCACCATCTGTTTGCTGTAAGCGCAATACTGATATCGCTTGCTGCAATGGCCTCGGCAATGGTTTTGTATGGGGAATCAATAGTCCCTGATCCGGTTGTGGATACATTGCCATCAACAAAATAATCTGATGCGCCGGTGGGGTTTGCAAATTGGATGAAAGAACCGGGTTCCATGGCAAGGGTGCCGCCGGATGCTATTACTGTTTTGTCTCCACCTTCTGTTCGGTAGCATTTTGGTTGGTAATAACTCATTTTTTAATTCTCCGTTGGTTGCCCCCGGGAGATCGCTCCCCCGGAGTATTCATTTAAGAAACGGTTTATGCTTCAGCCGGTGAAATCACAAAAGTTCCGGCCTGAATTGATGCGTGTTCAGACACTGGCAGATGTGTAGCGCCATGCAGAATCACAATGGTGTTTCCATAGGCAATATTGGCAATGGCAGAGGTGAGAACAGCTTGAATATATCTCTCTTTAGGATGGTCAATAGTGATCATCAAAAGAGTATTATTCAGGTCGCCATCAGCCGCGCTGGTTGCTGTGGCTGTGGCCCCCGAAAGCGCCGCCATAGCTCCATCTGCATTGGCAGTGCTTTGTTCGATTGTCATGGTGGCCACCCCAGTATCTACTGAGTCTGTAATGGGCACAATAAATGTGGCCCCGGTGTACCCGCTCATGTCAATGATGTCTGTGTTGCTGTCAGTGCTGCTTGCAGCCGTGATTGCTGCCAGGCATTCCCTGACTTCTTCATCTGTTTGAAAATTCATTTTTTTATCTCCCTTATGCCAGCGTTACGCGGGCAAATGCTTCAGCCATTACCGGCTGCCCATCTGATTCCATCCGGCCAATGTACCCAATTTGACCTGTCTCTGCGTAAAGCTCATTCAAAACTTTAATCCGCATATCCAGAGCATCAGCGATCCAGTAAAAGGAAAGATCGCCCAGAATACCCACATACAGACCGGTAGTAAAAGTGTTCGGTGCATATTCGGACATGGAATATGGCAGTTCAAGGATGGTGTCGGTTTTGTCTCCGAGTCCCTGTTTCCAGATATAATCACCGTTACCGTCTTTAAGCTTTCTGATCATTTTTACAGCGTCACGATGAAAAATCCACTCGGCTGTTTTGTGATACTGTGCTTTCAAGGCATATTTGGTATTAATGAGCCCGTCTGCTTTGATAGTAGTGGTGGTATTATCTGCGGAAACGTCCCGGGAGGTGGGAATACCGTTGTCAGACGCGGTAAAAATTCCCAAAGGCTGACTGGAGCCGGTGCCTGTGAGGAATGCTTTCTCGTGTGTGATTGCGAACTTATATTCAAGCCTGCTTCGTACCAACGAGTCTGCTGACTGCAGTGCTTGCCGGAGGAGTTGCTCAGAAACTTTCACTCTTTTTGCGACAGGTCTGGGCTTCAGAGACCGTTTGCCGAAAGACATAGTGGAATCTTCGCTACCTGTCCCGAGTTCGGTTGTCCAGTCGGCATCGTCCGGGTCTGCTTCAAGTGTCGGCACACCAAGCTCTGTGGCCATAGCTACCGGGATAACCGTTGCTTTTTGACGAATGTAGACCATATCGTCCACACCTTTAATCAGCTTGTTGACAAACTGCTCAGGAGCGACAATATACCCGCCTTCAACGTCTGTGCCTGCTGACAGTGCCCGAACTTCCGTGTTTGACAGGGAACTAACACCGTTGACCAGCGCCCGATTAAAAAGACCCATCCGCTCTTCGGTGTTATCTTCTTGTTCGGGGTCTTTTTTGTCAAACAGTGATTCCCGTTCGTCCAATGCGCGAAGACGTTCAACTTTATCGGCATCACGTTTTTCAGCATCCACGATCTGGGTGGTCAGGTCATCAAAATCCACATCAATCTTTTCGTACTTTTCTGTCTCTTCTGCGGTAAAATCCCGTTTTTCGGTGTCCGCAAGGTCAACAAGCTGGCGTTGCTCAGTTACGAGCAAGGCACGGGCTTCCTTCAATTCGTTGGTCTTCATTATTTATGTCTCCATAATGATTAATTTTTCTTTGATAGCCACTTTTCTTGACAGTTGCGGGTCAATCATCGGATCTTCCGCTTGTTCTTCTTGTTCTTCGCCCTCTGAATCATCGGGATTCTCTCGGGTTTTTTCTTTTTCGAGTGCATCAGCTACAATTTTGACCATCTGGTCATGATTTATGGCTTCATCTTGTGATCTGCCCACACCCACGGTGGGATCTGCCGGCACTGATACAAGAGATGCTTCATAAGGCATCCATTTCGTAACCCGATAAGTCCCTTTGTCCTGGTCGTCGGTGGCCTGGATCTGGTAACCGATTGACAAGTTTCTAACAATCCCATTCTTAGTGTCAATCCAGTAATCATTGGCTTCCCGGCGTTCCCCAAATCGCAAGGTTGCTCGGAGTTTCTTGTCAACTATTTTTGGATCTTCAATCAATCCAATGTTGACGCCTCGGTACGTTTCATGGGCTACACAGAGGGGAAGGGGAAACCTTGACAGGTCGATGGCTTCCTTCTCGTGTATCAAAACTTCGTCACCGTCCCACCTATGCACCGGGTGTTCAGATGAGAGTGATACTTCAACTGTCCTTGCCTCTTCATCAACCACGGCACCAATATTGACGGCCCTGGTTAATTTTTCACCAACAATCTTTTTATTCATCGTTCTCTCCTGTCGGGCATCCATGATTTGTTGCCGGTTTTTTCCATGCTTCTTATTTTTTCTTTCAACTGCTGAACCTGTGATTTCAAATATTTAATTTCTTCTTTTAATTTTTTGGTGTCTTCGCTCATTTGATCACCTGGAAACGGTTTTCAAGATCGCTTATCATTTTTTCCGCTTCGTCCTGCGCTTTTGATTCATGCCATCTGTTCATATTATCAAAGAGTGCGTCTGGGTTAGCCGTGTTTAAAACGTAATCAATGGATTCATTTACAAACCGGTGTGAAAAAATCTCCATATAATTCTCAACGTCAAAACGGTGATCGCCGCCCATACATCCAATCGAAAAGGCTTTTATAGTAGTCTCGGTTTTTTGTCTGATCACTTCGGGGAGGTTTTCATAAAAATCATCAAGCCAGTTTTCAAAATTATCAGACTTGATATTTTTCTTAATAGCTGCAACTTCCCGATTTACAACACCCTGGAGTGCATCCACAAATAATGGCAGATATTCTGCTCGTTTGGACGTAAAAGCCGTTTCAGGAGCATCAACCAGTGATTTGAGTATTGATTTTTGTTCTGATTTAACCCCGGCCATATCCAGGGGGATCAAATCAGCACTGATATGGTACTGATCACCAATTTTTCCTATTGAATTTTCGTCTTCAAGCCGCCTGATATCATTAATTGAATAAATACCTAACCGCCGCATCTTGGTGTAAAACTCGGCCCTGGCTGCGTCATCTCCACGCATCAACCCTTTAAGGTTGAATTTGACAAAATATTCGCCCTGGTCTTTTTGTTCGAGTAAAAAAGTGTTGAAAACCGACTCATACCGCTTCACCCTGGGGAGCAGGCTGTAAATTACCAGTTCAATTGACTGAGTTTCAATATTTGAGAATGAACTTTTGGACAAATCCTTTAAAATATGTGGCGGTAAATTCAAAATCCTGGCCACATCAGTGATTTGAAATTGCTTCAAACCAATAAGTTGATTTTCTTCCAGGGAATGTAAAAGTTTTTGTGCTTCCATTCCCTCATCTAAAAGCATCAGCCGGAATGAACTTCCCAAACCTGAATATATATTTCTGAGTTTTGTCTGTAATTTCTTTTGCCCATCCGGTGTCAAAGTTTTTGGGTGCTTAATCACCACGCCCGGGTTTGTCCCCTGTCCAAAAAAGTTGTTCGCAAATTCATCAATGGCAAGGGATAAGCCAAAAGTTTCTTTCATAAGCCCCAGGATAGACACACCACCATATGGGCCTTCGATTTTAAGCATTTTATTCTCTGGCAGATATTTAGCCTGGCCGGTTTTCAATGTTACCCGGTAAAATCTTTCACCCTCATGATCAATAGGCCCCTCGACTCTCCATGTGGGGATGGGGAATAATGCGGACAACTTGCCAGATTCGGTGTATATTTTTTCGCAATAACAAAACCCGGTCAAGAGTTCAAAATTGCAGCATGTCTCTATGAATTTAAATGGGTCTTGATATGGGTTCGGCCTAACGCTGAGAATCTTGTCAACAATATGGCCGGTGGCTATCTCGCTGCCGTTTACTGTTTTCCGGTGGACGTGCAGTGGTAGCGCCGCCTTAGTGGTTGAAATGAAATTGACTCCGGCCCACACTGCAGGTAAGCCCATAACGGTGCTTTCGGTTACTGTGGCCCCGGACTTAGAACTGGATGTTCCGTGAAAATATTCAGTCCAATTGACGGTGCCGCCCGGGTGGATTCTTTTTGATATTTTTTTAGAAAATAGTCCCAAATTAGCCCCGCTTTATTGCAATTGCTTCAAAAAATATCATTGAAATTGAGAAAATGATTGTTATCCCGCCGGTGGTCATCAGTGCCATTGCTGGACCGTATGCCATGAATACGCCTGAGAAAAGGCCCATAATGCCGATAAAAAGCATTATCTCAAATAAGTTTTCTATTATGGCTTTCATATGGCAAACACCTCACAGTTGTCGTCTTCGTATCTGCTGCGCTC
>Ga0222628_1000379_pt1 | contig 19597 bp, 18 predicted proteins | sample AntAcemetageno95_FD_179860 | JGI IMG/M metagenome (GOLD analysis project Ga0222628, IMG submission 179860) | Saline water microbial communities from Ace Lake, Antarctica - #95 | ecosystem: Environmental > Aquatic > Non-marine Saline and Alkaline > Saline | place: Antarctica: Ace Lake | collected...
TTTTATCAGGATGTTTTGGACTTACACATTCTGCTGTTTTTAACATTTTTTTGTTCTTAAAAATAAAAAATCTTTCGCGAGGAAAGATTATAAATTTGACAATTTATCTTTCCCTTACGGGCTTGGAAGCACCTTCCCTAGGAAGTCATCCTAGTTGGTTGCTGACGGGTCACTGGGCCAAATCCCTCACCGCACTCTTGATAAAATATTTAATTGTATATTTACTATAGCAGAATGAAATTTTTTGTAAACTGGAAAAATTAAGTGTTTTTAGATACATACCTAGGTATGTATCTAGATATGTATTTGGAGGTTATTTTAATTTAATATTTTTAATTTCTTCTTTCCCAATCTCCTGATTAATTTTTCGCATAATCTTATTTTTTTGAAGCCACAGTTCTGAAGTCCAAGCAGAGCTTTCTGAACGAACAAATAAAATCCCATTGGCAAAATAATCTGGTTGCAGTTTTTCCAAGCCAATATTTCCAAGCTCTTCTTTTACAATTTTTTTAAACAGAAAAAAAACCGTCTTGTCATCCAAGGCAACAACTTTTTTAATATTTTTTCTCTGCAGAAAACTTTTTAGTGATTTCATATAATTAAAAAAGGGAGAAACGTTTGTTTCTCCCTTATGTATAACACTATCTTTCTGGAACTTCAAGCGTACCAGGCCTTAGACCATTTCTAGATCCTTCTAATGAAAAAAGGTGGTTTGTTAAAATATTACCCAAATTAACATTAGCCCCAAAGACCTTTATTAAATAATCTTGCTGTTTTAGATCTTGAGCTTCAAAAATAACACTTTCAAGCCCAACTCTTCTAACAATTTCTTTTATCAGACCTTTTCTCGGCTTCCCCTCCTCATCAAAAATTCCATACCTTCCTTTCTTACCAGTTCCCAATATAATAAAATCCGCTCCAGCTTTCTTTTCAGCAATAACACTTTTTAAAAACCATTCTTCTGACAAATGATTTTCATCTTCAAGAGTTTTTTTACCTACTTCAGAAATAACTTTAAATTTTTCCTTTTTCAAGCGCTTAATGATTTTTATTTTTTCCTTATCATCAATATCTAATTTAGCGTTGGAAACTTCTACCCATTCAAATCCACAAACTTTCATATGTTCAATAAACTTCTCAAGTCCATTTTTTAATTCTTTTAAAAAATATTCCAAGGTGGTTCCACCGCAATAAAAATTTATTGGTAACTCACCAGGAACATTTTTATAAGCAGAAATTCTTTCTCTTATTTCACTAATGCTTAATAAGCAAACAAGAGCACCACTTAATTTTGAAAAGTTAAAATATTTTCCATATTTTTGAATTAAATTTGCAATATCAACAGGATCAAGACCATAATCTATCGCCATAGTTAGGCCAGTTTCTGGTTTCCTATTTTTTCGCTCTTCCATTAAACGTCCCATATTTCACTCCTTTTTTTTATTATGGATTTTAATTTAATTTTAAAAGATCAATAAATAAAAATAGCACTTGACGTGCTATTTGTCAAAAACTAAATTTTTAATTCTAATTTTTAATTGGCATTACAATATAAGTAAATCCCTCCAGAACTTCACCGGTTTTTTCATTAATTTCTTTTAAAGCTATTGGAGAAGATCCACTATTAACTAAAATTGCAACATTTGAAGTTTCAATTGCATTTAATCCATCCAAGAAATATTTTGAGTTAAGAACAACTTCTTGAGATGGTCCCACACTATCCAATTTAAGCTCTGTAGAGTTTTCTCCTGCTTCTGCGCTCTTCGCTTCAATTAAAACTTTTTTATCTTCTTGGCTCAATTTAAAAACAATTTCACTAGTTTTAATTGATGAAAAAACACTAGCCATTTTTACTGCTCCCTGAATAATATTTTTCTCACCAACCACTCGAGATTTAAAATCTTTTGGTATAATATGTTGATAATCTGGATATTTTCCATTTATTAAGCGCGAATAAAGAATTATTCCATTATAATCAAAAAAGATTTGACCATCTTCAATTGCAATTTTAACATCTCCATCCTCATCATTTCCAATAATCCTAGCTAGCTCAACTAAAGTTGGGCCAGGAATAATTAAATTATTCTTTTTTTCAATTAAATCTTTGTATAATTCAGGAATAATAATTCCTTCTTTAATTTTTATTTTTTCTTCTGAAAGACGGAAGCTATCCGTAGAAGCAAAACAAATTTCATCCTCACCTAAAACCAGGTTCACACCTGTTAATTCTTGCCGTGATTCATTAAAGGCCACTGAAGAAATTATTTTTGAAATTATATTCTTTAATTTAAATCCTGGAATGATTATTTGAAATTCACTGGTTTTCTTAGGAATTAATGGAAAATCATCCGCTGGAAGTCCTTTAATTAAAGCTTTCATATTTGAATTTTTAATATTCAAACTTTGATCTCTTACCTCTAGGGAAACATTATCCCCACTTGGTAGGTTATTAATAAAATTACCTATTAATTTAGCAGGGATTGTTAATTCCCCTTCTTTTTCTATTTTTGCTCCTAATTTAACAATAACTCCTATTTCTAAATTAGTAGCTGAAAGAGTTAACCCACTTTTTTCAGCTTTAAATAAAATATTATTTAGAATAGGTAAGGTGTTTTGTTTAGAAACTACTCTTTCGGTATTTTGAACAGCTTTTTTAAAATTTTCTTGAGTGCAAATTAATTTCATATGTTTTTTTATATATATAATATATAAGTATTTAAATATATATTAATTAATGTTATATATTAAGAATAGAATTTCTGGGGATAAGAGTCTATTTAGCTTTAAATAAGGTAAAGTTTGTGTGGATAAACTTGGGTTTAGATAAATGGTAACTAGGTTATAGACTGATAAGTTTTTTATTGGTAAATAAAGTTTGTTTTAATATATACAGTAAGAACAGAGTTTTTTCAGTGGTTATTAATACTGTAAAAACAACTTATTAACAGTTTATTAACTAATATTGTATAATTTTTCTTTCAAACAGGTTAAATCTTCAAAGAGTTTTTTATTTTCAACTAACTCTTTACTAATTTTTTCGTAAGCATGAATTGCTGTTGTATGATCTCTTCCACCTAATTTTTCTCCAATTCCTGGATAGGAATAACTAAGTTCACTTCTCATTAAATACATCGCAATTTGTCGAGGACGGACAACTTCTTTCTTGCGACCTTTAATAATAAGGTCTTCTTGAGATATATCATAAAATTCAGAGACAACTTTAATAATATGTTTATGATTAACCCCCTTTTTTTTACCGCTAGATATTAAATCAGACAATAAAGAGGTTACAAAGTCAATAGTTATTTCATTATTAGTGAGTTGAGCAGAAACAGAAACGCGATTTAAGGCTCCTTCTAGCTCTCTAATATTAGAGGTTATATTAGTAGCAATGAATTCCAGGGCTTCTTCACTGATTATTATATTATCGTCGATGGCTTTTTTTCTTAGGATTGCAAGTCGGGTTTCAATATCAGGCTTAGAAACATCAGCAATCATCCCACCTTCAAAACGAGATCGAAGCCTTTCTTCTAGGGTTGGGATCGCTTTTGGTGGTCTATCACTACTTAAGACAATTTGTTTATTTAGTTGATATAAATGGTTAAAAATGTGAAAAAATTCTTCCTGGGTTTTCTCCTTTCCGGATAAAAATTGGATATCATCGATAATTAGGAGGTCAATTTGTTGATAGTATTCCTTAAAATCGTTGATTTTTTGATTTTTAATAGAATTTATTAAATCATTGGTAAATTTTTCTGAGGTTATGTATTTTACTCGCTTTTTATGGTCACTTTTAAGAATTTCATTACCAATTGACTGTAAAAGGTGGGTTTTTCCTAATCCCACCCCTCCATAAATAAATAAAGGGTTATAAATTTTACCTAAACTTTGAGAAACAGCAAAGCAGGCAGCTCGAGCTAGCTCATTATTACCACCTATAACAAAATTTTCGAAAGTATATTTAGGGTTGAGATTGTTTTCTTGGCTTGGTGTAGCCTTTTTTTCAACTATATGAGTAGGCGCTGAGAAGGTGTTTTTAGTGGGAACTACCGCATCAATAAGTTGTACCTTCGGGTTACTTGAACGAAGAGTAGTAATAGAACAAGAAACCCCCTTAATATCGCTTTGAATATTGCGAAGAGCGCGTAATATATATAAATTATATTTATTTTCTAGCCACTCTTTAGCAAATCCATTGGGAACAGCGATGATGGCATGTCCATCTTGTATTGAAAGAATTGAAGTATTTTTAAACCAAGTTATAAAATTAGCCTTTGAAATAGAAAGCTCGATTTCCCCCAAAGCAGATTGCCACAGTTCTTCATTGGTCATATGGTTTTAAGATGAATGTTTAAAAAGTATAACATAGTAGGAAAGATGAGTCTAAGCTAGGAAAGTTTAAAAGGTGTTGATAAACTGTTAGTATGTTTTAAATTATACACACATCTGAAAAAAATGCGCAAGTATTTTTTTGGAGTTGTTAGTTAGAAGATTGCTGTAGAATTCAATTGACTTTTAATTTTTTTATTGGTACACTTCTAATTAGTTAAATTTTAAATATTAGAGCTGAAAGCCTTTAAAAATAGGAAAAAGCTAAAAAATTATGAGTCAAACCTACCAACCAAAAAAAAGAAAAAGAGCACGACGTCATGGTTTCCTAAAAAGAAATGAAACCAAAGATGGAAAAGCTATTTTGAAACGCAGAAGACAGAAAGGAAGAAAAAAATTAACGCAAGTCTAATTTATGCTCCCTTTTAAAAACAGATTAGTCAAAAGAAAGGATTTTGAAAACATTCAGAAGAAGGGGGTGTTTTTTTCGCAAGGAAATATAGCAGTTAAATTTGTAGAGAATGGGACTAGAGAAACAAGAATTGGTTTTTCAGTTGGAGTTAAATATTCTAAATTAGCAGTAGCTAGAAATCAGGCGAAAAGAATGCTTCGTGAAATTTTTCGTTCTAAGCTTAGACAAATTAAAAAAGGATTTGATATTGATGTTATAATAAGGAAGAAAGGTCATGAAAAAATTGTTTTAAAAAAAGTTCATCAAGATGTAGATGCAGTTCTTGAGAAAGCCGATTTAATTAATAATAAATAAAAAAATAAAATGGGAAATGTGTTTAGTTTTTTCGTTTATGATCCTCTATATAACCTGCTAATTTTTTTGTATGACGTTATACCCTTTAGTGATTTTGGAATTGCGATTATAATTGTGACTCTTATTATTAAATTTATTTTAGTTCCTCTCAGTAAAAAGCAAATTGAATCTCAGAAAAAGATGAATGAAATGCAGCCGAAGATTAAAGAAATTCAAGACAAGCATAAGGGAAATAAAGAAGAACAAAGCCGAGCTTTAATGGAGTTTTATAAAGAAACAAAAACCAATCCCTTTGCGGGATGTCTGCCAATGATTGTTCAGCTGATTTTTTTAATTGCAATCTATCGGGTTCTTTATAACATTTCAGAAGCTGGATTAATGGTAGATCCAAATACTTTGTATTCTTTCATTCATAATCCCGGACAGATTAACAAGATGTTTATAGGTTTAATTGATCTCTCTGCTGTTTTAGATTTAGGTCAATTAACAATTAAAAGTGTTCCGCATATCCTTTTGATTCTAGCAGCCGCGGGAGCTCAATATTTCCAAGCCAAAATGATGATGGCGAAAAGACCTGTTAAGGAAGTGAAGAAAGGTGACCAACCAGATTTTGCTCAGATGATGACGAAACAAATGCTTTATCTTGGTCCCCTGCTAACTTTATTTATTGGAGTTAGATTCCCAGCAGGATTAGCTCTCTACTGGCTAGTTTCCACTAGCTTTATGATTATTCAGCAACGTAAATTAGAAAAGAATGAGACAGAAGCAAAAAAGAAATAATTGTTTAAGTTTAAATATATGGAATTAAATGCAGAGAAAATTATTAGTGAAAAGATAAAAGAGACTTTAGAAAAAATGAGTTTTAAGGATGCAGAAGTGGAAGTTTCAAAAAATGAAGAAGATATACTCGTATTTAATATTAAATCAGATGATTCCAGCTTTTTGATTGGACAGTATGGAGTTAATCTCCAAGCCTTGCAACATATTATTAGAATGGTTTGTAAAAATAGCTTTCCAGAAAAAGTTAATTTTGTCTTAGATGTTGATTCTTATCGTAAAGAAAAGAACGCTTCAATTGAAATTATGGCTCGGAGCGCTGCCGATGAAGCAGCTCAAGAAAAAAAAGATATCGTTCTTCGACCAATGACTCCCTATGAAAGAAGAATTGTTCATATGGAGCTTTCTAAAAATCCTGACATTAAAACTGAAAGTATTGGTGAAGGAGAAGGACGAAGAATTGTTGTTAAGCCTTGCTAGTTTAGCTAATTTTTACTTTTAAATTTATGGCAATCGCCAGAAAAATAGCTTATAATGTTGTCTTCAGCAGTGTAGCAAAAGTTTTTTCTACCATCCTTGCTTTGGTGGCAATCGGTTTTATTACGCGTTATTTAGGGGCTGAAGGTTTTGGAAATTATGCGACTGTTTTGGCTTTCCTTTCTTTTTTTGCAGCGATTACCGACCTAGGTCTTAATCAAATTTCTACTCGAGAAATTTCTAGAACAGGCGCTGATGAAAAAAAAATAATCGGAAACATTTTTTGTTTACGAGCCCTTTCTTCTTTAACAATTATTATAATTGCTCCAGTAACAGTCTTTTTTTTAAACTATCCCCTAGAGGTTAAGAAAGGAATTTTAATTGTAGCTGTTTCCTTTCTCTTTTCTTCGACCTATCAAATTTTAAACGGAGTCTTTCAAAAAAATTTGGCAATGGATAAGGTTGCTCTGGGAGAACTTATGGGTAAGATTGTTCAGGTAGCCTTTGTAATCTTAGCTGTTCGATTGGAATTAGGATTTGATTGGATTATGGCCGCCCTGCTCTTTAATTCAATCGCCAGTTTTTTAGTTGTTTTTTTCTGGTCCAAAAAATATTTACGCTTTAAGCTTCAAGTTGATTTTAAATATTGGAAAGAGTTTTTAAAAGAATCAATGCCACTCGGAATTTCAGCAGTGATTACTTTTATTTATTTTAAGATGGATACTTTGATCCTCGCCTCTTTAAAAGGAAGTGCGGATGTTGGAATTTATAATGCCGCCTATAAGGTTTTAGAAAACATTACTTTTTTCCCAGCTATGATTGTTGGTTTGGTTCTTCCAATTCTAGCTAGGAATGTTTTTGAAAATCGGGAACGCTTTACTGACATTGCCAACAAAACATTTAAGGTTTTTGTAATTCTAGTGGTGCCCCTAGTCGTTGGAACTCTTTTTTTGGCTGATGGAGTGATTAATATTATTGGTGGAGAAGAGTTTGCTCAAGCTGGTAATGTTTTAAGAATTCTAGTCTTTGCTTTAGCTTTTATTTTCTTCGGACAACTTTTCAACGCAGTTTTAGTTGTTAGTAATTTGCAAAAGAAATTGATGATTATTCTGGCAATCGCTGCAGTTGTTAATATTAGTTTAAATTTAATCTTTATTCCCAAATTTTCTTATATGGCAGCTGCTTATGTTTCTTTAATAACTGAAATTGTCGTTGTTTCATTGGGATTATACCTTTCCGTTCGGAAAGCAAAATTTATACCTGTTCCAGAAAGGATTTTTAGTATTCTTTTGGCCGGGAGCATGATGGGCTTGTTTTTATATCTATTTAGGGGGTATACTTTAATATCACCTGAAATTAATTTTGTATTTCTATCAGTAGGAAGCGCCGGCATATATTTCTTCTTTCTTTGGGTTTTTAGAGCCATTAAGACAGAAGAGATTAAAAGCCTGATCAATAAAAAAGGAATTGAAAATTATGAAGAATTATCCTAAAGTTTTTGTTGTAGTTTTAAACTATAATGGAGGCAATTTTATAAAGAAGTGCTTGACTAGCGTTTTTAAGAATGATTATCCTAATTTTGAGGTTGTGATGGTTGATAATAATTCTAACGATGGTTCTTTAGAAATGGCCAAGTCAAACTTTTCCAAAGCTGATTTTATAAAAAATGAGGAAAATTTTGGGTATGCCGCTGGAAACAATGTTGGCATTCGATATTCCCTAGAAAGAATGGCAGATTATGTTTGTATTTTAAATAATGATACTGAGGTAGAGAAAGATTTTATTAGTAGACTAGTGGAAACAATGGAAAAAGATAATGAAGTTGGAATTGCGAGCCCAGTTATTTTCAATGGAAAAAATAAACAAGTCTGGTTTTCAAAAGGAAAGATTAATTGGCTAAAAATGAAAGTTATTCATAGTGCTAATATTGAAACAAAAGACGTTTATGAGTCTGATTTTATATCTGGTTGCGCGATGATGATCAGCTCAGAGGTTTTTAATGAAGTGGGGCTTCTAGATGAAAATTTTTTCCTTTATTGGGAAGATGCTGATTTTAGCTATCGAGTTAAAAAAGCCGGTTTTAAAAATGTTATAGTGACGGCTAGTTGGGCCTATCACTTTGAAAAAAGCCAAGATAATTTAGAAAATAAAACTTACTGGTTGGTGATTTCTGGATTAATCTTCTTTAAAAAACATACCCCCCTATTTCTTAAGCCGTGGATAAAGGGATATGTGTTATTACGTAAAATTAAAAATTTTTGGGATGTTTTACGAGGAAAAAATAAATTAGCCAAAGTTGTTAAAAAGGCTTATAAGGATTTTAAAAATGCTAAATTCTAAGCACAAAAAGAAAAAAATTTCTATAATAATTGTAAACTTTAGAAGCGATCAATACTTACAAAAGTGTATCGCTTCTCTTTATATTTTTGAAAAAAAAGAAGAATTTGAAATCATTATTGTTAATAATGATGCAAAAGAAAGATTGAAAAAAATTAAAAATAGTTATCCAGAGATTATTGTTATAAATAATCATAGAAATAAAGGCTTTGGGCAAGCTATAAATTTAGGAGTAAAAAAAGCGCAAGGTGAAATTCTTTTATTTCTTAATCCCGACACAGAATTAGTGGAAGATATTTTTTCTAAGATTGAAAATGAATTTTTAATAGAAAAAAATGTAGCAGTAATTAGCCCAAGAGTAGTGGAAAAAAATGGTATAAAACAAGAATGGCTTTTTGGAAAAAAATTTAACTTGTGGCGTTTATTGATAAACAACTTAATCGGAGATTCAGAAAAAGATACTTTGCAAAAAAAAGAAGTTGATTGGGTTAGTGGAGCGAGTATGTTTGTTAGAAAAAAAGACTTTTTAGCAGTCGATGGATTTGACGAGACTTTTTTTCTTTATCTTGAAGATATGGATTTATGTTTGAAGTTAAAAAAACTTAATAAAAAAACAATATATCTTCCAGAAATCAAAACTAAACATTTTGGTGGTGGGAGTAGCATAGAGGAAGAGGAGAGAAAAAAACATTATTATACTTCACAAGATTATTATTTTAAAAAACACTTTGGATTTTTTCAAGCGAGCTTAGTCAGATTGTTTAGAAAAATATTAAAATAGCTTATGTATATTTTCCTACTTATTATTGTTTTTTATCTCCCCTTTCAAATAGCTCTTAGTCCAAGCTTGGGAATTGATTTAGCTTCTGGGAGAGTTTTTATTATCTTATTATTTTTTTGTTGGCTAGCAGAAAGTTTAAAGGATAAAAAAATAATTATCATTCCAAAAGTAACTAGCGTTCTTTTAATTAGCTTCGTTTTTTTAAGCTCCCTATCGGCAGTTTTTTCTCAGCGCCTTGATTGGTCAGTGAGAAAAATTCTTTTTCTTTTTTCTATTATCCCAATATATTTTGTAGCGCAAGCGATTATAAAGACAAAAAAGAAAAAAGAAAATATTATTAAGACTCTAGTAATAAGTTCTTTTTTTGTCTCCTTAATTGGAATTATGCAGTTTATTTCTCAATTTATTTTTGGTCGAGAAAAAGTGTACCAGTTTTGGGCCGAGAATATAGTCGGACTATTTTTAGGAAAAAGTTTTTCTCAGGCAGTTTTAGAAAATCCTAGTTGGTTGGTAAATATTTCTGGAAATACTTATCTAAGAGCCACTGCTTTTTTCCCTGATCCTCATATGCTTTCTTTCTTTTTGGGGATGATGTTCCCTTTAGCACTAGGACTTTTCTATATAAATAAAGAGAAAAGAATTTGGAATTTAATAGTGGCAGGCATTGTTTTGTTGGCTAATTTCTTAACTTTTTCACGAGGTGGTTATATTGGTCTTTTTGTAGGGAGTCTATTTTTATTTTTTATTTTTTTTAGAAAACTTTCTCAACGTTATCGAATAATAGTTATTTTAGTGACCATTTCACTTATCCTTGTTAGCTTGGTGCCGAGTACTGTAAATAAGCGTTTTCAATCCAGCTTTAATTTAAAAGAAGGATCAAATAAAGGAAGATTAGAAACTTGGTCCAAATCTATAAAGGTTATTAAAAACAATCCCCTCCTCGGTGTTGGGATTGGAAATTATCCATTAGAGATAAAAGCAACAGCTGATTATCGAGAGCCAATATATTCGCATAATGCTTATTTAGATATTGCTTCCGAAACTGGAATTCTCAACTCTTTAATCTGGATTGGTTTTTTATTTTTTACGACACTAGGTTTATATAAAAGCAAAGATCCATTATTGATTTTTTCTTCAGCGAGTATCGTTATATTTTCCGTCCATTCATTAGTAGAAACAGGGATATATTCAGTTGCAGTTTTGCCAATATTTTTAATCATCGCAAGTTTAAACAATGAATAAATTTAGGGAAAAATTTAATCAAATAGCGACATTAGAAAACCTTTGTTATCTAATTGTTTTTTGTTTGCCTTTTTATCTGATAAGATTTAAATTTATTTTTCCTACTAATCTTTTAGAAGTATTAATTATAATATTTCTTTTAGTCTCTTTCCTAGATAAAAATAATTGGGGAAAAATAAGAATATTTTATAGTAAAAATAAGAAATATTTAGTTGGTTTTTTAATTATACTTATTAGCTTTTTAATATCAGCTTTTATTAATGAAAATACTTTGAAGGGATTGGGGATTATAAAGAGTTGGCTTGTTTTGCCCTTTTTGTTTTCAGTGATGACTTTTATCATATTAAAAAAAGAAAAAAGAAAAAATGTTTTTATTACCTTATATTGTTCAGCTAGCGCCCTAGCCTTTTTAGGGATAATTTTTGTTATTTCAGGGAAGCTAACCTTTGATGGACGCCTTCAATTAATCTTTAATTCTCCAAATTATCTAGCTATGTATTTAATCCCAGGGATTATTAGTGGTCTTTTCCTAATAAAAAAAGGTTTTTGGCGAAAATATTTTCCGCTAAGCTTTATTATGGTGGCTTTGTTTTTCACTTTTTCTTATCTAGCTTGGCTATCTTTCTTCTTGGTGGCTACTGGAATGATTGTAGGCGGTCTTAAGAAGAGTTTTAAGGCTATCTTAGTTGCTTTTCTACTAGTAGGCGCTACCTTTTTAATATTTGCCTTTAAAACGGAAAAAATGAATGACCTTCTTTATTTGAATGAAAGATCTTCTGTTTTTTCTCGATTAACTATTTGGAAATCAGCTGGAAAAACACTAAAGGAGAATTATTTTTTGGGTATTGGTCCAAATAATTTTCAGGATAAATATTTAGCTAATCAAAAATATTATCCTCCCTATTTAGAGTGGGCAGTTCCCCATCCTCATTCAATTTATCTATCTTTTTGGCTGGGAGGAGGGTTTATAGCTCTAATAACTTTTCTGATAATGCTTTTTTGGTGGTTTAAGGATTTTATTTTACAAAATAAAAAAGAAACAATTCTGGGAATTGTTTCGCTAGGTATAATTGTTTATTTTCTTCTGCACGGCATCGCCGATACGACTTATTTTAAAAATGATTTGGCTGTCATTTTTTGGCTGTCATTTTTTAGTTTACTTTAAAGATCTAAGCGATAAAGCTTTTCGTCGCTACGGTTAGTGAAAAACAAAAAGCTTTCATCTTCGTTTAAAAAAAGATTAGTGGCATCAATTGATGGAAGATCTTTTAACTTATCCAAATCTATAAGGCGCTCTTTTTCACCAGTGGTTATATCTACTTTCCAAAAAGTATCGGCCGACTTAAATTTATTAGCGAAGTAATCATTAGGCATAACGGTATTGGTTGGAATCATTCCTGGTAAAGCATAATAGATAATAGGACTATTTTTTGACCAGACGCATTTGGAAACAATAGTTGGAATATCTAAGTTTTTATACTCTCCCCCTTTGGAATTAGTAACAGCTAATTGAATTTTCGAAGAGCCTTTTTCGGCTAGATGACTAATTAAAAGATTATTGCTATCAGGACTCCATAGGTAGTCGGCTCCAAACTTATCTTTAAAGATTGTTTTTTTCTCTCCGCCTAAAACGGAAATTGTTTCCAATCTGGTTTCTTCAAATCCATTCCCTTTATTCCAAAAGGAGATGATTCCACTCAGAGGAATAGGGAAAATGGTTATTGGTTGAAAATCAAGATTTGTTATTTTTTTCCAATTGCTGCCATCTGGATCTGATATGTTTAAAGAACTTTCCTTGGTAGCTTCGTTATAATATTTATATAATATTTTGTCATTATTTTGCCAAGCTATATCCAACAAGCCTTTTGGGAGCTCAGCACTTTCTCGAGTATTGTAATTATAATAAGTAAAATTATTAAAAAAGCGGCTAATAACTTTTTCTTCATTAGGCGACCAAAGAACGCTATTTAAGCCAGAAAGTTCTTTTTCAGAAATAAACATTTTTTTAGAGCCATCAAATTCAATTTGATAAGCCTTACCAGTTTCTTTAGCATAATACCTGATAGCTGAATTATCTTTAAATAAAACTGGGCTCAGAACCTTTTCGTCAGAAATTAATATTATTCCGGGATTTTTCTTAATTATTTGTTCTTCTTTGGCGGATGAAGGTTTTTTAATAGAAGTTACTTCTTTAGCAGAATCTTTTTTAAAAATAAAAAAATAAATTCCTCCGAAAAGAATTAAAACAACAAAAATGGAAAGAGAAAAAATAAATATTTTTTTGGATAAAGGCATGGAATATTAAAAGCGATTATAAATTATTCTGAAAAAAATCGTTTTCAGTAGTTTTTATAACTAATGATTTTTCTTCTTGAATCATAGCTTCTACTTCGGGAAGCTTACACACAGTTAAATCTGGGTTAATGAGATAAAAAACTAGCCAACCGATCATTGCTAAAAAAAGTCCAACTAATGCTTCGGTTATAACTTTTTTAGCTGTTTCCATTTTGGCATTATTTCCGGCTGAGGTTGAATACATAAATCCTCCAATAACAATCATCAAAAGAGCACAAATTCCAACAGTCGCAATTCCAAATTTATAGATAAAACTTATGTACTCACAAAAATCACTAGATTTACCAAAAAAAGGAATATTTTCCATTGGTGTATAAACAAACTTTCCGGCAGCTTCAACGGCTAAAGCAGGAAAAAGGAAAAAGATAGCTAATAATGTAAGAATTAATTTATTTTTTTTCATTTTTAATCTTCTCTAATTTTTATGCCTGGGAAAAGAGCAAAGATGCTCAAGTAAGAAAAAATCATTAGTCCAATTAGCAAGCTCGTTTTAAAAAGGAAGGATAAATAATTAGGAAAGCCAGTAAAAACAGTTGCTAATATTTTTTTACTGTTAGAATCTGAATTTGCTTGGATTTCTGAGATAATCTTTACTTCAATTGTATCACTGATAAGCTTTTCTGACGAATTTTCTGAATAATAACCTGAAAATTCGATTGTGTAATAATCATCAACTTCTCTATCAGCAACAAAAGAAAGTTCGTTTTCGGCATTAATTTTTATACCTAAAGCTTCTTGCAGTTTGGTTTCTGTTTGGGATACTTTTATCCCATCTATAGTCCAAAAAGATTTTTTAAGTGTTTTGCCAGAATCAGGAAGATTGAATTCCGTTTTTAAATTTATAGAGTTACCCTTTTTTACAAAGAAAGATTTTTTACTGAAATCAAACTCTGTGAGATCTGCTTCGCCTCCCTTGCACCAATCGATGATTTTTCTACCATCAATATATTTACCTAGACGTTTTCTCTCGGGAGTATCTCCATCGCAGTTGATTGGTTTAATTTTTATGGCTGGGCTAACAACTTGAAAGCTTCTGGTAATATCAATTTTTTCTCCAGTTTCAGGGTTTTCAGCAATCAAATTAGCTTTGTGAATTCGGCCTGCATTTTTAGTGATAGTAAAATAAGCTCGGTTAGTATTTTCTGCCCCAACCTCTTCTCTACCACTTTTTATCATTTCACACCAATCCCCAGAAGCACAGTTTTCTGGTATAAAAGGCTTTCCGTCAATAATCCAAGAATAATTTTCATAATCATCATTTGAATCTTCTAACCAAAGAGTTTCTCCATTTGCTACTAAACAAGGATCTTCATTTTGACAACGCTCAAAGGCAGAATCTTTTTCAACATCCCCATTTATTTTTTTAGAGCTAAATATAGCAAACTGATCACCGGAATCTTTTAAGGGGATATAAATTGTTCCCACGCCTGAGTTAAAAGCACCCGCAGAGAAGTTAACGCTGGCCTTGGCAGTTACTTTTAAATATTTTTTAGAGTTAAAGTCTCCCAGAGGTAGAGAAACTGAATTTAATCCAAAGCCGACTGTCTTACCTATGCCTTTTATTTCTTCAAAAGGAATTGAACTACAACCCGAATCAATATCATTGCAAACTTTAAATGACCAAGCAATTTTGGTTTCATTTAAATCTGGAGTGTTGGAAACGAAAGCATTTAAATTTAATGTATTCCCCTTAAGATTAATTGGATTTTCCGGTTTATGTGAAAGTTCAATTTCTATTTTTGAAAAGGAGTTTCCTTCATTGGGGCTCATTAAATTGGCGTCTAGACAATCCTTATTAATATCTAAGCTTGCCCAAGCTATTTTGTCTTCAGTATCCATTTCAGCAGCATTTTGAAAATTTTGATTGTAACCATTTGATAACTCTGTGATGATTGCATCTAAAGATGCTGTGAATAAAGCCGAGTCAAATTCAAGTCCAGGGTAAGGACAGGTAGCACATCCAAGATTGGCTTCCAATTGATCGCTTATTTCAGTAACAATCTCTGATATTGTAGCTCCTGAAAGTAAATTTACATTATCTTGTAAAATGTTTTTAATGTCATTCAGATCTACCTCGCTAAAACCAGTGATGGAGTTTATTAGGAGGGCAAGAAAATTAGATATTATGTCGTTACCAATGCCTGCTATAAGATCTGACAAGCCAGCTATTTCGAATTTATCTGCTCCGCCTCCAGTAGGATTAGCAGGAGCTGGGTATATATTTCCAGTTGTTTTACCTGTTACTTCGCAAGTATTCTTAGGAAGTGCCCAAAATATCATATAGCTAGAATCACCATACTTAGTTGGGACAAAGGAGGTTCCTTCAACGATGACACCAACTTTATCTCCAGGTTTATAATTCCAAGTGAATCTATCTTGAGCTAAACCACAAAGGTCAGCTTCATCTTTAGTCCCATCTCCATCAGTATCTGCATTAAGAGGATTTGTATCCCAAAAAAGTTCAGAGTAGTTTTTAAAGCTGTCGCCCTTGCAAAGGGAGCCTGGGAATTGATGCTTACAGGTCACTTCATGATTTATACCAGTGTTAAAATCATGAACATAACAATGTTTTGCTCCACTTCCATCAGAATTTGAATTATCTTCGGCATTTTTTTCTGCAGTAGGGCTTTCTCCTCCAAAAATAGCTTCATATCCATCATTATCGAGATCTTCACCGGAGCTACCAGGCTTAATAATATTACTCCAGTCATCCGACCACTTTTCATCAGTTTCGTCTTCGTAAGCCCCTCCATTGGCCATTATTTTGGCAGCACGTATTTTCATTATATTACCGCTATTTCCTTCGATAGCTTTATCTCTATGAAGATACCAAGTAAAATACATTGAAGAAGCTTGGCCATTAAAATAGGTCGGGATAGCAGTCGCAGTTACTTTTTCCCCAGGTCTTGGATTAGGTGGGTTAAAGGTTATTTGAACTTGAGGAGGAATATTTTTATAAGGAGAAGCATTAACAGTGGACATTACCTCACTTATTGATTCTTGATTCATATTAAAGCGTTGTTCTATAACTTCACTAGCTTCCTCAATTAGTTCAGTCCAATATTTGCCATAAAGTTTGCCAACGTTAGTTACGCTTACGCTTTTTGCTAATGCGACGGGAAGACTCAATGCAAATATTTGAAATACAACGATCCAAAAAAATAGACTTTTTTTGAGAAAATTATTTTTTATTTTCATAGTTTTTAATTTTTTAATTAGACAAAAATTTTATCACCAATGAATCAGCGATTAAATAAAATAATAAACCAGTAATACTTGGATAAAGCAGAGAGCGACTTTTTAAAGCAATTATACTACCAAAAAATATATTCATAATCATAAAGGAAGATAGCCAAACTAAATTTCCAATTAAGAACATAAATAATATAAACAAAATAAACGAGATAATTAGAGATAGATTTTTAAACTTTCTTTCCAGAGAAAAAAGTATAAATCCGTTGAAGAAAAAAGAAAAACAAAGATAGAAAAATCCCATAATGAAAATTTCATAAACAATAAAGAGATAAAAATTTTCAGAAAAAATAGCTGGAATAGAATAATTCTTTTGAAAAGCAGGATATTTAAAAAGAAGAAATAAAACAAGAAAAGAAAGCGCCAGTGAGATAAAGGAAAAGATAAGGCCTTTTTTCCAATTTCCAATTGTTAAACCTAAGTTTCCTAATTCTTTTTTGAGAATTACTTTTTGAAAGAGAAGAGGAAAAATAACAAAGAAGATAACCAGAGAAGTTATTTTTTGAGAAAACCCTTGGGTTGGAAAAATAAAATAAAGCAAAAGACAAATTAAGGAAAAAGTTAAAATCAGAATTATTTCTTTGTATTTTCTTACATTAAGCATATTGTTGATTTTTTGCTAATTGTTCTTCTTGGCTCTTGTTTTGAGATCTTTCATAGAGAAGCATTATGTACATAAGGAGAAAGGTGATTGTTTGCATTGGAAGGAAATTTACTCCCATTGCAAATGCTTCTATAGTTGTCCCTCCGAAAAGAACTAAGAGTCTTTTTGTGGTTCCGCCTAAAAATCCTCTAGCTTTCTTTTTGATTTCACCCATACCAATCAGCCAGATATAGAAACCTCCCAAAATTGAGCAACAAATACTAATAACAGTTCCAATTCCCCAAACTGAACCGATAAGAACAATATCAGAAATATCTTTTAAAATAGCTAGCATAAAAGGAAAAGCGAATAGAATATCAAAAACTCTAATTTCCGTTACCATTGAAAAAATAGATTTTGTTGCCGAAATAGGATTACCGAAAGACTTGGCTAACTTGGAAGCCTTTCCAGAAGGATTTTCTTTCCTATTGGCTCTTAAATTTTTCTGATAATTTTTTTCAGACATAAAAGTATACTAAATTTCTTCTTCCTCTAAATCTTTTTTGGCTTCATCAATTTCTAATAACTGAGCAGGATTGGTAGTAATAATTTGATCTTCACTGTAGGAGGCGATAATTTTAATGGCAACGTGTTTTGTCCCAGCAAAGAAAATTCCTTCTCCAACATTACTTTCTAAAAGTAGAAATTTTTCTTGATCAGTGAGATAGAATGTTTCAGTAATTAAATCAATGGCAGCTGGGGATTGTTTTAGGAGAAGCTGAATTGATGAGTTGGTAACAATAGGCTTTCCATATTTAGAAGAAAGAAAATCATTAACATCTTGAGTTATAGTGGTGAGACCGGTAAAATATTTTCGACAACGCTTAGCAATTCCAAAAAGGAAAGAAGCAGCATCATCATATTTCATCATTACCCAAGCTTCATCAGCTAAAATCATTCTTTTTTTCATATTAGTTCGCATTTCATTCCAAATAAAATGCAGGACAACATACATTGCTACTGGACGGAGTTCTTCTTCCATATCTCGAATATTAAAAACCACCAATTGATTATCAATTTTTACATTAGAAGTGTTGTTTAGAAATCCAGCAAAAACTCCTTCGGTATATTTTTCTAATCTAATAGCTAAGTCTTCCCCACCTTCCATATTACGAAGAACTTCATGCAAATCTGTCATAGTTGGAAAAGATTGTTCATTCAGGGTGTTTAAATCAGTGTTGACATCAATATCTCGAATAGCATAGGTTTCGTGAACAGCTCTGTCTAAAATAGAATCTTCTTCAGGAGTTATATTCCCAAGCATTATATGAAGGAGTCCAATTAAATTAGCAATATTGTTGCGCAGAATATCCGCTGGATCTTCTCCCTCTACCGCTTTGGGCAAGTCAAAAGGGTTTAGATGGGTTTTTGAATTTAATGATATTTTAATAAAGGAACCCTTAACTGAATCACACAAATGTTTATATTCATTTTCTGGATCGATAATAATTACATCTGTTCCCATCATCATTGATCGCAAAACTTCCAATTTAATAGCATAACTTTTACCTGCTCCTGATTTAGCAAAAACAACCATATTAGCATTTTCCATTTTAAAGCGGTCAAAAATTATTAAACTATTATTGTGCCTATTAATTCCATAGAGAATACCCTCATCATTAGAAAGTGTAGAAGAGACAAACGGGAAGGTTGTAGAAAGAGGAGCACTGTTAAGACTAGTTCCAATGTCCAAGGCATCATTAGCTAGCGGGATGGTTGATTTTAATCCTTGTTCCATTTTGAAAATAGCCGGCTTGAGATAGACTAATTGCGCTTCCAGAAGAGAAGTTATTGAGCGAGATATTTTTTCTAATTCCTTATCAGTATTTGCATAAACGGTGATATAGAGACCATAGCGGAAAAATTTTTCTGTTCCTTGTTGAAGTTTATCTCGAAGTTCTTCAATGTCTTGGACGGCTGTTTCCAATTGAGGATCGCGAATTTTCCCCTTTTCCGATTCAAGAGAAAGTTGAGACTGCACTTGAGTAGAAGACTTTCGCAAATCCTTAAGAACGCTATAAGTATCAATTGGGTGAACAAACATTGAAATATCAATTGGCAGGTCAATATTTATAATTGGGGAAAACCAATTACTATGTAAATATCTTGGATAAGTAACAACAAAAAGTGTTTGAGCCAAAGTATCTCCTACGCGAATTTTTCGAGGAGAAATTTGGATAGCCGGAGGTGCCAAAAGATCATTTAAGCGAGAAACACCTTCTTGATAGAACTTTTCGCTTTGCAGAACTTCATCTTGAATTTCAGTCTGTTTGTTTTTTGAAAAATTAAACATAATAAATTTATTTTTTTTATTTTAACTTCTGGTTAATGTTTTTTTAACTTTCTATTTTATATCTAAATTTTGAATGTCGGTTATTTCGTCTGGGGTATGAACTGTCGGATTGTAGGAGTTATATAAAAGTTCAATTAGCTCTTGAGTTTTAAGTGGTGTCATCTGAACACCTACGCCAGAAAGACCAGAGGAAACATGTTCTGTTCTTTGGATGAGTTGTCCTTTGTAAGTTTCGAAATTTTCTCTTTTATCTAAAATAGCTTTTTTGGGGTTAAACTTGTCCATTAAATTTTTTAAAAACCCTTTTTCAACATCTTCGATAGGCGCAAAGGGAACTACTATATA
>Ga0222628_1000382_pt1 | contig 19467 bp, 29 predicted proteins | sample AntAcemetageno95_FD_179860 | JGI IMG/M metagenome (GOLD analysis project Ga0222628, IMG submission 179860) | Saline water microbial communities from Ace Lake, Antarctica - #95 | ecosystem: Environmental > Aquatic > Non-marine Saline and Alkaline > Saline | place: Antarctica: Ace Lake | collected...
ATATTAAGATCAAGTTTAAAAAATTATGTCAAAACAAAATTCCTTCATGAAGGAAGAATTGTTTGGGCAAAACCTGATCTTCTTAAAAAATTATATTCAAGAGTAAATATTGGATATAGTCAGAAGAAAGGGATCACAGAAATCACAGGAAAAAAGTTTGTAAGATCAAAGTTTTCTTTATGGCGTAAAGTTCTAAACGATGAAAAGGATCTTGATCAATTAATGATCCTATTGAAAGAAAGATTTCACAGGATCCATAAAACATTTAAGCATTTACCTGCACAAAGAATTGGGATCACAATCGGAACTTCTGACAAGATCAAACGTCAATATTGGAATAAGGAAACAAACAGAAAAAGATCAAAGGAGTTAATGGATACAATATCCACAAAAACTTATGAACGTCATAAATCTTCTGAAGATCCAATGTTTGCAGAATTAAGATCAAAGATCAAAGATATATTTTTTCTTAAAAAAGGTTACACTCTAAACCTTGACGGAAATGACGGAGTATTGCAAGCACTGCACTTTTATGTATTCTTTACAGAAGCATGAAAGTTTTAAATTATATCACAGGAGAAACCTATAAATGAAATTCCACAATGCACAAGCACTTATGCCTGTTGAAGCAAAAATTGAAGGCAAGACTAAAAAAATAGTTTTTGATATTGAAACTATTTCATGGATTGAACCTTATTCAGTTGGGCTTTATGACGGTGACAGAATGATCACTTTTGACGGTGAAAATTGTATTCAAGAATTTCTTAATGCTTTTCTTGTTCACCGTTACAGGGGATATAATGCTTATGCACATAACGGTGGAAAATTTGATTTTTCATTTATTTTGAAAGAACTTGTTCAGAAAAAATATTGTGAACAATATCAGATCAAACCAATGCGTGCAGGTGCAAGGATCATTCAAATTGAGATCAGCAGTTTTGCAGATAAAACAAGGAATGGAAAAACTAAAAAAGAAATTGTTCACACTTGGACGTTAAGAGATAGTTTTGCAATGCTTCCTTTTGCATTAAGAAAATTAACAACAAATTTTGAAGTTGCAAATCCTAAAGGTGAATTTGATCACACCAAAATAAATTGGTCAAATTGGAAAGAATTAATGCCTGAATGGAAACCTTATCTTCATAATGATTGTATTGGATTGTTTCAAGTTATGGATCAATGGGAAGATTACTTGATCAAGAAATATAATACTTCTTTGGATAGATCAATCACACTTGCACAACTTGCAATGCAGATCTTCAGAAGACAATTTTTAAAAATGCCTATTGCAACTTATCAAGCACAAGAAGATGAAATCAGAAAATCATATTACGGTGGAAGAACAGAGATCTTCAGAATGTATGGTGAGAATTTAAATTATTATGATGTAAATTCTTTATATCCATTTGTTATGAAAGAAAAACCAATGCCTGTTGGAACACCTATAAAAAGTTTTATCATGAAACCTTCTGATTTTGGGGTGGCACTTGCGGTTGTGGAATGTCCGTCAAGTGTCAAATACCCAATTTTACCACACAGATCACCAACAGGGAAATTGACTTTTCCTGTTGGTAAGTGGGAAGGTTGGTATTGCACCCCTGAACTTAAAAAAGCAGAAGAACTTGGATATAAGATCACAATAAAATATGGTTACAAATTCAAAAAAGCAAATATTTTTTCTGAATATATTGATACACTTTACAAAGTTAAACAAAAAGCAAAATCAGGATCCGTTGATTATATTGCTTCAAAATTATTAATGAATAGTTTATATGGAAAATTTGGGCAACGAAGGGAAAGGGAAAGTTTGACAATTTTTCCAAAATCAACTGTTGATCTTACACCTGTTGATTTCTTTGGTGAACTTCCTGTTTTCATTGAAAAATCTGAAAGCAAAGCAAAACATATACTTCCTGCAATTGCTTCTTTTGTCACAAGTTATGCAAGGTTAGAATTATATAATCTAATGGAAAAAGCAGTTAAGAAGGGCGGAAAAGTTTATTATTGTGATACTGACAGTTTGATCACAGATGTCAAACTTCCATGTTCAAATAAACTTGGTGCAATCAAAGATGAACTGATTGAAGAAGGTGGGATCAAAGAAGGTGTTTTCTTACTTCCAAAAATGTATGGGATCAAAACAGGGACAGGTGAATATATTAAATGTAAAGGTTTCCCACGAAATTTATTTAAGTTTAATGTTTTCAAATCAGCACTTGAAACAAATGATTATTCAGCATTTAAATTTAGTAAACAAAAGATTGCAACACCTTTTGAAAGTTTGAGAAGAAACAAAACTTTTGTTTCTATGATCAAGTTTTCAAGGCGTGTAATGTCAAGGTATGATAAAAGGGAAGTTATTGAAAATTTTGATACTGTTCCAATTGAGGTTTCAGAGTGAAAAATAAAGAATTTACTATTGCAGGGATCAAGAACCTTATGAAAACAAATTATGGTGTTCCTGCGGATCTTATTGATCTTGAAAGTCATGTTGACAGTAGTTTGTCAATGCCTGAAAATTGGTTTAAGATAAAAGAAAAGGTTTTGATCTTATGCACAAAAGAAAGCGTCAAATTCAAGGTTTAACCGAAAAGTTTAAATAGTAGTTATACTTTAAGGTTAATTAAGGACAAAAGATCCAAAGGATCGTAAGTCGGAGAAAACTAAAATGACAAAAAATATATTTGGATTGAAAGGAAACAAATTGCAAGAAGCACTTCAAAAAATAGGACTTGAAACAGACGGATCTGATTGGGATAAATCAGACGAGGAATTTTAAAATGGAAGCAATTATTGATATTCAAAAAACAGGATCAGACGGATCCATGAAAGGCAAATTTATTAATAAAAATATGAAACCTGAACACATTCAAATGGAACAGGAACAAGAAGATTTATTCAAAGAATTGGGGGTAAGAAAAATATGTTGAAAGCAAAATCAAAGTTTGTAAAATACGGATCAGAATATTCTGTTGCAATTTTAGTTCCTGCGGAAATTAGAAAAGACAGTGCATTTCCATTTAAGGAAGATGAAGAACTACAAATTGAAATCAAGAAAGATCAGATCATAATTCAAAAATCACAGTCATAAATTTTGACAAAAAATTGCAAGAAGATCCAAAGGATCGGAAGCAGGAGAAATAAAAAAATGGAAGAACAAACAAACCTTAAAAAAGTAGAACTTGGTGAAACAGGTCAAATTGAATTACCAACTATTGACGTAACAAAATACGTTGGACAAAAAGCAGAAATTGCAACTGTTGACGAATGTGAAGGAAACTATGGTTACTTTGTAAAAGTTGAAACTGTAATTCTTGAAACTATTGAAGGCGGAGAAAATCCAATTGAAATAAAAGCGTCAAGAATATTTGGACTTCAGAAAGATAGTGAAGGCAAAGTTGGTTGGGGAAAAGACACAAATCTTGGAACTTTCCTTGAAAAAATGGGCGTTGCACATTACAAGGAACTTGTTGGGAAAGAAGTTATTGTGCAAACAGTAACTAACAAAAAAGACAAGAAAGATTATTTGTCTTTTAATTAATTGATTTGGATCCAATTGGATCCCTTTTTTATTTTTATTATAATTGAAGCAAACCAAAAGTTTGCAGGAGAATTGAAAAATGAATGAAATGATAATATTCACAATCACCGCAGGCGGATTAATGATTGTTGAAGGACTTCTAATTGTCAAAGTTATTGGATTAACAAAGACAATTCAAAAGATGAATAACAATATTGACGATACACAAAAAGTGATCCTTGATAAAATAAGGGCGGTTGTGGATCTATTTCTGAAAGCACAAACTATTGATTTTAATAAATTCAAAAGTGGATCAATGGATTTTCATGCAGGTAAGACAAACATAAATGTGAAGGTGAAACAAAATGACAAAAGAAAATGAAGAAAACTTAAAAGGATTTGAAAAATTTCAGGCAAGGACACTTGAACTTGCAGGCGGTGATCAGGACAAAGCAACTATTGCAAATAAACTTTCAGAAATGGAACTTGATTTTGAATTTGTCAAAGATCTTAATACACAACTTGCAAATAAATATCAGGAACTTTTGGAATGTTTTCCAACAGCAAGAGAAATTGCAAATACAATTGCACAATATGAAAAAATGATCCCACAAACAACAAGGGAAGATGATCTTAAAGTTTACGGTGAAAGGATCATAAAATTAAAGAAATTTAAATCAGCACTTGTTGCACTTGAAGCACAGGATCCTTTGGCAAAACCACAAAGGTATGACGAATTATTTAATCAGGAAAAGGTGAACTAAATGGAAAGATTTACAAAAGAAGAAAATGAAAAAGTATTGACAGATTTAAGACGTGCTTTAGATCAATTTGGATTTAAAGGAAAACTTGTTGAAGATGAAGTATTGCTTACTTTTCTATTAGCAAGAAATAAAGCACAACAGAAGCAAGTTGATATGTCAAAGGTTTAAAATGTCAAACAGTCACAAATTTTATGAAAAAGATTTTGACGGAAATTGGAATGTTTATTGTGTTGCTTCAAAAGGAAGATTTAACACAATCCTTTGGTCACAAGGTAAAGAAAAAGATCAGATCTGTCCTTGTTGTAAGGGGGACGTGAAAGAATGAACCAATGGGAACAGATTAATCAAATTGATAATCATATTATATTTTGGTTGTTGATTTCAATCATTGAATTTATTGTGATCTTAATTTTAACAGGTGTGCTTATATTATGACAATTGAAGATAAACTATTCAGCAAATATGGATTAAAAAAAGAATTTGGAACTGAATTTGTTCCTTATGCTTTAGACGGAACAAGAGTTTACAAGATTAAAGATCAGTATGTGATGTTTGAACCTGTAAACAAAAATCAATTCAAGATCCATTCAGCATATATTGAAACTTACAAACAGGTGAAAAAATGAAAATAATATTATTCAGTCCAACGTCAACAAAGTTGACACCAACAAGCATAAAAGACAGACCACTTGGCGGTGCAGATCAAGTTCTATTAAGAACCGCTTATGCACTTGCAGAAGTTCATGAAGTAACAGCATATATTCCTGTTGCAAAAGAAACAAAAATTGGATCTTTGATCTTCAGACCATTTCAAGATCTGTTTAATATCAAAGAAGATTGTGATCTATTGATCCACTTTAGAAAATGTTATGCAATACCAAACACAGTGACAACAAAAGCAAAAGTTTTCTATTCACAAGACGATACAGACAGTCCATGCTTTGCAGGGATCCCTGAAACATATTTTGATCTATATGATCAAGTGATTGCAATTTCTGAATATCATAAAAAGCAATTACAAAAAATGTTCAAGTTGCCTGAAGATAAAATCATGATCATTGGAAACGGTGCAGATCCAAGAGAAGAAGTTGAAAAGGATCCATTAAATTTTATTTATACTTCAACACCTTTCAGGGGACTTGTTGTTCTTGCAAGAATGTGGAGAAAAATTGTTGAATGGTTTCCTGAAGCAAAACTTCATATTTTTTCAAGTATGGCAATTTATGACGGACAATCCCATGACGAAATATATTTTAATCAATTATATAAAAAATTGAAAACAATCAAGGGGATTGTTTATCATGGATCTGTAACACAAGAAGAAGTTTTGCAATATATGGATCGTGCAACAATGCTTTTATATCCAAACACTTTTGCAGAAACTTATTGCAATGTGATCATGGAAGCAAGGGCAAGCAGAACTCCTTTCATAACTTCAAATAGAGGATCCTTAAAAGAAACAGGTGGACTTGCAGGAATGTATGTTGAAGGAAATCCTTATTCTGAAGAATATCAAAAAGACTTCCTTGATAAAGTTCACAGTGCAATCACAAATAAAGTTTTGTTGGAAACAATGCAATCAAAATGTTATCCAATAAGAACATGGGACGATCATTCACTTGATCTTCAAGTAAAACTTATTGAAAAAATTGGGGGTGTTGTTTATGACAAAAAAGATTAATCAAGACAATACGGAATATTGGGACAGAGTTTATTCAGGTGAACCTTATCAGGATAGGATCAAAAACGACAGAGAACTTTGGATCAAGTTTATTGATCAAACTATTGATCACAGCAAACCTTTAAGGATCCTTGAATTTGGTTGCGGTATTGGTGATTATACAGCACACCTTCAAAGCAAAGGTCATGACGTTTTGGGTGTTGATTATTCACCTGAAGCAATCAAGGTTGCAAGATCAAGATATCCACACGTTGCTTTTAATGTCAAAGATATAAGGGAATTTCAAGAATTTCAAAAATGGGACGTGATTATTGCTTTTGAAGTGATTGAACATTTAAAGAAACCTGATCCTGTTTTGTATTGGTTGCGGAAAGCAATCAAACCTGAAGGACAATTTATTTATTCACTTCCACATAAGGAAGGAAGATTTGGTGTTTTTCCTGAACATTTTACTTTATGGGATCATAATATAATTTCAAAAGTATTTGGTCAATATTGGGAAGTGATCAGTTTTCACAAAGTCCATGCAATGTGTAATGGAACAAATATTTTTGGAACAGCAAAGCAGGTGAAAACAAAATGATTAAAGGAAAATTTGGTCAAGCAAGGTGTCAAGCGTGTATGTCATGGCATTGGGCGGTTACATTAGACGAGAATTTGAACCCTTCAGAGTTCAAATGTTGCAGGTGTGGGCGTATTGTGACGCACACAGTCAAAGAAAGAATAACAGAGGTCAAAGACAATGGATAAGAAAAAAGTGCTTATATCAGCACCAATTGGCGGTAAGAAGCAGTATTCAATTAATACATGGTTTCAATGGATTGCAAATCAAGATTATAAAGATTTTGAAGTTTGCTTATGTGCAAATGGTGATGAAAGAATTGAATTGCTTCAAAAGATTAAGGAAGTTGAGATTAAAACAAGATTTGGAGAGATTAAACACGTTGTGGGATTAGAACTTCCAAAGTCAGGTGATCTGTCAATAATTCAAAAGATCACTTATTCAAGGGAAACAATCAGACGATATGCAGTAAAAGAAGGATTTGACGCAATATTTTGGTTAGATACTGACACAATCCCTGCAAACAAGGACGCAATATTCAGATTACTTGGTCACAATCTTGAAAGTGTTTCAGGATTGTATTTTTACAAGGAAAGCAAAGTTCCTGTTGCAATTGACGTTGATACTCACACAAATTTCAATCTTGATAAACTTGAAACAGCAGTCAATGCAGGTGTGATCCTTCCAACATGGGGGACAGGTTACGGTTGTTTATTACACACAGGCAAAGCAATGCTTACAGCGTTTGATTATGATCTGTTTGGTGAAGAACGATCAGATGATTTTGGTCACTGTCATGCACTTGAACAATCAGGGATCTTCAGGTGGATTGATCCTTTGATCCTTTGTAAACATTTAGGAGAGAAGAACAATTTCACAAAGATTAACGCAATGGTGGGATTAAAATCAAAAGATTAATAAAGTTGGATTAACTTTATTAAGAACATGGTGAAAACAAGATCAGACTTGAAGATTAAGATCAAGGAATTTGTGGAAGAACAAACAGAACCATTCAAAACTTATGATGTTCAGTTGTTCAGCAAGCAAGTTTCTTCAAATATCATGGTTTCACCGCAACGATTACAAAATTACATAAGACAGACTTCAGGGGTGAAGTTCAACAAATCCAATAAAACTTGGGTGCCAAATGTTGAAACTGATCTAAAGAAGTTCAGGGGTGAACTAAATGCCACGAAAAAGCAAAGAAGAATATAATGAATACATGAGGAACTACATGAAGGGGAAATATAGAAAGTCAACAGGTAAACCACCAATGGAAGGGGATTTTGACGGAACAAACAAACCAACACTTGAACTTGACGGTGACGCTACAAAGCAACTTATGACTATGGGAAAAGAGATCTTCAAAGATCCTGACACAGGAAAACCTGACAAGATCATGACTTATATTGAACAAGGTGCAAAATATATGCCTTTAATCATGAAATTTGCACAGGGATTTCTTGGAAATATGAAAGAATTTAATGCACAAAATCCACAAAAAGCAGAACAATCACAACCTGAAATGCAAGCACCTGAAGGGTGGGAACACGTTTCACCAATGGAGAAGTTGAAATATAAATATTCACGTCCTGCATGGTATGAAGCAGGTCTTGCATGGGATAATTTTAAGCAAACAGGAGTAATGAACCCCCAAATTAATACAGGTTATGTTGATCCTTCTTATTCACAACCACGAAGGGGACAACCAATTCAACATGATCAACAAGTGAACAGTCTTTCTGATCTATCAAGAAAACACGCTGAACCGCCATTGATTGACGATCAAGGATCACCTGAACCTGTTGATCCTGTTCAAAGACATGATCCAAAACTTGAAGCAGTGATCAAAGAAAAGCAAGCAAGGCACAGTCCTGACAAATTAAAGAAACAAGAGGAAAAGCAAATGGAACCAAATGAAAATGAAGAAATTGTCAGAGCATTGCAAGAGGACAACGCAAGATATATTCAAATTGCACTTAAATTTTTGACTGCAATGGAAATGAAAGAATTTCAAAGCAAGATTAATTCACTTGATCAAGAAGTCAAGAAGATTGAACCATTCTTTGATTTGCTTCCGATCCAATTAAGGGAAATGCTAAAAAAGACACCTGACAAGGAACTTCTTGATATTTTCAAAGGATCTTGTTCAGATAAATATGAATGGTGTGAAAAGAATAAACATTTACCAAAAATCAGTGCAATGTTTAATGATCTGAAATCCAAAATTTAAGAATTGGGATTAAAAAGATTAAGATTTAACGCAAAATTTATATACTTCTTTTCTTATTTTACTTATATATAAAAGTTTTAGGTGATCCAAATGCAAAAAGATAATCAAGAAAATATGAAAAAAGTTGCTGTTTTAGCAGGACTTGCACTTGGTGGTTACTTCTTAATGAAACTTTCAAAAGGAACTTCTGTTGCTTCTTCAGTTAAACAAACAATAGAAAAACCTGTTGAAATTATCAAAGATGTTGCTGACGAAGTTGTAAAAGTAGGAAAGAAGGGATTGAAATATTTTACCAAAGGATCCAAAGAAGCAAAGGATCACATGGCAAAATTAAGATCAAGCAGAAAAGGATCCAATTCAATGTCAAAATCTGAATACAAAAAGAACTACAAAAAAGAAAAGTGGAGTTATTAGAGAATGGCAAAAAAAGAAATGCCTGACAGAATAAAGCAAGCAGTTGCAGGAGTTCTTGAATTATTTAATTCACCTGATCTTCCAAAAGCAATTGCAAGAGCAACATTTCCAAAAGTAGGAAAACCACTTTCCGCATGGAGTTTTTCAAATAAATTAATTTGTGCAGTTGATTGGATCATTCACAAATATCCTTCTGAATATAAAAAATTAAAAACACCAAAAGCAAGAGGTGAATTTCTTGGGAAACATATTTTTCATGCCCTTGACGAAGCAGATTATCGTGGTTTCAATCAGTGGAAAGAAAAATCACGTTTCATAAATAAAGGATCAAAAGCGTCATATATTCTTGCACCAATGTTTGGAAAAGGATCTTCAAAATTTAAAATGGTGGACGGAAAAAAAGTTCGTGTATCAGGTGATGAAGCAAAAGGAAAAGATATTCAAACTGAAGAATTTAAATATATTCGTGGTTTCACAGGAATTGCAGTTTTCAATAAAGATAATACAAACGGAAAAGAAATTGTGTATAAAGAATTAAAACTTCCACAACTTCCATATATGCCTGTTGCAACTTTTCTTGGATTAAAAGTCATTCCAAAAGCATTTACAGGTAGAGCATACGGATCTTATTCACCAAATTATAAAGTGATCACACTTGCAACACCTGATCAAGCAGTTTTCTTTCATGAACTTGCACACGCTGTTGACGATTATTTAATGATCCAAAAAACAGGTAAGGGATTAAAAGGCGGTCAACAAAAGGATCAGGAAATTGTTGCAGATTTCACCGCTTCAGTTCTTGCTTATATGATCGGTTACAATGTCAAAGAAACTATTGCAGAAACAAAAAATTACGTTACACATTACGCAGGTGATCAAGATCCTGAAGCAAGTGTAATTCAATTACTTTCAAGAATTGAAAAGATTATTGACTTCATAACTAATTTTAAAGAAGCCAAAAGTCCAACAAGACAAATGGAAGAAAAAACAGGTGAACCAAAATCTGAAGTTGAAGAACTTGCAGACAATCCACCGAAAGCAAAAGGTGTTGACGTTGACGGAGTAGGAAAAACAGGTGCTATTGTTGGAACTTCACACGGAAGAAAAGTCACAATTGTTGAAAGTAAACATAAAACTTTAAATTCAAAATCTTATGATCCAAAAATTGGTGATCTTGTTCACACTCCAAAAGGATCAGGAAAAGTTGTTGAAATTGATGATGAAATTTACAAAGTAAATGGACTTACTACAAGACAAGGATTTTTCTATTTCGATAAAAAAGATTTGTCATTCAATGACGGAAAAGGTGCATTATAATGGAATTTGAAAATTTTTTAAACGGATTAATGAAAGACAATCCAACGATAACAGAAGCAGAAGCAAAAGTGAGGTTTGAAAGTGAAATCAAGACTGATTAAAGCATTGATCATGGGTGCAGTTCTTGGGGTTGTATTTGAATACGCAGTCACTCCTTATGTAACAAGACCTATTCAGAAAAAAGTTGAGGAGATCATTTAAAATGGTTAATGCACCACAATCAAGCAGACGTGCAGGATCACAATCCATATTGCCAAATATAAATGTTTCAACAAGTATTTCAGCTTTTAGTGAAAATCAAGGATCAGATTATTATGTGACAGGAACACCGACAGCAAACGGAACTACTGACATAAAATTTAATAAAAGAGAAACAGCGTCAAAAGAACACTACTTGCTTATTATTGGTGCAGTAGGACTTGCACTTTGGTTTATGAATAAAAAAGCAGGTGAGATCTAATGACAAGACAAGGATCAGAAAAAACTTTCATTAGGATCACAAATAAAAATATTTATGATAGTATTCAAGGATTACATGAAAAAACTGATACTGTTTGCAAAACAGTTGAAGTGCATGACGAGAAAATACAAACCAATAGAAAATGGTTAATCGGAATAACAGGTGTTTGCATAACAATTGCAACTTCATTTATTATTTATGGAATAGTAGGTTAAAATGGGAATAAGCGAAAAAGACACAGTGAAACTTGAAAAAGAATTTTACGGTGAAAAATCAGTGATCATTGCAAAGTCAGGTTTTGGTAAATCTTACACTGCAAGAGTAATCATTGAAGAAGGGATCAAGACAGGACAGACTTTTATAGTTGTAGATCCACAAGACGCTTATTTGAACCTTCCTGAATTTGCTTATATTAATGCGGAAGATGTTAAGTCAGCAAAAGGACTTGCAATTCTTCTTTCACAAACAAATAAAAATACTGTGATCAGAACAAAGAGATTAACAATTGAAGATCAAAACGGTTTCATGTATTCTTTTATTACAGAATTTAGAAAAAATATCAGACGTGGGATCCAAACAATTGTTATTGACGAAGTTCATAAGTTTGCACCTGAAGGACAGAAAACAGCTTCAAGGGACGTAATCAGGGGAATGTTTCAGGAAAACAGATCTGACGGACTTGGTTGCATTGCAATCACTCAAAGGATCAGCAGACTTGATAAAACAATTTTATCACAAGCAGATCATTTATGTATTGGAAGGGTAACTTCACACAGGGACAAGGAAGCAGTCAAAAATTATATTGATAATGTTGACGATATTGAACAGATTGCAAAACTTGAAAAAGGTGAATTTTATTGTTATGGTTTCGGATTAAAAGAACCTGAAGTGATCAAAGTTAGAAAAGCGGAAACTGAACATTCAGGAACTTCACCGCAAAACTTATTAACAGAAGATACGGTTACATATAATAATCATATTAAGAAATTCGTGAAAACGAGAGGAAAAAATACAATGGCAGATGATATAAAAGGAAATGATATAGTAAAAAAGATTATACCTTCAATGGACGGTTTCATGGATCTTGCAAAACTTGGTGCGAAAGTATCAATCGGTGGTGCAATTGGTGGAATAGCAGGTGCATTTTTAGGATCAAAATTTAAGTCCCCAATACCAATGATTTCAAGTAAAACATTGGGTGGTGCAGGAACAACTATTGCATTATATGCAGGTTACAGAATGACACCAATGGAATATTCAAAAGATTTACTGAAATATGCAAGTGCAGGATCAGCAGTCTTTACATTAGGATCATTAACATTTGACGTATTGAAAGGTTTCAATGTGAAACTTCCAAATTTAGCAAACTTTGCAATTGCAACTGCAACAGGTGCAAGCCCTGCGGTAGCACAAGCAAACAAAACTGAAGGCGGAGAAGGCGTTGACGTGAACACAAACTTTGCTTAAATGCAATTATGTGAAAATTGAAAAATACTTGGATTTGAAAAATTGAAAGAAATTGTCCTAAAGGACAGGAGAAAATAATAAAATGGCAGACAAACAAGCAGGTTTAGTGAAATCACCTTTCACTATTGATAAAAATACAGACGGATCAACATATTTAAGTGCAGACTTAGTGACTTCAACAGATTGGAAAGCAATCTTAACTTATGCAGTTCCTTTAGGAATGGCAGTTGAAATCACTCCTGTAAATTACCACTTTGGTGACTACAATGCAACTGACACTACAACTGCAATCACAGCAGGTATGACAAGAATTTTGAAGCAAAACGCAAACGGAACTGAAAGCAGGGAAATTTGGTCAGGTGCAAACGGTATCTATAAAGATATAGGTGACGAGTTCCAACGTCCAAAGATCAGAGTGCCTGTTGTAATTAACGCTTCACAGAAAATTGTTGTTCAGGTTTATAGTTTAGGAACTACTCTTGACAGTGCAACTTCTAACTATTACATTGAAGCAGTGCAGTATTACGAAGAAATTTAAGGATTTCTTTAATTTTTTATTTTTTTAATCTTTTTTCTTAGTTTTAACCCTTATTTATAGCAAAATTTATATACTTCTTAATCTATTTTAACATTATACTATAAATTTCATTTATAATGACATGAGGTAATAAGACAAAATGGGACTATTCACAAAACTTGGAAAAATAGGATATTCAATTTTAGGATCTAAAGGTGTTCGTAAAGTTGGCGGTAATTCTAAAGTAATAAAAACAACTTCTCAAACTATCGGATCAATGATCCCTTCTATTGCAGGCGGAAAAGCAGTCAGAAAAACTGTTGCAAGAGCAACAGCAAAGACAGCAAGCGGTTTTGCAAAAGTTGGCGGTAAAGTTGCAGTTGGAACAGGACTTATTGGTGCAAGTGTTGTTGGCGGTGCAAAAGTTTATGATTATGTTCAGGACGTAAGATCAAAAACACCTGAACAAAGACAAGCAGAGGACGCTTTTGATCTATGGGAAGATATTAATGGATCAGACGGTGGTGCAGGATCAGGAACCAATGGAAAAACAAGCGGTGCAGGATCAGAAACAGATCCTTCAGCAGTTGGTGATGATGGTGGATCTAATTTTTACAAATTCTATAATGATATTAAAGACGGTGAAACAGCAGAAGCAGGATCTTCAGGATTAAATCTTGGATTAATTCTTGGCGGTGTTGCAGTTGCAGGCGGTTTATATCTTGCAAATAAAAAAGGAATGTTCAAAGGTAAAAAATAAAAATGGTAAGATCCAATTCAGAAAAGATTTTGATTGCAGGTGCTATTGCAGGCGGTGCTTATGTTATTTTGAAAACTTTAAATCCTGAAATTGGTGAAGGATCAGGGGAAGGATCAATTGGTGGATCAGATGATCAGTTTGAAGATGATCTTCTTGAACAGCAAGGTTTTGATATAGATCCAAATTCAGCACCAAGTTATGATCCTTATCAAGTTATTGACGAAACAACAAATATTCCAATTGATACTCCTATAATTCCAACGGATCCAAATTCTTCAAATGATCCACGAAATAGTAGTCCATTAACTTCTACTTCTCCAACAATTGCAAATGCAAATATTCCCCCTGTGGGATTAAGTGCAGGTACAGATCTTGATATTCCAACAGTTCCACAATTCGGTTTGGGTGTTCTTGGATTAACAGGATCCTATTTTTCAGCATTTGGTAAATCATTATTAAAAACTTCAGATGAACTTGGATTTTCAACAGCAGACAGTCTTTTGAAAAGAACTGCAAAAGAAGGTGTTTCAGATATTCCTTTCTTTGGAAAACAAGCAGAAAAATTTGTTTTTGATCAAGGTGACACTATCTTAAAAGTTGGTGGATCACAAGTTGCAGAAAGTGCCTTAAAAATAGGTGGTGAACAAGTTGCAGAAAGTGCTTTCAAAGCAGGTGCAAAAAGAGTAGGAAAAGCAGGTATTGGATTAATACCTTTTGTTGGAACTGTTGCAGGTGCAGAATTTGACGTTGCAGTAAGCGACAGACCAAGAGTTCTTGCTTATGGTGCAAATATCTTTGGTGATATTTTAGGTGCCTTAGCGGTTGCAGGTGGTGCCTTAATCGGTGTTTCTGAAACAGGCGTTGGTGCAGTTGCACTTGGTGTTGGTGGACAAATAGCAGGAGAACAAATTGTTTATACTCCTTATGATTTATTAACAGGAAATTTTAAATTTAAAGCACCTACTCCTGAAGAACAGGAAGAAATTGATTATAACAGAGAAGTTGCTTTAGGTGGGACAATGGTTCCTGAATGGGTGCAAACTCCAAATTTAAATGTTGATTATTCAAATAATTCAATTCAAAATAAAAGATCAACTTCAGGATCAAGTGGTGGATCAGGAAATTCAAGCATATTCTCAAGTGTAAGTTCAGCTTCAAAAGCAACAGTTCCAACAGTGACAAATTCAAACGGGTCAAGATCAAGTTCAAGATCAAGTTCAAGCAGTGGAATAAACACTTCAAGATTTGTAAAACAATCAGGTGGTGGATATTCTGACACAGTTGCAAAACAATCTGTCAGTTCTTCAGTTGCACTTTCAAGAAGTAAATCAAACAATTATTTTGGATCAAGCAGTTCAAGTTCAAGATCTTCAGGATCAAGCAGTTCAAGTTCAAAATCTTCAGGATCAAGCAAGAAATCTTCAAGCAGTTCACCGTTTAGTTTTTCAAGCTATTCAGCACCAAAAACAAGTTCAAGATATTCAAGTAATTCAACAAATACTTCAAGCAGTTCAAGAGTTTCAAGCAGTGCAAAATCAAGCAGTTCAAGATCAGCACCAAAAACAACTCCAAAATCAAGTTTTGTTTCAAGATCTGTTTCAAGTGCAAAGTCAACTGTCAGTAAAGTCAGAAGTTGGTTCAGGAGAAAATGAAAATGATAAAACTTATATACATAAATAATCATAAGAACAATGAGGGGTTTAACTAAAAATGGCAGGAAACGAATTTCAATCAATTAAAGATCAACTTGTTGAACAGAAGATCACAAAACAAGTGACAATAGTTGCAGGTGCAACAACCACAACAGCAATCAATATTCCACGAGATAAAAAAGTATTTCTCAAAGGATATGGTTATTCATGGTTTTCAACAAATGAATTTACATTAAGCACAGGAAACAGACAGTTTCCAACAGGATCAGATCAACAAGGAAGTCCTTCAATACCAATGATTTTTGGAAATCCCTTCCCATGTCGTGCAGGTGGTAAATTACAACTTACAATCAAAAACGGTGACGCAACTGATCACACTTATGATATAGTTTTCTATATTTTAACAAATGATCATCTTGACGAAGTTTCAACAGGATCAGAACTTATTTTAAACACAGGATCAGGAACAGGATCAGGTGGAAATGTTGCAATATATGACAGCACTTATTCAACTACTGCAAGTGTAACAGCAGACGGTCTTGAAGTTCATATTGACAAATCACTTCCAGCAGGAACCGCATATATGGGACAGGTAAGACTTACTGATGGAACAAATCAACCTGCGGTAGTAACAAGAGGGGACGGAGTTATTGCATTAGCAGTTGACACAGAACTTGTTGTTGACGGTGCAACAGTAAATATTGAAAATGTCTTTAATGCAAGCACTGACGGTGCAGTTTCAGGTGCAGGATATATTTTAATGGACGCTAATAAAAGACTTTCAGTCATTAGCGGAGAAAGTAGAACACCAACACATTCAGTTGCAACTATTGGATCAGCTTCAACATTAGCACTTGCATTAAATGCAAATAGAAAAAGTGTAATATTAATTAATGACAGTGATGAAACAATTTATTTAAATCTTGGCGGAACAGCAGTTTCAAATACAGGAATAAGATTAAATGCAAATGGTGGATCATACGAAATAAGCAAAGAAAACGGAAACTTAACAACAGTAATAATTAACGGAATTTGTGCTTCAGGTAGTAAAAAACTGTTAGTAACGGAGTTTGTATAAAATGACATTAAGTAATCCATTAGACATTGTAAAAGGTTTCACAGTTATAGTTGCACAAGATGGTAGTGGTGATTATAATGGATCAGATGAAACACCTATTCAGCAAGCATTAGATTTAATTGCTTCAACAGGTGGTGAAGTTCACGTTAAAAAAGGATCATATACAATAAATGCACCATTATCAATAAGTAGTTCTTGCAAATTATCAGGTGAAGGAAGATCAACCGTATTTTTAGCTAAAACAGCATTTGATGATAATGTTATTGAAAGCAACGGTAGAGTAAGTTCAGTTGAACTTACTGCATTTACTATAAATGGAGATTCGGCAAATCAAACAACAGGAAATGGAATTTATATTAATGGATATTATAATTGGATAAGTGACTTATGGGTAACAAATTGTAAACAGTCAGGAATAGAATTTAATTCAGGCGGATCAGCTTCAAGTGAAAACAGAATTTCAAATTGTCGTTTTAATGGACTTGAAAAAGGAATTTGGATTGGATCAAACAATAATGATTTTTATATTACTGACACAACAGCTTATGGTGGAGAATATAATATTTATATGAATGGATCAGGCGGAAAAATAACAAATTGTATGGCATTTTCAGCAACAATTGCTTCTATTTTTACAACTGTGGCACAAATATTTGATACAGTGAGAATTTCTTCAACAGCAATTGGAATTTATATTGATGGATCAGCTAATAATATTTATGGTGAATGGCAAGGATTATCAATTTCAAATCCTGTATTTTCCACAATATCAGATCATTGTATATTAGTTGATATTGGAAATACTTATGAAGCATTAATTAATATTAATGGATTTGTAGGAACTTCAACAAATGAAGATTTAAGTTTTGTTGGTGCAGGAACAATTAATTTAAGAGGAAATTCAACAAAAACTTTTATTACTGTTGACGATACAGCAACATTGCAAGATGATTCAGTATTTCTTCAACCATTAACATCAGAAAGTGCAGAACCAACTTCCCCATGCAGAGGAATGGTTTATCTTGATGATGGAACAAATACAACTTCAGGTCAAATGGGATTTAGATCTTACAGATCAACAGGTTGGATTGATATTTCACCATTACCAACAGATTTTAATAGTTTAGGTATTCTTAAATTAGCTTCAATCGCAAATGATCAAGCAGATACTGATAGTTATGTTAGTTGTCCTATTGGTGTTGCTGATGGAAAAAGTGGTTGGTTAAGACACAGATCAAGTGTTGGAAAATCAGGTGATATGTATTCAAGTTATGATACAAAACATTATTTTGTTTATAATCTTGCAGGTGTTATGTATTGGGATTATTACACTTCAACAGCAAGTGCAAGTGCAACAAATAAAATGAGTTTGGACGCTTCAGGAAACCTTGCAATAGCAGGAACAGTTGATGGAAGGGACGTTGCAACAGATGGAATAAAACTTGACACAATGCCTAATATTACATTCGGTCAAATTTATACCACAGGCGGATCAACAGAACAAACAATCACAACAGCAGGAACTTATGAAAAAGTCACAGGATTTGCAACAGATGGAATAAGCGATAATGCAACAGCTTCAAGTGCAAATGATAATATCACTTTACCTGCTGATGGTGCAGGAACTTATAAAATAAGTTTAGCAATATGCTTTTCAGGAACCGTTTCTTCAACATGGAAATTTAAGGTCAGAAAAAATGGATCAGCAGACGTTGCAGGTTTAACTTTAATAAGAAAACTTGGAACAGGTGGTGACATTGGATCATCTTCAATTTCAGGACTTGCTACTCTTGCAAATAGCGACGTGATCACAATTGAAGCAACTTCAGATGGTGATGGTGATGGAATGACAATTGTTGACGCAACTTTAAACGTCAGGAGAATACACTAAAATGTTAAAAAATAATACTAATAAAATTTTAAAAGTTTTTGTTAGATCAAAAAATTCAAAGTTTGATCCTAAAAAGACAGCAAAGAAATTTGCTTATGGATCAGTGATTGTTTTTGTTCTTCAAATATTACTTAATTTTTTGCAATCTTCACAAGAACCTTTCCTTGATTTAACAGTGAAAAGTTTATCAGTTGGTGTTGTATTAGCAGGAATTAATTATTACAAACACAAATAATTATCACCCCTGAACTGTCCCTTGCAAAAACTTGGTTTCCCCCACCTCATAAATAATTCTTAATACCTGCAAGGGTAGTTCTCTTTTTCTATTCAAAAATTTCTTTTAATTTATTATAAAAAGCATCAGATCTACATGAAGAATTTTTATTCTTTGATTGTTGTGGTTGACTTGTTTCTTGTTTCATAAATTTTATTTTAGATCTTGATCCTGTAAATTCTTTAATCAATTTTATCAAGTTGATCACCTTATGATCAAATCCTGAAATTGGAAATGTTGATCCTTTTAATTGATCAAACTGTTTGAAGATCTTCAGAAATTCTTTCATGAAATCATCAATATGAATTGGTGTCAATTCCTTCTTCTTATCACCAAAAACAATAATTGGTTTATTGTTAATTGCTTTATTGATCCAATTAGGGATCACACGCACAGGATCTTCTTCTTCAGACCAAACACATTCAGGTTGAATGATCAAATAATCTATTCCATAACATTCTTTGTATGCTTCACAGATCTGTTCATTGAATTGTTTGCTGACTGTATAAGGATTTTTATTTGAATGTTGAACCCTACTTGAAGAAAACATGATCACTTTCTTGCAACCTGTTCTTCTTGCAAATTCCATTACATCAAAACAGGAATTTATATTTTCTCTTGCAAGATCAGGATCCTTGATCACTTCCCTGATCAAACAATTACTTGCACAGTGTATGATCATGTCAAACTTCTTATTGGATAGAGCAAGACCAATTGAAATGTCCTTATGTGATAAATCCTTTTTGTCAATTCCATCAACTTCATGATATAATTTCAAACTGTTCTGAATAGCTGATCCAATTAATCCTTTATTTCCTGTTATAAATATCTTCATCTTATGATTTAAATAGTCAAAGATATATTTAAACTTTTCGGT
>Ga0222628_1000383_pt1 | contig 19373 bp, 25 predicted proteins | sample AntAcemetageno95_FD_179860 | JGI IMG/M metagenome (GOLD analysis project Ga0222628, IMG submission 179860) | Saline water microbial communities from Ace Lake, Antarctica - #95 | ecosystem: Environmental > Aquatic > Non-marine Saline and Alkaline > Saline | place: Antarctica: Ace Lake | collected...
CGCGTCCGTGAGATTCGCGCCCCAGAGGTCCGCGCCCCGGAGGTCCACGTCCGTGAGATTCGCGCCCCAGAGGTCCGCGCCCCGGAGGTCCGCGCCCCGGAGGTCCGCGCCCCAGAGGTCCGCGCCCCAGAGGTCCGCGCCCGTGAGGTCCACGTCGGGCATCACGACGCGCATACCGCTGGCGATTGCGGCTTTGAGTTTTTCCAGGTCTCCCATGTGCTCCTCCTTGTCTGTGATGGTGTGTGCCCCGGCCAAAGCTGGGGCGGCTACCGATGCGCGCCACGACGCGCGTTTTTCATAACGAGATCGGTGTACTGTTTGATTGCTGCTGCCTCGATGGCGAGGGCAGGGTGAGGAACAACCGCCCCTTTCATGTCGCGAACAACCGACCCTTCTTTTGTGATTCGGCGGCGTGCCTCTTGGGCCGTGTAGATGAGCACTGCAACGGCCTCCACAACTGACCACGGGGTTTTTTCGGAGAGATCGCCGGTCTCAGGGTCTCCTATCTCCCGTGCGATATCATCGCGCGCTGCCAGGAACGATTCATCCAGTGACGGGCTCTGCAACCCCGTTTTTTGTGATTCGGTGTGTGACGTCTGCTTCATTTACCGCCTCCCTTTTGATTGCTGCTGCCTCGACTTCCTGGAACGGGGAATCCTCGGGCACCCCGCCTAGCAGCGGAGGTGCCCAACGCGCACCTATCGTCATATCCTCCGCGAATACAGTATCCGCGACGCGACTGAAAAACGCGGCGAACTCGGAATCCTCTGCGACCTCGGCATTTTCCAACCGCGGGTTCTCATTCATGTTCATGCTAGTCCGCACCACGACGTCCCATTGATCGTTTCGGATGATCATGAATTTCGCGTGCGTGCGAATGGCCCGAATGCAATCTGCCCCGAACAGCTGGCGCATGTGGTAGCAATATTCGGGCTGCCGGGTCTCGAACGACTGGTCCACAATCCATCGCATTGTCCTGATTTGCGATGACTCCAGGAGCTCCCGTGATCGTTGGAGGTGCGCGTCTGCTGCGGTCCATGTGGATATCGTCACGTCGGCGGGACCTGTCTGGTCTAGGATGGCCACGAGCAGGTCTATCAAGGAAAATTGACCATATGTCAAAATGAACACGTCTTGCCCGTGGGTGAGAGTGCCCAGCGCCTCGCGCGCGGAGAGCGTCTTTGCCGTGCGCACAGCGTGTCTGGATGGGCGACGGTAGGTTTTCGCTGTCGTCACGCGACCTCCCTCCGAGCCCCGGCCAAAGCCGGGGCGGTGTGTGTGTGTGTCTCAGTCTACCAGCGTCAACTCGACGGGCTCGCCGTCCAGCGCCCACACCCGGACGTCGCGCCCGTTGACCTTGACGATCTCCGACTTGACGCCCGTGGCTGCCTCGACTGCGGCGGCCACGGAGGAGCGGCGGCCCGCGTACTTGGCGCCGTACTTGCGGGCGTTGCCCTTGAGGTTCGCCCCGGAGAGTGTGCCGGGCTCGTGGCCGTGGTTCACGACGCGGATCGCGTAGTCCGAGATGTGCTTGATTCCGGCGTCCTTGATCTGCTGGCGGCTGATGTTGATGTTCTGCATGGTGTCCGTCCTTTCGGTGTGTCTTGGGGCGCGCTATTCGTTTGGTTATCGGTCGAATCTGCAGCTGCTGCAGTCGCTGCTTTTTTCAAATTCCTCGACGCTACCGCAACTGCATCCAGTCCATGTGCCGCGGCGCGAAGCGCTCGGCCTGGTCGACGCAGCACTGGCCGTGCGGCAGATTGCTACGCCGTTGCCTGTCCATACTATCGCGGACACCGTCGCCGTCCAGGTCTTGCCGGCGCGGGTCTGGATTGTCAGCAGGGAGCCGACCGTGATGGACTCATCAGCGCGCGCGCCCCATGTGCCGTCGCGGAGTTTCGCCGGGCTGGCTACGTTTGTCGTCTGCATGTTGTCTCCCTCGGTGCCCGTGTTGTTTGCGTTGTTCATGCCCTAAGAGTATACCCCGCCGCATACGGTGTCAAACACTTTCTTTCGGTGCCACGAAAATAGTTGGAAGGGCGCGGAATCAGGCGAGTTTTTCGGGGTCCTGAAGGATGGTCTCGGCAATGGCCGTGCGTAGGCTCCTCTCTGCGGACACGAGAGCAGCCACAATGTTCGGGTTTTTGAGCTTGCGCCAGGCTGTCTCTGCGTCCCGGGTCGTGGCCCAGGCGTCGAGGAGCAGCTTTCGAGCGCCCATCCGCAGGGCGTGTGGGGTCGGGCCGTGTCGGTCTGCCTCGGGTATGCTCATCACTCCCCTCTTTCCCGCTCCTCGACGCCCGCCAGGGCAAGCCGAGCGCGCCAGCTCACGGCCCGGCGCTTGATTCTGCGGGCGTAGCGGCGGGAGCGGTCCCCGCACACGTTGCCCGCGTTGTAGTGGCACAGCCAAGCGCTCCCGTAGCGCTCCCGCCAGCCTTGCACAGCCCTTAGACCAGAGGCGACGGGGTCGAGGCACCCCGCGCCGCCGCACCAGTGCTCGGGCATGACCTGGAGCGGGCCTACGGCACCCCTGGAGCTGACCACGTCGGCCCGCAGGTTGGATTCCTCGACGGCCAGCGCGACCATAAGCACGGGATCGACCCCGCCGTGTGCAGCCTTGCTCGCGACCTCGTGACAGGTAGCGTAGCGGGCGGGGGTGTCCCGGTCGGGGTAGGGCGCCGTTGCCAGGAGACACAGCGCGGCGATTATCTCAATGTGCATTTGCTCTCCGGTTCCCAGGGGATCAAGCCCCCCGCTTGGTCAAAGACGGGCGCCGCTCCCTTGTACCAGCGGCGCATGATGACTGCTTCGGCCTTGCTCGGAATGTCCGGGGTGTAGCGGCGCATCTCCCGGATCATGATCGCCTCCAACCGAACGGCGGCCCCCGCTGCCAGGGCCTCCGGGCTCTCCAGGATGATCTCGTCATGGACGAAAAGGACGGGCCGGCTCCCGTACAGCGGGCTCTCCTCGACGGTGTAGCACTCCCGGGATACCTCGTAGAGCGCCGCGCGGGCCCCGTCGGCAACAAGTCCCTGGAAGCGGCTGTTGCAGCCGTCGCAGAATCCGACCCCGCCGCGCACCCGTCCCGAGCGATGATGCACGAGCTGGAAAGAGCCGCCCGATTGGTTGACCAGCTCGCCCGTGCGCTGGAAGTAGGAGCCCATCTCAGGATAGCGATTGAGCCACGCGATTTTGAGATCCTTGGCCTTGCCCTCACTAAGGGTCAGGCCGTAGGTGGCGCGGGCAAAGTCGACGAACTTGGCAGCCCCGAGCCCGCCCGGGAATCCGAAGTTTGCGGCCTTGGCCAGCTGGCGCGCCGCCTTGACATCTGCATCCCCCTCCCCGTGACGTCTGACGGCGTCCTCGTAGTCAATCCCGAGGATGCCAGCGGCGGTCTCCAGGTGCAGCTCCCGGCCCGCTCGTAAGGCGTTGGCCATCGCGCTCGACCCGAACATGTCGAGGAGCACCTGAGCGAGACCGCACAGCTCCGCGGCGGAGTAGTCCGCGCCGACGTACACCCAACCCGCCCGCGGTACGTAGCACTCCCTCGCGAGGCCCTTGCGGGGTTGGTTCTGGACGTTGGGATTGCGGGCGCTCGTTCGGCCCGTGGAGACGAGGTAGTAGCGGGGATTGAGCGGGACCGTTGTACCCTTGCGCAATAGCGGCACGTAGGTATTGAGATTCTTCTGGTCTCCCGAGATGTCCGCCAGGGCTAGAAGCGTGGCGTCCCCGGACTGCTCCAGGGTGTCCGCGTCCATCTTGGGGCGGCCCGTGGGCGTGGTGGGAAGGGGGAGGCCCTGCGCGGCATATGCAGCCTCGACAAGGGCCCCGATCGCCTTTGCGTCTTTGCTCCCGTCGGGGCGTAGGACGCCCGCCGCGGTGAGCTGCGCAGCAACGCCGTCCACGTGCTCCCGTAGCCCCGCCTCGAAACGGTCAACCATGGCCTCGTCCGTGCGCAGCCCCCAGGCGCCCATCAGGTGCAGCGACCATGCAGAGGCGCACTGCGCAGCTAGATTGGGGAGGGCAAGGGCGGCGTGGGAGTCTGCCTGCTGCGAAAGGAATACCCTGCGCGTCAGGGTAGCATCCCCAAGGGCGTAGTCACGGGCAGCGGCGGGCCACTCGTCGAGGGGCACCCCGTCGAGCTCGTGATAGCGCAAGCGCCAGGCGTCGGCCCCCGCCTTTCCCTCTACCGACTCCCCAAATCGCGCTTGTACGATATCCGCGAGGCTGAAGCGGGAGCCTTTTTGCAGCCGGGGATCGAAGCGCAGCCAGTCGCGAGCGATGGCATACAGCGTCTCGAAGATCATCGTATCCCAGACACGCCCTTCGGTGTAGGCGCGGAACACGAGCGGGAACAGCTCGGGCAGCTCCTGGCACAACACGCCGAAATCATACGCGCTGTTCTGCCCCACGTAGTAGAGCTCGGGATCGGCCAGCCAGAGGGCGGCCTGTCGGAGAGCGTCCTGACGCCCGAGGAGCTGGGCCGGCTCATCGTCCAGCTGGTAGGACAGGCACACGAGCCGGGGGGCGAGCCTCCCGGGGGCGATCAGCCAGGTCTCTGCATCGAACGTCAGGACGGGCATTAGGTATCTCCTCCGTGGGCGGGCAACCACCCCGGGTCTCCCCGGGGCAGCTGCCGGCAGTTGGCAGACTACAGCGCGAGGGGGTTACCTCCCTCGGGCTGCGCGGGGGCAGCGGGCTGCGAAGGCGTGGCTTCGTCCTCGCGGTAGGTGATTTTAGTGAAGTCTCGCCCCTCGCGGGTCAAGGTTTTGCGAGCGGTGGCGCGAACCTTGAAGCCGGCGACGGGCTGCACCGGGCCGAGCTCCGGATTCTCGTTGCAGAGCTGCTGAACGACGGTCGCGTTCGTGATCCTGCTTTCGTCGATCGTCGGAACGAGCGCCATCACCATGCCCTTGATGTTGCTCGGGGCGGACTTCTGGGTCAGGTTGATGATGTGCGACACCGTCGCACCCGGGGCGTATGCCTTGTCCGGCCCGTCGAGGAGCTCCGCCTCGAGGATGACGAATTCCGTGATAAAGAAAATCACGCCCTGCTTCTGGGAGCTCGGGCGGATGACGCACTCCTTCACCTCGAGCCGGTACTCTCCCGGCTGGAACCACTGCCCCGACCCGTAGACCGGAGCGTTTTCGAGGCCCTGGAGCATGGCCATTGCCTGCGCAGTGGCCGTCTGCTGCTGCTGCGCGAGGAGCGTAGCGGCCTGATCTGCGGTGGGCTGAATGCCCTGCGCCGGCTGGCCGGCGGGGGCTGCGTTGGGCTGGGGGACGGCGAACGGATTGTCAGTCATGGTCCGATCCTTTCTGTTTTCGCACTGTTGCGCTTGCCGCTACTTGCGGCGCGTGTTGTCTGCGGCGTCAGACCCGACGGCCGTTACGGTCGCACGAGTCCGGGAACAACGCCTTAGCCTTGGCGCGGACGACCCGGCGGCGCTGCCTGTTCTTTCTCTTTCGCCAGTCCCTGTATTCCTCCATCTGAAGGAACATCGCGTCTCGCCCCTTGCGTGCCTCTGCCCGCTGATCCGCGCGCCTCTCGTTCTCTGCCTTGTTTTCGGCCGCGTCCCGCATTTTCTGTCTCCTCAGAGCGTGAAGCCGTCAAAGTCGGCATACCGCAGCTTTTGCGCATTGCCTGTGACGGTCTCAATGTATTTGGCATCTTCGATCGCCCCGGTCATCGCGTCCACGAAGCACGGGGCGTGCTGGTAGATGTAGCACTCGACCTCGTCGGCCTGCTGTCCCTGCCTGTGCAGCCGGCCTAGCAGCTGCTCCCAGGTCTTACCGCTCGACGGCGGGCTGAGTACCAGCATCGTATCCCAGGATTGTAGGTCCTTTCCTGTCCCGTGTGCCTGAATGCTCATGGCGCAGGTGTGCGCTCGATTGGACACCTCTTCCCCCGACCCGTAGACCTTCATGCCCGCGTCTCGTAGGGCTTCCTCGACGGCAAGCGAGTCGTACCAGACGATCGCCGGGCGCTTGCTTGCCCGCGCCCAGGCCACCGCGTGCCGGATAAGGAAGGGGTCTAACCACACCGGCTCGACGGGCGGGGCCGGTTTGTCTTTTTGTCCCTTCCAGCGCGCCCAGGCGCTGTGCAGCGCCCCGCCGCGGCCGGCGGAGATCTCCCGCTCGACACGATTGGAGACGAGCAAGGGAGAGTCGTAGCCCTCCTCTGATCGCTGCTCTAGCTCGGCCCGGACGTTTCGCCCCCACCCCCGGCGGGCATCGAGCCACGCCGTATCAGGCACTCCGGGCCACACCCAGCGATAGTAGAAGCCCTGCGCGATGTAGCGCTTGACGCGCCAGGCGGTCGCATCGTCTGGGATAGGCTCCCCCCCGGGGTCCTCCCCCATGACGAGCACGCCTTGGAGACCCTGCTCTACTGACGCAGGGAGGGGCAGCGTGAGCGCACGCAGCCGTAAGGAACACCCGATCGATCCTTCGGCCGTCGTCACGACCCCCGGGGCCGTAGAAAGCCGCTCGCGGAATGCCTCGCGGGCCGCCTGTGCGCGCTGCTCTCCGTACATGCCGAAGCCGGAGCGTCCGGTGTAACGCTGAAACAGCGGCTCTAGTGTGGCCCAGTGTTGCGGCCCGGGGCGGCCCTTGACGTCGAGGCATTCGCTCCAGGCCTCAAGATGGCCCTTGTCCCGGGGTATCGGGCTGCGCTCCCGCAGTGCCATTGCCGCGATATGGCTGAAATCCTTGAGGCTCTTGGCGGTCATCGTTCCGGAAAGCGCCACAAAGGCGATCCCCGGATGCGCGGTCAGGAAGCGGATCACGCGCTTGGTCCTGGCGCTCTCGTGCCGCTTGATTCGATGGGCCTCGTCGGCCACGAGGACAATATCAGAATCCGCCAGCCCCTCGATGTAGCCCTCGAGCATCCGCGTCCCCTCCGGCCTCGATAGTGTGGCGTAGGACAGAACGTGTGTGGGCGGGATGCGGAAGTGTGCGCGGGCCTCTGCCAGTGTCCGGCGCAGCTGAGAAACGGTCGAGGCCGGAGCCAGGACGATTGCGAGGCGGGCTCCTAGCACCGTCCCCGCGAGTAGGGAGATCAGGCTCTTTCCATGCCCGACCCCGATCACACCCAGAAGCCCCCGATTGCGTGCGATGGTGACGAGGGCCTGATTCTGCACCGGACGCAGGGAAATGCTCCCGCCCGGGAGCCGCAGCTGAGACGTTAGGTCAATGTCCGTGGGCGGCTCATCGGGGAGATTCAGGATCCGCATGGTCTCGGTCTCCGGGGGCACCTCCCGCCGCACCTGCCGGCGCTTCTGCACCGCGTCGAGGAAGGAAGCGGGCGCAGGGGCGGGCACGGTCGCGGGGACCTGTGCCGGCGGGTGTATCCCCTGTGCCTGCGCTCTGGCTAGCAGCGCCTCTCGGAAGAGATCCGTCATTCTCGATTCATCCAAGCGGCAAGCGCCGCGCAGCACAGCCAGAGCACGACCAATGCCAGCCACAGATCCCCGCTCATTTGGGAGCCTTGACGCGTTTTCGTAGCCGCGCCACCTCCAACTCCGCCACCCGTGCGCGCTCGACGGCGGTCAGGTATTCGGCCTCGCCCACGGTTGGGGTCGGCTCGGCCCCGTCCCCCGCCAACACCCCCCATCGCGCGATGGCCTTTGCCGCGGCCCGTCTCAGCATCCGTAACTTGTCAATCGTCTTCTCGGTCCCGACAGGGTGCGCGAGCAGGTGCCCGTAACAAGCACAAATTTCCGCAGCGTGCAGAAGGTCCGCGCGAGACGGCTGCCCGTGCCTCAGTACGTGCTCTGTGTCGTAAGCACACCGCAGAGTCGGCCATAACGTGCCGTCCGCAAGTCGCATTCTCATTCTGGCACCTCCCCCGCCATCTCCCGTGGATAGTGGTCACACAGGGTGTCGTATTTGCTAGACATTGGGGGCCTCCTTGTCGGCGCGCATCTCCGTGACCCATGCCGGCTCATCCGAGTTCGCCAGCCGCAGCGACTCCAGAATCAGGCGCTCGGTCGAAGACCAGCACTTGCGACGGAGCAGGCGCGGGAGCTCGGGCAGGACGAGCGCAACGATCTCGTCGTAGCAGCCGCTGCCAAGGTCGAGACCGAGGCGCTCCTGCCAGTGCGCGCGCTGCCACTCCTGGGGGAGGATGCGGCGGTGGAAGAACCGGCCCGTGACGTTGGGTGTGGATGCGTGCGACCAGAGTAGGTCGCCGGAAACTGCGCAATCGCCCCTGCAGGAGAGGTCGCCCCTGCAGGAGAGGTCGCCCCCGCAGTAGAGGTCGCCCCTGCAGGAGAGGTCGCCCCCGCAGGAGAGGTCGCCCCAGCAGGAGAGGTCGCCCCAGCAGGAGAGGTAGCCCCAGCAGGAGAGGTCGCCCCAGCAGGAGAGGTCGCCCCAGCAGGAGAGGTCGCCCATCGTGCGGAGTCCTGAGATGTGCCCGCCCGCTCCGATCCACGGCACGTCACACTCAATCCGCAGGTCGCCGTCGATACGGATGACTCCGCCGGCGTCACGCAACGCGAGCAGGGCTTTTGTGCTTTTGATCGTCGTCAGCACGATTCCCCCAACAGCCCAGCGGACCCGCCCGCGAGCCAGTTCAAGTCACAGTTTCCAGCCACGCCCGGCACCTTCGCCGTGTGCGTGTGCTGCCACAGCGTCCACTCGTCCCAGGGGTCAACCGGGCCGGGGTCCGGGTTTGTTTGGCCGTAGCGGGGGGCCCAGCGCCAACAGTTGCGCGCGAGGGCCACAACCATTGCAGGGTCGAAGTGGTGCTTGACCATCGACTGGCCCGTGTAAAGCCCGCACAGCGAGCCCCACCATTCCTCGATCTCGTAAAGGAACGCCGCGCACCACACGGTCAACGCGAGCGGGTTCCCAAACTTGCGATCTTCCATATCGAGCACGGGGGGGAGGTCGAGCGCCGGCCCGCGTCGGAGCGTGCGCAGGAAGTAGTCTGCCTCTTCGACCGCCGAGTTCTTGCCGGGGTTGGCGAAGTGGTACGCGCCCAACGCGAGGCCCGCGGCGTGTGCCCGTTCGGCGTTGCGCAGGTACCAATCTGTGTGCTTGTAAGAACTCCCCTGCGTGGCCTTGAGGTAGACGAAGGAGCAGCCCGCGTTCTTGAGTTGCTTGTAGTTGACGTCGTCGCCCTGCCAGTGGCTCAGGTCCACGCCCCACAGCACGGGGATTCCCAGTGCCGCTAGGGTGATGGGGCCGGCTATGCCGTCGGGTTCCAAGTCGTGATCGTTCTGGCACGCGACGACGTGCAGCCACGTATCCATTCCAAAGCGACCGTCTGCGATGATGCGCAGCGTGCGTTGCAGCCGTGCCACCTCTTGGCCGTGGTTGCCCTGGCGCAGGGTGTAGGGTGCGAGGGTCATGGGGTGGCCTCCGTGGCGATTCGGTTGTCAGGCCGCACAAGAGACAACAGGCCAGACACAACACCAACTAGCGCCGCCAGCTCATCGTGGCAGGCTTCGCACGTCCCGCCGTCCACGAGACGATCGTTATCTGGATACTCGACGCCGCATTTGCAGCACGACCAGAAGCCGAACCCTTCGCGGATGTCGTAGCCAACTCCGTGTTCAAGGTACTGCACACACGCCCCGGCAAGGTGCGCGATGGCAATGTCAATGGGGTTGGTCGGGCGGTCCATGCGGACGCCGCTTCCGCGCCCCGCGCCGATGTCGGCATAGCCTCTGTAAATCGTCGTGCTCATCTCCCCACCCCATCCAGCCCAGCCAGAAAGCCATGCCCGCTCCACTCGTGCCGCCACCCGTCTGGGGTCAGGGTTGTTTGGTCGTAGGGGCTCATGGCGTCACCCTCTCTCCCGTCATCTCCCGCGGATAGTGGTCACATAGGACCGCCCAGAGCCGGAGCAAGGCGTCAAGCTGCAGGTCTACAGCCCCACGCTTGCCCCCGACCGCTGCGCAGCCGTACAGCCCCCACAGTGTCCGCTCTTGGGCCTCGTGCCAGCGCTCTTTCGCAAGAGCAAACTGCACCCGTGTGAGCGGGAGCAAGCACAGCAACCCTAGCCCCTGCGTCTCGTCGAGGGCCCTGCCCCTGGTGGCCGTGACGCGGTTGGTCCACCATGTGGTGATTTCCGACAGCGTCTCACGCCGGGCAAGCGCCTCTGTGATTCCTGCCCAGGCGTTTGGGGTGTGCCGGGCGCCGGTCCATGCGTGGCGGGGATCGAAGGCCATCGCCTCCGTATCCAGAGCCTCGATGCCAAAGGCTACCCCGAGGCTCACCCGCTGATCGTATCCGTTGCGGATGCCCACGCACAGCCCCACGCCCTCGGGCAACCGGGCGTCGCGGAAGGTGAGCGTCCCGAAAAAGCGCTGATCGTTGGCCGAGAGACAGTAGCGCTCCCGATAGGGGCCTTTGCCGAGCGTCGCGCGCATCCGCTCCGCCACATAGTCCGCGAGCTGCGCATGGGCGACCGGCAGATACCGCCTCGTTCGGTGCGGCGGGGCCACCGATCGGAGCTCCGCCCGGGTGACGTCCCGGGAGCCCCGGGTATCTAGGGTCAGCATGTCCCCTCCAGCATCTCGCGTAGGTGGGCGGCCTGCCACGCGCGCTCGGCGGACCCGGCGGCGGACCCGGCGGCGGACCAGGCGGCGTCCGCGGCGGCGTCCGCGGCGGCGGCCCCGGCGGCGTCCGCGGCGGCGGACCAGGCGGCCCTGGCGGCCCATGCGGCCCTGGCGGCCCCGGCGGTCCATGCGGCGGCCCTGGCGGCCCATGCGGCGGCCCCGGCGGTCCATGCGGCGGCCCCGGCGGTCCATGCGGCGGCCCATGCGGCGGACAACTCATCGACGGTAGCCTCTCCAGCGGCGTAACGACGAGACACGGAGACGGCGTCCCATGACGCCTTTGCGGGCTCGCGGCCCGCCTCGCGCTCTCGGAAAAGAGCACGCTCCGCACAGTCGCAGGCGAACATCCTCGCGATTCGGTTGCGCTCCTCGGCGGGCTCTGCTGCGCACAGTGCCCACAGCGCGTCATCGAGCCCGTTGGCGTCGAGGATTTGCACGAGCGCGATCGGCGTGTCATCGCCGTACTTGCGCACCCCGCCGAGCTTGCGGGACAAGTGGCGGTATCGCGACTCGCAGGCGTCGTGCTTGCGGAGTCTCTGGAACGTCGTCGTCAGCATTCTCCGCCCCCTATCCGATCCGCGTGATGACGTGCGCATAGAGCGGCGTCAGGGCTTCGGCCAGCGCATCTCCGGCGGGGTGCCGGGGGTCAATGACGAGGTCCGGCAGGACGTCCGGGCATTTCTGAACGGCCAGCAAGAGCGCCGCGACCGCTTGGCGGACACCCTTGCCGTATTCGAGGAGCTGCACGAACGGCACCCCGTTGGCCTGGGCGACGACGTCGAAATACGGCGCCATCAGCACATCAGCCAGGACCGGCGGGACACTGCCCCGGACCGGGTAGCAGCCGATGTAGAGGGTGGGGCCTTCTTTCTGCGGGCGGACGTGTATCGTCTCCCCCTCGGGGATCTCGTACGACACGGATACCTCTGGCTCCTCGTCGGCGGGTGCGGGCTCCTCGTCGGAGATCACGGCCCCCGCCCCGGCAAAGGGGTCTGCCTCGGGTGCGGGCTCCTCGTCGGAGATCACGGCCCCCGCCCCGGCAAAGGGGTCTGCCTCGGGTGCGGGCTCCTCGACGGGCGTGGGCTCCGGGAGTACCCCGCTCACCGCAGCCGCGATGATGGCAGGGTCAAGGATCGCGCCGTGGTTGCTGGCCCAGGTCTCGACCGTGGGGCGCAGGGGCTGCGCGGGAACGAGAGCGATGACCTGCAGAGCGTCCCCGCTCCACAAACGGGCGACGGGCTGCCCGAGGTTGTCTTTCTCGCCCGTCAGCTCGACGAGGTGGCCTTGTGATGTGCGGTAGCAGCCGGCGATGGCATCCGCCGCGATCTGCTCTGCGCCGAAACGCTTGTCGAGGCCCAGGACAGGGGTCATGTCGATTGTCTGTACGGATGGCGCAGGGGCGGCGGGATCTCTGAGGGGGTCGGGGACGTCCGGCGCAGGGGCCGGCTCCCGACCCGCCGCGATGTCTTGGACGATCTCCTCGAGGAGAATGGCATCCGTGACGATGTCCCGCTTGAGCACGGCCGCCTTGCCTGCGTCGGGGCAACCCGCCTCAAACCATGCCCGCATCCCCAGGCTTGTGCGGGCTTGCCACACTTCCCGCTCGGAGGACGTCAGCTCGGTAAGCTCTGCCTTGTATTCCTGCAACACACGGGTCGCGTTCATGCCGCGCACCCGCTCGCCGTTCTTGAGGAATGGGCCCTTGCCCTTGTTTTTCACGGGAGCGGTCTCGACGGTCACCACGGCATCCGCGGGGGTGCCGTCGGGCGGATTGACGGTCGGGGTGCCGGGTCGCACGCCATCCTGCTCTACCCCAATCTTGCCCGGGGCGGCCCCGAACACGAAGTAGAGACCGACCTTGTCGGGCGCCGTGGCGCAGGAGCCGAGGAATGCCTGATGGCAGGCGTCATCCTTCAGGCCGAAGAAGACCACGGGGCCCGCAGTGGGGACCGCTACGGCTCCTTCTTCCGTGATGGATGCCCGCCCAGGGCCGTCCATCCAAGGGCCGTCCCCCTGGCGATCGAACACGGGGATATCCACCATGGCCTGCTTGACCGGACCGCATCCGTACAGGCGCACCCCGCGCCCCGTGGCGGCGAGGATAGCGCGCGAGCACTCTGCGTATACGGTCGGGTCGCTGTCCGCGGCAGGCACCGCAGGGGCTACCGGGGTTGGGGTGCCGCCGAACAGGCTAGCCACGCTCTTGGTCGTATCGTCCACGTTTCCTCCAAAAAGGCCCCCGAGGAAGCCCCCTAATTGCTTGCCGACGAGTAGACACCGGCCCTTGTGCGGGCACCCTCGGTATCGGTCGCAAGCGGTTGTTTTGTATGGTACTTCCCGCACGTCCATGACGGCGTATTTGGCCATCTCGTGGGACGTCTCTGTCACTACTTTCTCGTAATACTCTGCAATCCAGTCAGGCGACAGGGCCACCTCCCGGACGGTCGTTTCCGGGCGTCCTGACGTGCGGGCGTAAACGTGCCGGAATGTCACGCCCTCGCCCGGGTAGCGGCGCAGGTACTCCGCGCCGTAGACAAGCGCCTGGGCATCCGTGGCTAGCTCTTCAGGGGCCCGGCACCATTTGAAATCTGACGTCGTTTTGTGGTCCGTCACCCTGCGATGGCCCGATGTTGGGGCTTCGATTAGGTCGATGTACCCGATCAAAGGAACGGGCAGTCCCTCAGTCTGGTCTACTCGAGATTCGACGAGATCACGCGGCACGCTTCCGGGGGCCGGCAGGTGCTCCAGGGTAGCAACAGCGATCGGGTCCTCTGGGATGGTGCCGTCTATCAGATAGCGCTCCCACGCCTTGTGCAGCCGCGAGCCGCGGAGCATGGCTTCAGTCGGCGGCTCTCGGAAGCCCGCGATCTTCTCCCACCACCATTGGGTCGGGCAGGCAAGGTACTTCGTGATCTGAGAGGCAGACACGTTGCGCCAGGGCTTCTGTGGCGTGGTAGGGAGGGGGCTCACTTGTCCCCCTCGCGCTCTCTGCGGATTGTCTCTTTTGCGATCATGGCGTCGAAAGCTGACACCCTGCCCGCTGCCAGATTGTAGACAAACCGCCCCAAAGAGACGGCAGCCTTTTGCGCGGGCAGATCCTCCTCGGGGCAGACGATCAACGTGCCTCGGAAGAGCACCACGGCAACGCCCTGCATCCGGGTCATGACCGAGTCGAGCCCCGGGGTATCCAGCGAGCAACCCTCGCACTCGTATTGCCTCTGTCGCGGCGGTTGTTTGCTCACTTGCAGCTCTCCTCGGCGTATCGACGAGCCACAGCGACCGCAGCCTCCATCATCGTCACGAGCTCCAGGATGTTCTCCACGAGATCATCAGGCAGCTCACAGAGCGCATTGGCTTCCTCGTCGGCCCGCTTCTTACCCTCGGCCGCGTCGATACCACCCTCTACGAGACTGCCCACGAAGCGATCCAGCTCCCACACAGCCGCGTCGAGCTTCTGCAATCGCTCGCACTCATAGGGGTCGATCTCGGCCCCTTCCAGCTCGCGGGCCTGCTCTGTCATCTCCCAGAAATCCATCGCGGCTTTGTTGCTCGCGTACTTCAGCCGGCGGTGCATCGCATCGAGCCGTTCGGATAGCCTCTCCTCTGCCATCTTGTCCCCCTTGCGCCGCGGCGCCTGCTGTCGGTTTCTAAGGGGAACGCTACACCCGCCAAAAACGGCTGTCAAGATAAAAACCACCGTCCCGACGGAAATAAGAGTGTAAATGTTTCTTGACGCTTGCCGGGGCTGTCCGGTACCTTGCCCAGCGGAGGACATCCCCATGAAACAGACGATATCCGCCGTCCCTTTCGGCGCCTGGCTTGCCGCTTCGAGCTGGGATAAAGCGGCCCTTGCCCGAGAGCTGGGCGTCTCGAGACAGACCGTGTTCTCCTGGGCGACAGGCCGGCACACCCCGCGCGACCCGCTCATCAGAATACGAATCGCGGACCTATCGAGCGGCGCGGTCAACGCCCGATCGTGGGTACGGACAGGGGGCCGGTCGTGATTGTCGGCTCTGTATGTAGTGGCGTGGGAACGTGCGCGCTCGCTTCCCCGCCCGGCTGGGAGCACGCATGGTTCAGCGAGATCGCCCCGTTCCCGTCCGCGATTCTGGCACACCGATTCCCGGACGTGCCGAACGTCGGGGACATGACGGAGATTAAAGCCGATGCAGGACCAGTTGACATTCTCGTTGGGGGCACGCCCTGCCAAAGCTTCTCCGTCGCAGGACTCAGAGCTGGACTTGCTGACCCGCGCGGCAACCTCATGCTCGTCTTCCTTCGCTTGGCTAAGACGCTACAGGCCCGCTGGCTGGTCTGGGAAAACGTCCCCGGTGTCCTGTCGAGCAACGAAGGACGGGACTTTGGAGCCTTCCTCGGGGCGCTGGGGCAACTCGGGTACGGGTGGTCCTACCGGGTCCTGGACGCTAAAAACTTTGGAGTCCCCCAGCGTCGTCGTCGGGTCTTCGTTGTCGCTCATCTTGGAGACAGCGCCGGTCCCGCCTCGGTACTATTTGAGCCAGAGGGCGTGCGCGGGGATTCTTCGGCGTGCGGAGAGAAGGGGGAAGACTCTTCCGGATTCGCTGGAGAAGGCGCTGAAAGAGACGGCGGGCAAGTATTCAGGATGCGTGCGTTCGGAGACTACAGCGACGACGGGAAATGCGGAGCAGTGAAGGCGCGCGACTTCAAAGACGCAACGGATTTGGTCTGCGTCACCGGAGCCCAGACGCACGCGATGGATACGGCGCACGGCGCAACCGAAGACGGGACCGGACGCGGGACGCCGATCATTGCCGACACGATCACGTCCTGTTTCCACAAGCACCACGGGGCGAGCGGTGGCAAGGACAGCCTGCCGCGCAACCACATCGTCAACGGTTCAGGCGTCCGTCGCTTGACCGCGAAGGAATGCGAACGCCTACAGGGACTCCCCGACGACTGGACGCAGATCCCGTACCGCAGCAAGCCCGCGGACAAGTGCCCCGATGGACCGCGATACAAGGCGATCGGCAACGGATGGGCGCTTCCTGTCGCGGCGTGGGTGTTCGCACGGCTTGACAGAATTGACGCAATGCCGAAAGGGGGCCGATCGTGACCGAAGCACGCATCACGATCTGGCCACACGCCCGCATCAGAGGATGGGACGGCCAAGGGGACATCCGCGCCCCCGAGCTGCAGTCCTGCCCGTCTGTGCCGCTGGCCGTGGCCCTGGAGCACGAGCACGCCACGGACGCCCACTTTGTGCCCTACTACCTGCCCGGCCACGAGCAGATCCCAAGGATGAAAAAGGCTGCCCTTGCTGCTCTCAAGCTTCAGGGGCCCGCCCTGCGCTTCACCATCCTACCTATCGACGTCGACTGCCCCGAGGCCCATCGGGAGAACGCTCCCGCTCCCGCCCCCTGGCGTGAGGCACAGGCCCGGCTCCGTGACGATCTGCCCGAGGATCTGTGGGAGGGAATGGGCTGGTACGAGACCCGCGGGGGCTATCGGCTGCTTTGGCAGCTCCCCGAAGAGCTCGACGCAGATCAATACATTACATGGGTGGCCGGGATGCGCGCCGATCTGGCCGAGCATGGCATCGAGGCAGACAAGCTGCGTGACTGGGGCCGCTGCTACCGTCTCCCTCGGGTCAACAGGGGAGGGGAGCGCCAGGACTACCCCCTCGACCTGTCGGGGCTTGCAGAGCCGATGCAGTGGCGCCCCCGGACATCTATTGCCTGTGCCCCGGCAGACCCGGTCACCATGCAGGCGATGGAAGCGCTCGATGGGCTGGAGAAGGTCCGCACGCAGCCTTTCGAGCTGCCCACCGTCATCGGGTCGGGTGACCGCAACCGACTGCTTACGTCCTACGCAGGCAAGCTCCGATATGCGGGCGCGGGGGAAGGGGAGATGCTCGAGTCTCTCCGATCCATCAATCAAGCGCGCTGTCGGCCCCCCTGCGACGACGAGGAGCTCGTACACATTGCCCATTCCGTCGCAGGCTACGAGCCCGGGCAAGCCATCCTCGACACACAGGCTGCCACGCAGGCAGCGGCCGACGCAGGAGTCGAGACGAGCCCCAACAGCTTCAGTTTCAAGACCGCCTCCGACCCCGAGATCATGGAAAAGACGATCGCGGTGCTCGAGGAGCAGGCCGGCGGCTCGGTCATTGCCGATCGGGGGCACCTGTGGCGCTACTGCGACCCCGAGCACTACTGGCAGCCTATCGCCGCGGAGGCGTGCCACAAGGTCACGATGGGCTTTGACGGGCAGATGGTTTACGGCGGCCAGGATAAGGACGGACGAATCAAGCTCAAGCCCCTGGTGATGCGTGCGGGGACCGTCTACGGCGCCCATAAACTGGCCCTTTCAGCACGGCACAAACCCCGCTTTTTCGACGATGCCCCCCGCGGGCTGGCCCTTGCCAACGGTTTCGCTGCGGTTTCTCCCGAGGGGCTGCCTACGTTCCTGCCCCACAGCCCAGAGCATCGGAGCATGTACGGCCTGCCCTTTGACTACGTGCCAGGGGCCAAGCCTACGCAATTCTTGACGATGTTGCGTCAGTGCTTCCAGCCGGATGCCGATGCAGAAGCCAAAATCGCGCTCCTGCGCGAATGGGTCGGCGTAGCGCTGCTAGGCCATGCGACGACCTTTGAGCGGGGGCTGATCTTGGTCGGGGAGGGGGCCAACGGCAAGAGCACGGTACAGCGTGTTATTACGGCCCTTTTTCCACCTGATGCGGTCACCGCTATCGCCCCGCAGGCGATGGATAACGAGTATCGCAGGGCCGCGCTCGCGACGTCGCTGCTCAACTGCGTGGCCGAGATGCCAGAGGCCGACTTGCTCGAGAGCACATCGGTCAAGGCCCTTCTGTCGGGTGACGCAATGGACGCCCGGGAGATTCGAGAGGCCCCGTTCCGCTTCCGACCACGCGCCGCGCACCTGTTCTCGGCCAACACCCTACCGGCCGTCAGGGACCTGTCTCACGGCTTCTGGCGCCGCTGGGCGATCCTCGTCTTTCCCCGTCGTTTTGAGCCAGAGGAGCAGGATCGGGGGCTCGCCAAGCGCATCATTCGCGAGGAGCTAGGGGAGGTCGTGAGCTGGTGTCTGGACGGCGGAGCGGCCCTCGTCAAGCGAGGAGCCTTCCGCGAGTCGTCGGCCATGCTGGCGGCTATCTCCGACTGGAGAATAGACAGCAACCCGGTTGCGGCCTGGGTGTCTATCGAGGTCAACGAGGACGCCACGGACAAGGATGGGCAGCGGACAGCTGCAGGGACGGTCTACCAGCGCTACAGTATGTGGGCGCTGGAGAATGGGCATGTTCGCATGAGTCAAACCAAGTTTGGCAGGAGGATGGCCTCGCTGGGCTACAACAAGCGGCGCGGCGGGTCCGGTCGCTACGAATACACGATAGCGCTGCACCCGGTCGGGGGCGCCCAAGAGGCCGTTTTAGAAGCAAGGAACGTGCCACAATGAAGCAAAAAGCGACATGCCAACTACCACGGAAACGGCGGCATTTTACGCCGATTCTTGAAAAACGCTCAAACGCGACTAAGCTACCGTCAATCCGAGAGCAGTATACGTCAGTTCTAAAAGCTGACACTACTACTGGCGGATTGACGGTAGCTATAGTAGCCACGAATAGTTACGAACAGTTGAAAAATAGGTGTTTCCCAACTGTTCGTACCGCAAACCCGCGCCCAGTAAGGCTTCCGAACAGTTGGAATAGTTACGAACGGTTGAAGCCGCATCTTCGTGGGCATGTGCGCGTGATCGCGCGCGTATATATACCCGTGTGCGCCCATGCATACGGGAGGAATGTAGTTTCAACTGTTCGTAACTGTTCGTCATCCCCCAAAAGCCTTACTGGGCGCGGGTTTGATGTACGAACAGTTGGATCTCAACTGTTCGAGAATTTCTCTCAACTGTTCGGAAGCCTTACTGGGCGCGGGTTTGCGGGATCTGCCCAATACACGCCCAAATAGGGCTATAGAGGATAGGGGACATCATGGGCTTAAAAGGTCCGAGTGAGCTAAGTGAGCAGATCGTTGTGGTGCGTGCGCTGCGTGCCTCGGGGCTGCTCTTCTGCGCGGTGCCCAACGGGGGCAGGCGGTCACGTACTGAGGCCCTGGCGTTCAAGATGTCGGGGGTAGTGGCGGGCGCCCCTGACCTGCTGATCTTCACCCCGCCACCTGCCTCTAAAGGCTTCGGCGGGCACGTAGGGACAGCCCTCGAGATGAAGCGGGCAGGGGGCGTGCCTTCCGACCTGCGCAAGGAACAACGCGCCTGGCTCGAGGGGCTGCAGCTTTGCGGTTGGGCCGCTGTCGTAGGATACGGGGCAGAGGATGCGATTGCGAAGCTACGGACGCTGGGCTACCGTGTGTAGCAGGAGGATTGCTCTGATGCGCAAGCGGGCCCGCAAGGGGGCGCCAAGCCCCGCGACCTACACCTGCCCCCACTGCGGCCTTGTGTCGTCAGGGGTCACCTGTAGGGGCGGCACGCGGCGCGCCTGTCCTAGTCCGCATTGCCTGGGCAGGGATTGGAGCGCAGCGGCACAGCGCTGGCTGCAAGGCGCGCGTCGGAGGACCCCGCCCCATCTCCCCGCGCGGCGCTGTGATCTCCCTGCGGATACCGTGCTCTGCATCCGAGACAGCCACATCCCGGGCCTCTACGGATATCGCAGGCTGGCAAGAGATCACGCCGTTTCTGTGTCGACGGTGCGGCGGATTGTCCAGGGGGAGACGTACCGCTATTTGCTGCCTCGAGACGACTGACACCCCCGAGACCGCTCGGGTCCTTCCTGGGGGTTTGCAGTCTGCGGGTTCCGCAAGAG
>Ga0222628_1000385_pt1 | contig 19266 bp, 34 predicted proteins | sample AntAcemetageno95_FD_179860 | JGI IMG/M metagenome (GOLD analysis project Ga0222628, IMG submission 179860) | Saline water microbial communities from Ace Lake, Antarctica - #95 | ecosystem: Environmental > Aquatic > Non-marine Saline and Alkaline > Saline | place: Antarctica: Ace Lake | collected...
AAAAAAAAAAACAAAAAAAAACATTTTTTCTAATAATCTCTAAGAATTAATTAATCGAATAGAAAAAAAATGAGAGGATTTCTCCCCTCATAAAAAATAAAAGGTTTATCGGTACATCAGATATCTAACAAGAATACCAATTATAATAGCTGTAACAATTACAGTTACTATTAAAGGTAATTTATTAGGTAGCTTTGCAATACCAGTGATCGCGTCTCCAGTGCCATTGTACGCTGCACTGTTTCCTGTGATCGCTGTAGAGTTTGTTGTGCTCGCTTGACATACTTGACTAGTGGTATTCCACCAACCTGCATTATCTCCACAATATCCACTCCCTATATCGTCTTGTGTATCTTCTAATACTGATAGCCCGTAAGCTATACCAATTCCAGTAACTAATAGAGTTAGAGCTATAGGCAACATGTCATTGATTTCGAATCTCGCTTTGCTCTTCATTCTGTGTTTACCTTTATCGGTACATCAAGTATCTAACTAAGATTCCTATGATGATAGCTGCTACAATAACTGTTACGATGAGTGGTAACTTGTTAGGTAGTTTTGCTACGCCTGTGATCGCGTCGCCTGTTGCGTTGTATGCTGCACTGTCAACTGTCAAGTCTCCCTGAACGTCTTCCATTACATTTAGCCCGTAAGCTACACCAATTCCAGTAACTACTAGAGTTAATGCGATTGGTAACATGTCTTTAATTTCAAATCTTGCTTTCATTTGGTTCCTCTGTTGTGATTGTTCTTTCACAATATACTTAAAAGGTTTAAGCAATAATATAAACCTTCTTGCAAAAATTATAAAATTTTAGCAATAAGCGAAAGTTTTAAATAAATCAGAACTAATCATATTGTGTGGTAGCAAGAACTGTTTCTAAAAGTGAAAGATCTAAAGCAAAGAAAGATCGGGCTGCCGCTTCTAAAGTAGTAAAGAAACAAGTAGAGAAAGCTAGAGCAGAAAGAAAAGCAGGAACTTACAAATCAAGTAAAGGTGGAGGTGTAAGATCAATAAGTAAGAAAGAACAGCAAGATAGAGAAGATCGAGGAGGAATAACTGTTGATGGTAGGGAGCGTTCTTCTGAAGAAACCGCTGCTGTTGATAAAATGTTAGTCGAAAGAAGACGATCATCATCACAAGTTTCTAAGTCGGTCAGTACTCCTTCTCGTTCAAGTCAAGGGCAAGAACCATTACCCACTCGAGTTCCTATCCGGACAAGAGTTTCTCAACCAAGTTTCGGTAAACAATTCGTAAGTGATAGTACAAAGGGTGTAGTGCAGGAAAACATTACTAACACAAGAACCAGACCAACACAGCAATTTAATAATCGACCAATACCAAAATTTACTAATGCAACTCCCGGTCAAAGAACAATATCCACCCCGCCACCACAAATAAGTTTAGTACAAACAAAAAAACCAACCACAACTACTCAAGCACCATCCACAGTAGAAGCCGGATTCCTGAATAAAAGAGAAGATACACCAGTAGGTAGAGTGGAAGATTTATTATCAAAACAACGAGAAACAATCAGAACACAAACAGAAAGAAGCGGAGGAGCATTCACATTCAAACAAGCAGCAACAACAATAGGTATAGGCGCTGCTACAAGCGTTATAGGTACAGGAAGATTCTTCAAGAACCTAGTGACTAGACCAGTACAAACAACAGTAGGTGCTGCTAAAGGAGTGTATACTTTAGGAAAACAAGTAGTCTCAGGAGCAGGAGTGCCTGCATTAGGAGTATTGAAAAGCGAACCATTCTTCGCGTTCGGATATATAGGGGGAGAAATAGCTGGAGCCAAAGGAGCAGGAGCTGTAGCGAAAGCAGGAAGCAAAGCATTCTCATTCACAAGAACAGTACTCAGTCCAAGATACAAACCAGTAACTACAATTGATGATGTTAAAGTAATCCAAGCAACAAAGGATGTAAAAATAGAATTAGCAGGAGGGACTGCTAGTACTGCCGAGCCAATAAGTCAACAAGCCAAACTAGCAGGTCAAGAAGTAACCGCTGTCAGTGCACAAAGAAATTTATTCGGAACTGTCAAAAGAAAAATAACTGTAGATAAACCAAAACCAACAGCATCATCTCCGGAACTAGAAAGAAGTTTCTTCGCCGATCCAAGATCAAGAGTGAGACAGAGCCGATTAGGATTAGAGAAAAAACCCTCGGCGAGTTTACAAGATGTACTTAGTGGAAACGTTCAATATGGAAGTACAAAACCACAAATATTATTCTTTGAAGGAGTTCGTGTTGAGAAGTTCCCAGCAAATTTAGGTCGTATAGAAGCTAAACTAAAAACAGGACAAACATTAAGTCCAGTGGAAGCTGCTCAACTAGAAAAGTGGCAGATGACTCCTAGCGGTCAATTCAAACCAGTAGGGTTTGTAGGTCTAGAATCAGAGATCACCCTAGCGCCTGGAGAAATAATTAAGGGAACTAAAGTAGGGCCTACTATTCTCCAAGGAAAGAGAGTGGAGATATTTAGATCGGAAATAACTACAGGCAGTAAACGTTTACAAGAACTAACAAAAAAAACTACTCGTACAGTTAAAGAGGAAGCTGAGTTATCAAGATTGATGAGTAAAGAAACTGGTGGGTTGAGCAGCCGTCCAGTTAGTTCTGCTCCAGTAATTAGTCCAGCAGGTTCATTAACTGGAGCAGTAAGTTTAGGGAGTGGTAGTGTTGATCCAACAAGCAAACCACTAAGTGTGACTCCTGTAATTTCTCCAAGTGTGATTCCATATACTCCTCCAAAATATGATCCTGGTCGTCGTGGTGGTGGATCAAGAAGTAAACCTTCACCAGTGACCCCTTCACAAATTGTTCCTAGTCCGGTAGTTCCTTCTCCAAGAGTACCAAGTCCAAGAGTCCCATCACCAATTAGCCCAGTTCCAAGAAGTCCTGTTCCTACAAGTCCAAGACCGAACCCTCGGAGTCCTGTTCCTACAAGTCCAAGGCCTAATCCTAGAACACCATCACCAGTAATACCTAAACTAGCACCCAAACCTTTCCAAAGACAACGATCATCAGGAGGAATATTCTCTGTTCAAGTAAGAAGAGAAGGAACATTCCAAACAATAGGATCAGGACTATCATCGCTGCAAGCATTCAGACTAGGTAAAAGAGTCGTAAGTAATACAGCAGCTGCTAGCTTCAGGGTAAGCAGTGGGGGAAGTGCAACAACGAGAGGACTATCAGCACCAAGCGGTTTTAGAATGAGCACTAGAGAATCAGGAGTATTCATTGAACGAAGAGAAAGAAGAATATCGACAGGCGGAGAACTAAGACAGATCACCCTCAAAGGAGTCGAAGCAAGCAAGAAGAAGAAGAAGAAGAAAGGAGGATTATTTTCACTATGACAGAAGAAGCACAATATGGTAACGAGAATCAAGACTTAGATAGTTACGGGAGCGACAACAGAGGATACAATGACTTCAGCGTTCTAAAGATACGACTAGACACCAGCACTCTAATAAAAGAAATCGATATGTACCTGCGAGGAACACAGGAACGAGTAGAGATGGTAGACGGAGAGCCAAGATTCCAACAAGTAAAGATTAGCAAACCAAAAGCCAACGAGACAGGAATACATAGTATAATGGCGTGGCTAAGAAGCACACTGAACAGTCAAGTAGTACAAGGGAACTTCGAGAACTTCGACCGCTTAGACAACTACTTATACAATTACCGAATGGACCTGGCAGAATTCCTGATGAACAACAGGCACAACTGGGACATAGACCTTCAAGACTTCGAAGGACTAATAGATATGATACTCATACAAATGAGACCTTTCATGAGCCGTCTAGTGGGCGATGGCGAGAGAAAGAGTTACGCAAGCACTATACATCACAAAGAAAGTAGTAGTAGTGTTAGAGACCGACCGAAAGGAATGCGACTACGTGTTCCAGGATTCGGAGGATAAATGGCAGATATAATAGGTCAAGTACTAAACGGATTATTGTGGGTACTTGGCATAACAGCAATAGGGCTCGGCTTTTACTTCGTGTATTTCACGATGCAGTACAAGCACCGAGCAGTAATCAAAGACAGCGTTAACGGAACCAAGATGGTTCGTATCGATCGCTTCAGAGAAATCAGGAAGAAGGACGGCACGATTTGGTGGAAGTTTAAAAAACTAAAAGTCGAAGTGACACCTGCATTGAAAGAATGTATAGAGGTCGATAACAAAGGTCGCATGTACGCGCAATTTTATCGACTGGACGGGGATACATTCATTCCCGCTAAGGATACTTTCGATCTTGAAGATGCAGAAACAAAAGATGTCATCAAGACATTGCAGCCTTTCGGTAACAACGAAAGAGCATTGATGATCAACCAGCACATCAAGGCTGAGCGAGAGAAGAAGAAGAACATCGGCGATATGATCACGGCGGCCATTCCTTACATGGCGGTCATCATGATATTGGTTTTGTTCATGATATTCTTCGATGACGCTGTTAAGCCGATGAAGGAAGTTGGTGCACAATATAGTGAAGTCGCTGATAACTTGGCGATAACAACTGATCGTTTGGAAGCGATCATTCACGACAGGATGGTTTTAGATAATGAAGACTTACCAAAAGAAGATGATACAGGAGGCTCGGGATAATGGGCTTTGAAGTAATAATGGGGATTGCGTTAGTCACCGCACTAATGCTCTACATGCTATTCAATCTCAAAAGGAACGCTGGCGAGGAGAACAAACATTTTCTCCTCCAGCTAATGCTTCTGTTCTTCGTCGCCGGTGGTTTCTTATTAATGGCTAAAGCAACAATGGATGCTGATGATCCTTGCAGTTGGAATGTAGTTAACAGCACCAGTCTTAGCGGCTATGATGTTTACAATTACGAGTACCAGTGCGTAGCTAGTGAGTATCAGACTAGCGGAATATTCTACAATGGTACGTTGTGGTTTGTGAGAATACTTTTCTTGTATGTGTTCTTGTATTTCGTTTACGAGATCTTGAAGTTCGCAGGATGGGTGGTCCCTAAATGAAGTCCAAAGTTGTGAAGTCTAAAGGAGATTTCAAATGGATAGCTGTCCCTAAACAGTTCGCTTTCAAAGTAAAGACTGAGGCGAGCTCTAGGGGATATCCTACCCAGGCTGCTTATCTTCGTAGCTTATCAGAGGATGATGTTTATCTTTATGATCATTTCAAGAACAAGGAGAAGAAGAAGAGAGGTGGGAAGTTTGAATTATCGTTTTAAGAAGATGAACAAGAAGGGTTTTATCGGTGTTGCTATTATGATTATTGTATTCCTTGTGGTGTTTGCGATTATTAATCTTGTTATTGGTAAGGCTTTTGGTGATATCAATGAGTTCATCCAGGATGATGATATGATGAGTAACACTAGTAAGGCTGTTGTTCAGGATTTGGATACTCGTTATGATGCGACTTTTGATGGTGCTTTCATTCTAGTTTTCGGGTTGTTGTTTATCATGGGTATAGTGTTTAGTTGGCTTAGTGATTCGAGTCCTTTGTTCATGGTGTTGGCTATTATTTTCATGATCTTCTTGTTGTTAGGTAGTATGGTTTTGTCTAACGTGTGGGCTGATTTCACTAGTGATGATGAGTTTGCTGGTTCGGCTACTGATACTCCCATGACTAATTGGATTTTGAGTAATTATTTGCTTGTTAGTTTGATGATGATTGGTGTAATGATTTTCACCATGGTTTTGAAGAGTAGGATATGATGAAGAAGTATTTGTTATTAATCGGGATGTTGTTGTTGTGCAGTGGCTTAGTTGTTGCTGGCTTCGGTGATTCCCGTACTATTATCCTTAAGCAGTCTTCAACAGGTGATAGTTTCAATTCTAGCGACTATTATACTATTAACCAGACTTACAACCAGACACAGATTGATAGTCTTATAGCTTCAGCAAATGCGTCTCCAGTTAGTTACTGGAATGAAACAGGAGGAGTCTTAGAACCTGCAACAACTACTAACAGTGTAAACATCGCAACTGGGGAAGAGTATCAACAAAATAATATCAACCTAATAAGTGTTCCTTCAACAAGTGCTACAAGTTTAACAATAGGAAATACTGGATTCACAGGTACAGGTAATTATAATCTTTTAATAGGAAATAGTGCAGGAGATGATTTAACAACAGCAACATCAAATGTTATGATGGGAGATCATGCAGGTTTTAGACAAACTGGAAAAAATAATGTATATATTGGTTATCAAGCTGGTTATGGTGTAAATGGTGCTAGTAATGGGGAAGCTAATATTGGAATTGGTAAGAATAGTTTACTTAGTGTAACTACTGGATATAACAATATTGCAATAGGTTTGGAAGCAGGTAACAAAATAGCAAGAGCATTATATAATAATTATATTGGTACTTACGCTGGTAGATATCAAACAGGAAGTGGTAATTCTGCTCTAGGATATAATGCTCTAGCAGGAGTTAATGGTGCTAGTAATGGAGTAAATAATATAGTGATGGGTTATTATGCTGGGAGCGAAATAACAACTGGTTCTACAAATTTATTACTTGGAAGAAATAATGGATTGGGACTTTCAACACATTCTGGTAATGTTTTTTTAGGTTATGAGGTGGGTAAAACAAATTTAGTTGCTTCAAATCAATTAGCAATAGACAATAAAGATACAGCAACTCCTTTAATCTATGGTGACTTCTCAACAGATGAACTGACAATCAATGGTGATTTAAACGTAACTGGAACTATTAGCAATAGTTTAGCTCATATGCATGGAGCTGTAACAACAATTCATACAGTGCCTGTAGTTGATACTTGGTATAATTTAACATTTAATGCATCATTAGGAGATGTGGCTAATGTTAATTTCATAGATAATAGAACAATAGTAATAACCCATGATGGGCATTATTCTATAACTTTCGGAATGGGTATTGAAGATTCTAGTGCAAATCCAACTTCGCATGTTGGTATGAGAATAGCACTCAATGGAGCAGAAATGCCTTTGAGCTATGTTGAAGAAGATCCATTTAAACAAAACAGTGATATGTGGTTAGAACATACAACACATTACGAATTATCTACAGGTGATGAATTAAACATGCAATATATTGCTAGCGATACAAATGTAGTAATTAAACAAGAGGATACTTATGCAACTCAAAGTTTCCACGCATATGGATATTTACAAGAGGTAATAGTATAATGAAGAAAATATTGATAACAGGAATTCTAATGCTCATTCTAGTTATGAGTATGGTAAGCGCAACACAATTCATAATAACAGTAACAGACGAATGGTCGGGAGCAGATGTAAATAATATAACAGTACAAATAGGAACAATTGGAAACTGTTATCAAGAAACAGCTAACATATCAACAACTTGCGGAGGATTAAACACAGGAACATATACTTATGAAAATGATGGTTATAATGGAAATATATATATAAATTATACTAAACCAGCAGGAGCAACCAGCGCAATATCTTATTTTAAATCATTTACTACAAACGGAAATTACAGTATACCTGAATCTTGTTTTAATAATAACGACATTTTACAAATAAAAATGACTAGTGTTAATGCTGGTGTAACTGGAGTAAATAGTTTATCTTGTTATAATGGATCCTGGAACTCATTATATAATAGCGGAGCAGGAAGTTTATGTGGAGGAAGTTTCAACGGAGGATTTAAAAACTTAGCTATTGACGGAAATTTCAACACATACGAACAATCATGGGCTGGATCATTAGGAAGACATTGTGATGTAGGATTAGATTATACAGCTATTTATGAAGAAGGAATTTATTGGTATATTAACAAAACATACACTAATTCAACAGGAAATGTAATAACAACTAACATAGATTCATCCTTAAACTATGTAGAAGATGTAGAAATATCAGGAACGAATTATTTCTCACGAACATACACAGATTATAATATAAGTGCAGACCTGGCAGCAGAACTACATCAGAGCGAAGTAAACTTCCAACCATACCAACTAATAACCAACACTACAATAAGCGGTTCTAACTGCACAATAAATACTACAACAAAACTATGTAGTGCTGAATGGAATCTAACAGCAGGAGACTACGATGTTATAGTAAGTAATGTTGCCTACTACAACCTAACGGAAGAAGTAACCATCACCACCTTACAAAGCAGCACTATAAACATTTATGAATTATACAGCAGCATACTGAACATCACACTAGTCAATAGCGGTAATGGTAGCAGCATCAACAACTTCACAGGATACGTTTACAACACAGTTAATGATTGGAACGATAGTTTCATCACAACAAACGGAACAGCACAAGTAAACCTACTAGACAACCTAACATACACTGTTCACATCAACGGACTAACAAACGTTAGTAACACAGTGGAAGATACCATCCTAGTCAACGGAACCTCAGACAGCATAGAACTATCAACATACACGTGGAACAGCATACTAATAAACTACAAAGACGTAGAAACACTAGCCACCATCAACAACGTAACGCTAGAAATAATCAGCACTCCATACGCAAACAACTACAGCACGACAACAGGAAGCATGTACCTGACACTACTAACACCAACAACATACACTCTGAGATACGCTAGCGAAGGATACAATAATGGTTTCTATGAGTTCACAGTAGACGATGACAGCGGAGAAAACATCACACTCTACATGATGAGCAACTCAACAAGCGACGAGATCACAGTACTAGTCTACGACCAAAGCGCAAACAAAGTAGAAGGAGCAACAATCAAAGCACTAAGATACGACATCACAAGCAACAGCTACCTAATACAATCAATAAAAACTACCAACAGCGAAGGAGAAGTAGTCATGCAACTACAGAAGAACACCGAGTTCTATAAGTTCATAGCAGAATACGCTGGAGAAACAAGAACAACAACCACACCATCATACATAACAAGCGACCAAGTAGTAATCCAGATCAGCCTAGCAGACAAACTATTCGAAGAAATATTCGAAGAACTAGGAATAGAAAGCAACCTACAATTCGAAGAGAGTAACGATCGATTCAAATGGACCTACAACGTACCAAGCAATATACTAACAGGGGAAGTTTGTTTATACACCTACAGCACCAGCATGAATAACGATCCAGTATTACTAAACAATACTTGCAGTTCATCAGCAGCAGGAATAATCTACCTTAACATATACTCCCCAGTCAACGGAACAACATACATCGCCAAAGCATACTACGATGATACGTTCCTGCAACAAGAAAGCTACACCTACGGGAACGATCTAGACCTTGGGCAGATAGGACTATTCATACAACTACTACTAACAATAGCATTCATATCGATAACACTATGGAACCCCGCGCTAATACCTATAGGGGTAAGCGGGAGCCTGATGATAGGAAGAATAGTTCACCTTACACAATTCGGATGGGCTCCACTATGGGTACTCATGGTGGTAAGCATAGTAATATCTTACATGATAAACAGAGGTAGAACATAATGGGGCTTAACTTACACAAGATACTAATCGGGATCATGCTAGTGGGAATCATAGTTAGTGGTTTGATAGTATTCCTTAACGACGGAACAACAAGATACGTGGTTGCTGATTACAACGAATCAAACCTAGAAAGTTTCAACAGTATAACCAACGAGGATATAAGCATTACTCCGTTGATAGAAGATTACAATAACAACAGCGACCCTAGCGTCAACAAGGATAACATTGGTGACATACTGGGTGGTTTCTTCACAAGCATTTATACCAGCGCTAAAGTGCTTGGTCAGAGCGGGGAGATAGTTGGTCAAATGGCTAATGATGCTAGCGGTCAGAGCAGCATATTGGGTAGTTGGGGAAAGACTTTCTTCTCAGGGTTAAAGATCATTGTTATCATATTAATCAGCGTGGGGATATTCCTAGCGTTCGTTGTTAAGAGTGAGAGGGCATAAGAGATGGCATACAATATAAGTTTCATGGATAACACCACCGACATGGCGGACATAGTGCAAGGGATTAATACAGCTAGCAATAACATGCTGAGTATATTCATACTAGCATTCGTTTACATATACGTATTCGTAGCCACTATGGATCAGGGTACTAGCACCGCGATGATCACTAGCGGTATAAGTTCTGTGGTTGTCGGTTCTTTACTGATGTTCATGGCGTTAATCACTTGGCAGATATTACTCATCCCAGTGCTACTGACAGTAGCTGCTGTATTTGTAAAAGCTTTCGGGGGCTAAAGAAATAAAAAATGGTAAGTATAGGTGGAATGATAGGAACAGGGATAGCCCTGAATGTAGGGTCAAAAGTATTGACTAATTGCAACAAATCAATTAACAAGAAGAAGAAAAAACGAGGACGTCGATAAATTGGGAAAGCGAAGGAAACGAGTAAAGAAAAGTAGTCTTACAAGAAGCACTGTTAGTAAAACAGACATGACTAAACAAAGCCGTAACTTAACAGCTATAGCTATGGGAGAAAAGTAACAATGAATAATTTAAAGAATGATATGAAAGGACGATCTTTACCTAAAGGACCTAAGCGCGGCAAGAGTAAAGACATTACTAAAGAGTTTGCTAACCTTAAACTGTAGCTATTTCACGGAATGACTTATTTGTTACTCGACGCCGGGTTAATTAGTTAAAATAGATCAGTCCCTAAAACACTTAGTAGCAAGGAGGGAGGCGCTAAGTGAGCTATAGGAATCCCTATACATTTATGTATTATTTTGATATCTTCACACGATTCTTTATCATATTTATGTAAATCTTTACTATGAATCCAACCAGTAATATGTGCTACTCCTAGGTGTATTAATATTTGTACGTATATATCGCTCTTGTTCTTTTCACTCTTGTTTCTCCTTCCATTTAAGATAATTCTTAGCATCCTTCTTAGTTGAGAAACATTCCTTATTTAGATATACAGTTTCTGTTTTATAACCACTAGTCCACCATGCAAGTATAGTTATCAGTGGTATGATTAATAATATGCTTATAGGGTTAACACAGAATGCTGCAAGTGTTATGAGTATTCCTCCCGTAGTCCAGTAATCAGGAATATCTTTCTTTTGTATTTCTTTATAGATCCACCATTCGTTAGTTGGTTTTGAATCTCCTTCATACCATTCTTCATAACAGGTAATTTTATAGTCTTCTTTATTCATTCTCTTCTCTTCTCCATTCATTATAGTATATTCTATATTGGGTTAATGATATTATTAAAATAGTATATAATGTTAATAATATTGCACCATACCAATCAGTAATTATTAGCTGCCCCATTATCTTTTCCTCTAAACTATTATATGTTCCTAGAACTCCAGTTAATGTTAGTCCTATAGATAAAGCTCCAAATAACACGATTAATGGTTTTTGGATGAATGGGTCAATCCCTTTTAAGCTATTTAGTATACCAGTCATAATAAATGATAACCAACCACACACACCTAGTATATGTATATTCTTTTCCTTTCATTTTCATCACCTAAAATATTATTGTATCATCATCAAAAATACGATGCTCCTTAGTTATAGTAAATATCCCTTTTATAAAAAACATTGTCGAACAAATTTGGATAGCTATATTCAAATTTATTGTAGAGTAATGACTGACACTATAGTATGTTGCTAAAATACGTATTATCATGCTAGTCATCCATATTACAGTCAATAACCCGAACCATATAGAACTAGGCATTCTCGCCCTAAAACAATAATCATAATTTTTATATCTAAATAACTTCATTCTTTCGCCTCGTTTACGCCAGTGTTCCTCTCCACTTACAAACCATGCAATAATGTACTTCTCGCTTGTCTTGCAAAATTCCTACGGATATTAATTTAGAACCGCAGGCCGGACAAATATTTTCTTCTTCCATTTTCGTCACCGATCTTCTTTCTGAAATTACGAGGTGGGCCTCATAATAACAATTGTGTCACAAATAAAAGACATTTGTATTACAAACGTCAAATTTTACTCTATAATCTCTATCCCTACACGCCTATTCTTGGCTTTGTTCTTAAAGACAGTCTCCAAAATACGCCCCGTCAACTGGTCATGTAATACATTATAACCAATATCAGCCAACATCTTCAAAGCGGTACTGTCTTTCGGCTGTTGTAGAACACGTTTACTAGCAATTAAACGCTCCTGTTCCTCCTCATTAAGGCGCACAGTGAATATCTTTCCCTTATCTTTAACCCGTTCTTCATCATCGCGATACTGTCGAAAAGCTTCCTGTTCCATTTTATTCTCTCGCCTCGTCTAGTTCTTTTTTAATAAATAATAATGCTTCTCGATGTCCTTGTACATATGATTTATAGTCTAATTTAATAAAGTTCAGTTCAGCAGATGCTAGAAATTCTAAATGTTCTTTCAGTTCTTCTAGTGCCACCCATTGTCTGTCACAATCAGTGTCTACAGCGTATTCGTGCATAGAGTGTATTTCGCATGTCGTTTTAACTTCCATTTTTTAACTCCTTTTTTAGTCTGTTAAGTTCATCAATCTTAGCTCTTCCAATTTCAACAGCTAATAACACTTTGTTTTTATCAATTCCCTCTTCTGTAATTTCCAAACTATCTTCATAATTTGCCAACATAACAGATAAATCTCTTAATCTTCTTGAAACATAATCTTGTCTATCATCAATTTCTTTAACCATACCTTTAGCAGTTTTAATCAGTTCAGAATTGTCAGAAGGTAAATTATTATACATATCTCCAAATAACTTTCTAACTTCACCAATTGTTAAAGATTCTTCATCCAAATTATACGATTCAGGATAAGATTGTTGTATTTTGTTTCTTATAATACCTAATAAAAACTCATCAGAAGCATCATCACAACCCTCTTGACATTCTTCTGTCAATACATCTATGAATTTATCCCATTCAATATCAATTCTTTTTTCATCAACCATTTTAAAATACCTCCAACTTCGTTTGTACGAAGTCTCCTATCTTCTGTTGTGGACTTCCGAATACAGAATATTCAAACACGTCTTTTCCTTCTTGCTCTAAGATGTATCGCTTGACTGCTTCTTGTGAAACGTGACCTGCACTTCCACAATAATATCCTTTAGCCCATAAGTTAGGAAATCTTTTTCCATAACTCCAGAGTAAATAAGGTAAATGTTTGAAACATCTTCTTAGCTGAATACTTGTGTTCCCTTTCAACTGTTTAACAATTTTAAAAGGAGTGTGTTTAGGCTTTGCACCTACAAATAAATGTATGTGGTCAGGCATTACTTCCAAAGCTAACATATCCAAATCAAGGTCTTCACACTGTCCTTGAATAATATCTTTAAGCACAGATACCACCTTCCCGGTTAATACTTTCTTCCGATACTTCGGAATCCAAATTATATGATAATTGATATTGAACTTGCAGTGAGAACCTGTCCTTACTGTCGCTATTTTTACATCTAAATTGTACTTCTTCGGATTGAAGTGTTTGTATTCGTTTTTCATAATTATCACCTACTACTAAGAGATAATTATTTTCTTTTGTAGGTTGCACGTTGAACGAACCACACATTAAACTTTTAGGTGTTTTTACCGAACAGTTTAAGTTAAGTGGTTTGTGTGTGCTAACCGTATTTTTTGTTTTTACCATTTTTTCTTTTGTTTTTTGGAAACTACCTACTTTAGTGGGTAGAGGGTTTCATTTCTTTAACCCCATATTCTCATGGATCAACAAAGTAAGATCGTCACGCAAACGAGTAGCCCTGTCAATAGTCTTCACATTCACAGTGTAATACTTACGAAGACGATTAAGAACCTGATCCAACATAACATCCAAGTCAGTAACATCAGTATAATCCTTCTTGTTAACAAGAGTATCTTGGATCTGCAACTTACCCATGCCCTGCTTCTTAAGACGCTCATAATCAGTACGATCTATACGACTCCAGATGAGCCAGTTCTTCAAAGTGCTCTTAGGTATTCCTAGTTTCTTTGCTAGTTCTGATTGAGTAATCCCTTCCTCTTTCTGATAGCGAGATATCAACTGTGCTCTTTCCAAAGGGTCGATCGTTTCTTTACGCCAATCCAGTAATGTATTGAAGACTATTTCCTTGCTTACGTCCATGTTTTTTCCTCCGTGTATACACGTCAGTGTATTCTTTGTTTTCTAATCCTGCTTGGTCATCCATTCGTAGGTTATATCTTTCTTTTGAATGAATACGTATTCTATGATCCAGGCAGTTCCAGCAAACCCTTGCGTATCTAGATCTTGCTTTGAATAGTCCTTCGCAGTGTTTACAGTTTTTTATTGCCATTGGTTAGTTCCTTTATTTGTTTAAGGTCTTTCCTGCATCCCATCAAGTAACAAATCATTACTAGCGGTGTGAACGCTAGACTGAATAGGGGTGTGGCCAGTGTGACCAGTGCCCCCCAGATTATTCCTTGTTTTAAGATGAGCAGGTGGTCACTACGCTTTACATCATTTGGGAACTCTGTGTAGAGTCCATGCCTATCGAGACCAACCGATGACTTGTATCCTAATTTTTTTGCTTTAGTGTAGTGACCTTGCTCGTGGACTATCATGCTAGTAATGAGTATTACTATAGCTGTTAGTAACTGATCAAGTATGGAATTCATTTAGTAAATTCCATCCTTTAGCTACCAGTATGAATCCAAAAGTTATTCCTCCTATAATATTAATCCCAGGAGTTACCCCTTGAAATATTAATCTGCATCCATCCATCACCATGGGCATTCCTAATGATGTTAATATCATGAATAAACCCATACGTACTAATCTCTTTGTCTTTACTTCTTTGCTGATTCTTTTATTGCATTTTTTGCATACCATTTGTTCGCATCCTCCAGTGGTTTCTTTAATATCTCATCAGCCCCTATCCTACATAAAGAACAAAGGTCTTCAGGGTTGATCATTTTCTTTTGTCGCTTTGCTACGTACGCTTTGATTTGACAATCTCTGCATAGTGTATTGTATAGTTTGTTGAACTTGCTTATTATTTGCTGGTACTTCCTGAACGGCAACCTAGCAAGTACTTCTTGTAGTTTCATTTATTCCGCTTCCTCTTTGTTACTTAGATCGAAACCATAAAGTATGGTCGACCCACCCAAAATAATCCCTACGATAAATCCTAGTAGGTTCCCCCCTGCCAACACTAGCATGAGTATGGTTCCTAGGACTATTAGTATCCGTCCGTAAAACTTATTCTTATTTCTTATTCTCATTCTTCTTTCTCTCGTCCAGGGGAGATCCCCAAATTCTTGTTTCTATATCCCTCATACCTTCCATGTAGTTGCTGTCTTTCCCCAGCTTAACATCTTTGTATATACGATAGCTTACGTAGAGTACTATGACTGCGAGCACTCCCCACAACCCGTACCCCCCTAGCCAAGTGTATAGATAGTATATGAGTACTAGCATCATAACACCACTAGCTAATCCTTTCCAGTAGTGCATCTTGGTGAAGCAGTTCTCTTTGTTCTTTATGTTCTTATAGATGTCGTAGATTATTAATGGAGTGAATACTATGATTAGTAATGGGCCTAGTCCTTTCCACGGGCTGATCATAATCACTATGTATATAGCCACCATGAACAGTAGGTTGGGGGCGCTCTTCTTCATTACTTCTTTGTGGTTCATCATAAAAAATTATCTCCTGGTGCGTTATTAATAATAGTGTTCGCAGTTCGCTCTTCGCCTGGCACGTCCCCCTCATTAGCCCTTATTTGTACCAAATCCTTCTGTATCGTACGAATACCGACATTAAATGCTTCGGCAAACCCCTTAACTTCAAGATCAATACCTTGATCGAGTAAATGGCTTATTGTATGTTGTCTTGCGTTCTTAGGCGTATCAGATTTATTAAGGATCTCTTTAGTTGCTTCTTCTTTCTTCTGATCATATAGATCAAGATCAATAGGAAAGTCTTTAGGATAATCACGGAACGAACCATAAAACAAAGACTTCTCTACATCCATATCCCAGAACTGCTTACCCTTAATGAAGAGCATACGTTTCTTAGACTCATTATAATAACGGAACAAACCACGTTGCATATTCTTACTATAAACATGAATCAAGAAATTAGTACGACCAATAACAAAGTACTTACTAAGATCGAAAATTGTAGGAGTAGCTAATATAATAAACAAATTGTTCTTACGGATACGTTTGAACTTACTCTTGATAGCTTGAATCATAGGACTAGCCCAATTACCAGACAGGTCATCCGCCTCATCCCAAAGTATAGCGCTAAACTTAGGCGCGTTGTCAACAGCATCACTAAACCCTTCTGAATTAAACACGATACGATCAATATTAAAACCAGCATCCATAGCCAAACACATCTGCATAGCAATAGTAGTTTTACCACTACCCTCCTTGCCAGCAATAAGACCGATCATATCCCAATCACGCTCAAGTTTAATCCTTGACTTCTCAAGAACAGTAACCAAATTACCATCCAATATTAAATTACAAGGCAAAGGATTACCTGCAATATCTTCTTTAAGAGTTACCATTTTAATCCATCATTCCATCTTCCATTCTGTCACGAGCTCTGATGCCGAAACCTTTAGAGGCGTGAATAGCTCTTAGTACTCTCTCGTAAGCGTCTAGTTTGTCAAAGTAAAACTTGAACAAACGATCGTCTTCTTTGACACTCTTTACTCTGACCTCGTCAATACTCTTGCCTTCTTCTGGTCCGACGTAGGGCCATAGTTCTCTTTCCAAAGAACGTAGCGCTCCCCACCATCCTTTCATATCGGCCATTGTATTGTAACCGCTGTAGTAGTTTGCTTCTGTCATTTCTTTGTGCATTCTTTCCAGCGTAGCGAAAGCGCTGTTAAACTCGCTGCTACCATTGTTCTGGATGTTCTCCGAATCGCTAGATCTCATTATCTATTCCGATTCTCCTTTAACGTATTGGGAGTTATGATCGTTGATGCAATGATTGCACATCAGGTCGAACTTCTTCTTCCCCAAGAATGCTGCGAAGCTCTTGTCGTTAGATATCTCCACCATCTGAATGTTATCAGCTGGTACTACCATTCCACATTGAGGGCATTTCTTCCATGCTTGGTTTCTCATTTTCTATCTCCTAATTGTTTGAACATGAATCCTAATGCTAGTAGCATCCCGCAGATCCAAACCACCATTATGAACAGGTCACTCATTAGTAAAGCTACAGCTCCTGCTACTGGTAGTATCCATAGTAATAGTCTTATTGGTAGGAAGTTAATCTTCTTCTGTCCTCGTTCCATTTTGTAATTAAAGCATTCTTTAGTTTTCATTGTTTCTTTCCTCGTTGTTGTTTGCTTATCTCGACAGCAGCATAAAGAATATCTAGTGATCTCTCAATAAGTAATTCACGACCATCGAATATAATTGTTACTACACCTTCCTCATCTATACGGTATCTACAATATTCTTCTCCGATTATTTTAGGCCATTGTTCTTTAGGCTTGAAATAAATGTTCCCATCACTACACCATGATTTAAATTCCCCCAAACGACCTAACTCGCGATATTCTTCTTGAGTGATTTCTGTGAATTTATCATTCATTAATTCTCTTATTTCATCTTGTTTCATTGTTTAGTCTTCCTCTTCGTATAAATGTTCCTGGAAATCATAATCTCCAAGATCATCAGTATCAATAATGGGGCCATCACTATTATCATCAGCATCCACCATATGTTGTCCATCTTCTTCATCCTCCACGAAATAATCGTTTAAGTTCTTTGTGTTGATCCGAGAGCCGTAGCTAAATTGTATATCTACCATAGTATAGTTAAATAGGGTTGGGGGTGAGTGGTACAGCCAAAGAGGTGTACGCTAGTGATAGTTGGTGTGTGAGTTTATTAAATGACCATACCAAACACCTAACCCTTAATTAATCCTTCAGACTCCCAAAGGAATAACAGTATAAGTTGTCTTTACTCCCTCACCAGACTTGAGCACCTTAACAAACTGCAAAGCTGGATTATGACCCAATAGTTCTTTGATGGTTTTGAGTACAGTATTAGGCACTCTGTAATCATCTTCCTCTATGGTTATAATGTTTGCTCTGAACTCATCAGGCGTTCCTTCCTTGAAGGTTTTCTCTTCGACTTTGATGCCGAGAGGTACTTTGTCTAGATCTGCTACGTTTTTCATTTGCGTTGGTTCGTAAACCTGTGCTGTTTCTTTTAGTGTTGCCATTGTTTTTTACTTCCAGAATGCGACTATTATCGCAATCAATGTGAATACTACCCAGTAGACATGGAGCACTGTCATGCTCATCATCGCAGTCACTGCTATTAGCGGCAGGCCCACTAGGTATATTAATGATAGGTCTATGTTCTTGTTCTTAGTTAGTTTTATTTGATCCATTGTGTATCTGATTCTCGTGGCCTACTCTGTTGAGCCATTCGTTGTAAGTGTATTCATTTAGTGTTTGGTTTTGTTTCATCATCTTCTGCCTCCACAGGTTCTTTATCCATTGAGTACTTCTCTGCGATCAGGCTAAAATAATAGCTGATCTCTTGTAGCGCGATTCTTGATAGGAATCTTTCTTGTAGATCGTTAGTCTCTACGACTTCTCCTTCTTTGTTTTCTTCAGTCATATTATTTATACCTTGGTTATTAAATCGTCTTCGATTTTTATCATCTTAACTTTAACGAATCGTTCAAGTATTGAGGTGATAGCTTTTGTACTGACTGCATATTTTCTCATGCACTCGATGATTAATAGATCCTGATCCATTCCCATCTTGGGTAAATCTTGGATTAGGTTATATATGTTATCAACGCATTTTTTTTGTTCGTCGTATAAGTTACTCATTATAGTGCACCTTTGATATTGATCTCTATTTGTTTGGCGTGGTTGTCGCAGAAGCAAATCGTTACTGGTACTCCTCCGAACATTTCAACTTCGATGTATTTTGTTGGTAGGTTGTCGCAGTGTTTCTGAGCACAGGTGAAGCTCGCGTCTGTTCTTTGTCTAAATCTTATCTCGCTCATTATTTCACATCCTCTTTGTTTTTCATTTGTAGTTTGATTGCTTTCTCTAATCCTGCTTGTGATAGGAAGTTGCTTCTTGTTCTGTTGTCTTTCTTTGCTGCTGCATCGATAACGTTTAGTGCGTCTTCTTGGACTGTGATTGTTATTTGTCTGTTGTTTCGTTTCATGTACTTTGTATTGTCGTAGAACATATATAAACTTTTATCATCACGATTCAATGGTATTGATTTTTGCTTAAAGGTTTTAATCAAGAAATATTCTTTGGAAGAAAATATTATTCTTTTGTTTTTTTTTTCTTTTGTTTTTTTTTT
>Ga0222628_1000387_pt1 | contig 19157 bp, 23 predicted proteins | sample AntAcemetageno95_FD_179860 | JGI IMG/M metagenome (GOLD analysis project Ga0222628, IMG submission 179860) | Saline water microbial communities from Ace Lake, Antarctica - #95 | ecosystem: Environmental > Aquatic > Non-marine Saline and Alkaline > Saline | place: Antarctica: Ace Lake | collected...
CATTCCGGGTCGTAATCCACCCGATACGGCGGATCGGTCACCATCAGAAAAGGCGTTTCCTGGCCCAGCGCGCGCGCGACAGCCGCCTCGCTCGTCGAGTCGCCGCACAGTACCCGATGCCCACCGCAAAGCCACAGGTCGCCCAATCTCGTCACCGGAACCTCGGGAGCCTCCGGCACCGCATCCGCATCGGCGGCCTTACTATCGAAATCTGTTTGCGGAATCTCCAGTTCATCGAAGCGCAGATCGTCGAACTCATCAAAGTCGCCCAGATCATCCAGCACGCCCGACAACTCGGCCGAGAAAACACCCGACAGCAGAGGACTATTCGCCGCCACATTCGCAGCCTTCTCCGTTTCCTCATCCCAATCCACCACGCGAACCGGGAATGCCGCTCCATTTTCCGGCAGTTCGACCGAAGGAGGAGGCCCAGCATTCCAAAAGGCACCCCGATCCTTCAGGACCGCCAGGCGTTGGTGTCCCGCCACCAGGCACCCCGAGCGCGCATTCCAAACGATCCCGCTCAGATCCCCGAACCGCTCGACAGACGCGCCAAGCCCAGCCATAGCCTCCGGCGAAATCTCGCGCGGATTGTACGGCGCAGGCCTCAGATCGGCAATGGTCTTGATCTTCTTCATTTTCTGAGTTTTTCGTTGATTATTGAATAGTGTTAAAGGAGGCCGAGGAATCGTCAAACGCTGCGTGACCGAGAAGGAGAAGAACTCGATAGATACGGAATCCAATTCGCCCGGCTCCCTGCCCATCGTCTCTAGCGTTACTCCCCAAAGCAGTCTAAGACAACCATAAATCAACACTATCCGCCGGTATTTCGTTTTCTTAAATATAAATCGTCTTTTCTACATCTTTTGCTTGACTTCCTGAAATCGCCCTGATATTCTATAGTCCGAGTCGAGGGGGAGCCCTCCAAACCGACCGGCCAAAAAGGAGAAAGACCATGACAAAAGCAAAACCAGAATTCAGTCACGACCTACTTACAGCAACGCACATAGCCCGCGAGCAGAACCGGATATTCTGGGAAATGGCATTCTTTGCCACCCTTGGGAACGACGAGGAATGTCACAATGCTCGACGGGCTGCACTTATCGCAAATAGTGCCGTGCGCCTAATCGACCAAGCAAACGACCTACCCGCACCAGAGTGATGGCGGCCTGGCCAAAACGCGCAGATCAAATCGAACCGAATGAAAGAAAAGAAGGTGCCGAAATGCAAAAACACACAGGATTTTCAAAGCGCTTCAGAGATTGGGGCGAAGAAAAAGGTCTCAAGCAGTGTTTCATCGCAGAGAAACTTGGTATTTCAGCTCCAACCATCACGCGGTGGCGAAATGGAGCTAACCCCAAACACGAACATCTCAAACTGTTGATCGAACTCTCCGGCAAGGACGCAAACTTCTGGCTCGCACCCGAAGGCGCGCAAGCCGTCAAAGAAGAATGAAAGTTCTTCGCCCGATAACCCCGCCTGAATCCATCCGTGTCGCGTCCCAAATACGCGCATCTGTCTGAAAAGAAAGACCCCCATGCTCACTTTCAACATCGACCCCATCCCAAAAACGAACCGAGCGGACCTAATCCCCTGGCCCCTCTACGCCAGCGAGGACGAAGTGCGCGCCAGGCTGCTATCCGGACTAAAGCAAGCTCTACACAACAGCGGATACACAATCAGGGCCGAAGTCGAAGCCGATCGAACGCCCGAAGATGTCAAAGAATCCCGCAGAAAGACCACGCGCCACGCCCAACTGAAAGGCAGAGCCACGGTCCAGGCCGCCGGCAAACGCCGCATCGACCTCGTAATCTTCACGCCGGGCGCCGCCGCCGCCATCCTCATCGAAACAAAACGCGACCCCAGTCTCTACAGCGCCTACCACCAAAAAGAAGCCGAACGCCTCGACAGCCAGACCAAGCGCTACGCCCGCTACGGCCTCCCGCTACTCGTCTGTATAGGCACCGACGACATCGAACCAACCATCGAAAAAGCCCTCGAAATCATATGCTCAGGAGACTTTAAATGACCGACCCGAAGCCTCAACCCTTCATGAAGTTCTTCCCCTCCTCCTGGCGAGCCGAAGCGACAACCCGCGTCTGCTCCTACGCCGCCCGAGGACTATGGATGGAAATGCTCATGCTCATGCACCCCGACGGCCGGCTCGTCCACCGAGACAAACCGATGACAACCAAACGCATCGCGCGCCTGACCGCAGGCCCAGAGGAAGAAGTTAAGAAACTAATCGAGGAAATGGAAGAGGAAGGAGTTTTCTCACGCGAAACGGATGGAACAATCTTCTGCAGACGCTCAGTCCGCGACCGTAAAACATTTCTTAATTGCTCGGAAGGAGGGACCAAAGGATCCAAGAAACGATGGGGGAAAGGCAATGAATCTGCAGAGACCCCTATAACTCCCCCTATAACTCCCCCCATAACTCCCCCCAATGGGGTACATGATAACTCGCTCTATACTCTATACTCTAACCTCTATTCTCTAACCTCTGATATAGAGGGGGTGCGGGGGGGAAAGGACAAAATTCCCGATCTGAAGCCTCCCGGGGTTTGGATTGCCATCCTCGAGGAACTGCGCGAAATTATCGACGAAGAGAATTTCGATACCTGGCTCAAGACCATCAAGCCCCTCGGGATAGATAAGGGCGACGTGCTCTGGATTGCCTCTCCATCCAAGTTCCACGCCGATTGGATCTTCCGGAAGTTCCGCGAGCGGATCGTCCAGGCCGCCGAAGACAGGTGCGAATTGAAGGAAATCAACCTTATCATCCAACCAGAAGAAGAAATGGAGTCCTCATAATGCCGAAAATCGCAACCACAACCTACCACGGAAGCGGAATCGCCGTCAGCCAACACAGCGCCGTGGATGCAAAACGGTTCAGCAAAACCGAATTCCCCGACGATCCGCCGGAAGATGACCTGCAGCGCTACGCCGAAGAATTGGGAATGATGGAAGACTTGAATGCCTGACAGAAAACGAAAAGCCCCGCCAACGCGCCCAAGCGTCGACGAGGCCAACCAGAAAGGAGTTACTCTCATGACCAACGTAAACCAAGAACTCACCCCAACGCAAGAAGAAACGAAGATCCGTTTCGTCCCAACCTCCGACACGAAACGCCGGCACTGCCCGCAATTCATCTTTGAAAACCTCCGCGTCCAGGTCGACTACACCTGCGCCTATGCCAACGGCTTTCTCACATTCGAGGTTTCCGGCACCCTTGAAATCGAACTCACCCTCGAGAACCGCGACGACATGCTCCTCGACACGATCGAAGTCGAATTTTCCGAAGCAAACGTGCTCACCCACACCGACAAGGGCAACGAAATCTGGCTAAGCATCCACGACGACGAAACCGCCTGCAACCCCGAGCTCGACTGGGCGCTCAAAGAAGCCTGCTACGAAGTCGTCACCCAAGACCAACTCAACCGCGAGTACCACCGCCTGGAGGTCGAGGAACTATGCTACTAAACCGTCCCCCTGGACCAGTCCCGCTCGCGATCACCTACAGCCAAGCCGAAGCCTGCCGCCCCGGCAAACTGCGCCGCCTCTGGTGGCTAATAAGGAGCCTATGGACATGACACTCGACGAACGAGCCCGACGCATCTCCCTGAACGTAGAAGCCCTACTGACCGAAGCCGCATGGACCGAGCGCGATCTGGCTTACCATTCCGGCCTCTCCCGAAACACGATCGATCGCATCCTCGACGGCAAGCACACACGCACAGACACGCAGAACAAGATAGCCACAGCCTTCGGCCTCGGCGAAAATGAACCTTTATCCCGCGCCCAAGTCCTACGCCGCCACGAACCCGACCAAGTCCGCGCCCTCTACCGCCAAGCCACGCACCCGCTCCCCCGTCGCCTCCAGTGGGAAGAGCCCAAGCGCCCCCCGCTCCACATCCGCCTCTGGCGCAGGCTATGGAATAGCCGCCCCCGAGTAGCACAGCCATCTCGGCCGTGAACAATCCACGTAGCACAGTCGCCCCCGGCTGTGACCCCCGAAAGGAGAACCCATGCCCACGCCATATACAAAAAAGCATGCTCACGAAAGCATCCTAATGTGCGCCGCCGAACTACTCCTCTACTCCCGGCGACTCCAAAGCACGTTCGCCCGCAAAAATACAGGCCAAGAGGCCATAGAGGAAAACACCGAAATAGCCTGCGTAGGCGACGGTATAGCCTTCACAATCCGCAAACACCTCGACAAAGCGACGTTCGGCGAAGTCACCGCCCGAGCCTACGCGATGCAAGCCCAGAACCAAATGCTCAGCGAGAGCAGTTAACGCTTCCAACACTTTACCCCGAAAAGAAAGGCCCGAGAAAATGAGTGCTCTACAGCCTAACAAAGCAGCAGCAGGAACGAAGACGACCGCCACCCCGGCCCCCGAGCCCCAGGCCGAAATCCAAAACCCCGCCGCCGTCGCCGACTTCTTCGACTCCATCACCAAGATCGAACTCGAAACCGTCATAGGCGGCGCCCTCCAGCGCATCACCTTCGGCCCCGGCACCGACCCCACATCCATCCTCCCCGGCCTCAAGGCTCTCGACCCCACAGCCCAGGTCCGCACCGAATTCTACAGCGGCAAGGGAGGAAAGCGAGACAACAAAACTGCCACCCTCAAAGCCATGAACATCCGCGTTACCGACACCGGAGCATTCATCGACATATCTGCCTACGACCCCGAAGGCACGAAAATCGCCATCGTCGTCAGCAAGAAAAAAGCCCCCACCTTCCTCGCCGACCTCACCGCACTCGGTAAACTCTCCGACGAAACCCTCGCCGAAATCCAAGCACTCTACGATAACAAAAAAGGCGACATTATCATCCTCGATAAAGCCGAACGCATCGGCGTCGCCTACTGGACCACCGACGACGGCAAGAACTTCCTCGAATCCTTCTCCCCGGAACCCCCGGCCCCAGCCAAGCCCGCAGAGCCCAAGAAAGAAGACTAAGCCCTCCGTGCCTCCGTGAGAAAAGCAAAAACAAGACTCTCACAGAGGCACAGAAAAGGATCTAAAAACCATGAAAGCCACCCGAATTACCTTCGACGTAGAAACCTACAAAACCGACGACCCCGCCGTGTTGGAATACGTGCGAGCCAAGGCCTACGCCCTGGTCCCGAAAGGGAACAAGGACGTAAAGGCCCTTTGGATGACAACCGGGCCGATGGACGAACGCGCCGCCGAGGCCGTCGAAAAGACGAACCTTAATCCTATGTTTGGTCGCATCCTGTGCGCCAACCACCTGACCGATTTCGCCGATGGATCGAAGAAAGCCTTCCAGTGCGACCTAATGCGGAACCCAGCCGATGAATTGGCACGGCTAGCCGAACACTGGGAAGAGACGACCGACGCCGACACACTATGGATAGGGCATAACATAACAAACTTCGACCTTGGATTCCTGGTGAATGGCTTCCGGAGGATTGGCGCCCCCCCGCCGACGCACTTCCCCGTTTTCCGCAACGGCTATTGGCGCGGGCGGATTTACGACACGATGCAGCATATACCGAACAAGCAGGCAGGCTTTATCAAACTGACGGAAGCCTACCTGGCCTATGGACTTGGCGAGGCCAAGGAAGTTATCTGGGAAGGCGAGCCTATGGACGGATCCCGCGTCGCCGCCGCCTATGATGCCGGGGCCTACGACCCACTCCTGCGCTACTGCGATCTCGATTGCGTGATGGAGCGGCGGCTCTATCTGACGCAAACGGCAAACGGAACCTACGGCACGCCCGAAGCCAGACTGACTCCACTCGCCGAACTGCGCGAAATAATCGCCAAGATCAACGCCTCCGACGCACTCACCGAACCCGAGAAAGACTCCGAAGTAGGAAACATAGTCCGAACCAACCACCTCGCAGCCTAACCCAGTAGCACAGGCGGGGGCGCCTGTGATCTCAAAACAGACCAACCAAAAAGGAGAAGAACCCATGCTGATAACAATTACAGATTACGAAGGCCTCTTCGAACTCCGCAGAGGCGACTCTGGAGAACTGGTCCTGGCTCACTTCGAAGCCTTCGAAGGCGACGACCGGCCAATCCTCTCGATAACCCGCAGCGGCATCACCCTGCACAAGATCGAGAAGATCAATAAAGGGACATCCTTCCCCGTCGCCACCGACCGAAACGGCCGAGTCAAGATCCTAAATGAGTAGAATCTGTGTCCATCTGTGTTCATCTATGGAAAACCCAAAAGGAGAACGAAACCATGACCAAGAAAACCGAAACACAAACCGACCTGCTCGCCGAAACCGGCCAGGCCACCGAGCCCCGCCCCTTTCGCGTCCTATCCGTCACCGCCCGGAACTTCCAATGTATCCGCGACGCCGAAATCAGCTTCGACGGTACATTCCACGAAATCCGAGGCGACGCGAACAACGGGAAATCCTCCGTACTGGCAGCCATAGAACGCGGCATCCGATCCGTGGATCCCGAAATGGTCCATAACGAAGCCACCTCTAGCGAAATCGTCCTCGACCTCGACCGCGTGAAGGTCCACCGCCACTCGCCCGGCCCCGAGGCGCTCGCCGCCGGCCAGAAAGAGATCTTCTCCGTCACCCACGCCAACGGCGCGCCGATGACCAAGGCTGAAGCCACGGCGCTCCTGCGCACCCTCGCCGGCGCAGCTTCCTTCCGCCCCACTGAGTGGGTTGCATTGGGCGGAGGCGACGCCAAGGGCCGCACCGGCCGCCAGCGCCAGCAGTTCAACCAACTCCTCGAAGCCCTCCCAATGACGATCACGCCCGAAGAGATCCTGGCCGCTATCAAGGAACTTGGCAAAAAGGAATACGATGCCTGGGGCGATCTCGCCCTGCCCGACATCCAATTCGACCAACACCCGCTCACGATCGTGAGCCAACTTGAGACGGCCGTCATGGAACACCGCGCCCGGCTCAACGTAGAGGCCGACATAGCCGAAACCACCTTCAAAGCCACACCCCCGCCCGAGAAGCCGCCGGTCGACGAGGACAGCGAACCTCTCGGCACCGCCGAAGAACTCGCGCTCCAACACGACGCCGCACACCAGAAGTTCTACGCCGCCCAAGCCGCCGGCAAGAGCCGAGACTCCACAACCAAGCGAATCGACGAACTAAGAGTAGCGATTTTCAAAGGTACGGACGTGCCTGAAGACGGCGAAATCGAGACCACGCACATCAATGCAACCGCGCTGCGCAACCAGATCCGCCTCGACATCGCACAACTCGAAACAGAACTCAACGAGAAGCGCGAGGAAATTGAAGCGGCGCGCGCTACGCTCGATCAGGCAATTGAGCAGAAGACCGCCCGCAACCGCCTTGACGCCCAGCAGCGCGAACTGGGCGAATTGGAAGCCAACACCCCCACCAATTCGGCCGACGACTTGGAGGATCTGCAAGAAGCCCTGAACGACGCCGCCGCCCTCGTCGAACTCCGCCGCGCCCAAGACGCCCACGACGCCGCTGCCGTCGCCAAAGTGGCCGCCAGAGCCCGAGCCGACGTCTATACCCCAATCGTCCAACTCCTCCGCGACACGCTCCCGCAGCGCCTCCTGGCGCGCGCCAACCTCCCCGTCGAAGGCCTCGGCATCCAGAACAAGACGATCACCGTCCGAGGCTTCTCCCTCCACCAATTAGGCACCTCCGAGCAGATCAAGATCGGCGTAGCCATAGCCCGCGCCCTGTCTCCCCACTGCAATTTCGTTCTCATCGATCGCGCCGAATCCCTCGGCCGAGCCGACCTGAAAACCCTGGCCGAAATGGCCAAGGAGCAAAACTTCCAGATCATCCTGACCTTCGTCGACGCCAACGCAGTCCCCGGCCCCGGCGTCACGGTCATGCAAGACGGCCAAGTCCTCCAGGAGGCCTAAGCCCCCTGGCAACCCCTCTCCCCGTGCCCCCCGTGCCTCCGTGAGAGAAAAAAACCAAACCGAAAAGGAGAACGAACATGAAAATAATCAAACCATCCGCCACACTGTTGGAGATAACACCCAAGGCCGAGCGTCTTATTGAGCAAGCAGGACGAACATGTTACAAGTATGAAGATCGCATTACCTCCGACTCAAGCGCGCAGTTCATCCATATGATTCTCAAACGCGGCCACGACAGCGTGTTGGAGCATGCAAGCGCCACGATTCGATTCGTTTGCGATCGAGGCGTCTCCCACGAAATGGTTCGCCACCGGCTCGCCTCGTACTCTCAAGAATCGACTCGGTATTGCGACTACGCTGGTGGCGTCAAGTTCATTATGCCTCCAGGAGTCGATCAGAACGAATTTTCTAAAATGGCCACACAGTCAGAGAATAATTATAAGCGTCTGCGCGCAAAGGGGCTCTCGCCGCAAATTGCTCGTGGTGTTTTGCTAATCAGCTTGAAGACTGAAATCGTCATGAGCGCGAACTTCCGGGAGTGGCGGCATTTTTTGAGGCTGCGTTGCGCCAAGGCCGCGCATCCGCAAATGCGTGAGGTCGCTATCATAGCGTATGACCTCCTGCAAGCCGAATGCCCCGCAGTATTTAGCGGCATAGGGATCTATGAAGAATAGCCCGAATCTGTGTCTATCTGCGTTCATCTGTGGAAAACAAAAAAGAAGAAACGACCATGACCCCGAAAACCGAAAAGGAAAACCCGAACATGACAGACCCCACGACAGCCAAAGCCACACTGAAAGCCCTCCAAACCGAACTGCGCAAAGCGCAAGACGATCTCGATTACTGGGAGAGCGTGATCGCCACCCCGCAGTGGCAGGAATTCGAGGACTCTATCTCCACCCGCGCCGAGCCAGGCAAGACAACGCACCTCGCCCGCTTCATGGCCTCCAAGAAGGGCCCCGGCTACGTCGACGCCAAAGCCCGCGCCCTCGCCAGCGACGACCTGCTCGACGACCTACGCCACCGCGCATCGCCAGGACGAATCCAGGAAATCAAAAACAAAATCGAGAAATTTCAACAGGATAACGCCCTTTTCCTCCAGGACAAGAAGAAATAGGGAAACAAGTCGGGCAAAGAAAGAAAATGAGGAATTCTGAAATGTGCTTACCACCCTACATGAACGAGACCTGCGGCTCTTGCGGATTTTTCCAATATCCACACACCTGTCACGCTGGCGACCGCAGCCTCTACAAAACGGTGCAGAAACAGCTCGCATGCAAATCGTGGGAGCCAAAGGTCCGTGATGACCGGCAAATCCCGCGCCCCCGCTCGGGCCAATACTAATTTTGTACTAATTTATCCCAAATTAGTATAACTCCGCGCCACCACGAAAAGGATTCTAACGATGCAAAAAGACAAAGGAAGAGACAAGGCCTGGATGGCTATGGACGTTTTTGAAGCAGACAAAACGCCATTGAATGCCGCGAGGTATCTGAAAACCCGAGCAAATTGGAAATATGGGGATTGGCCAGGGAACGAGTGCACAAGCAAGGCAGTGAAGATGGTAGTAAACGCCTACCTAAGCCTGACCGCCGAAGCCTCGACAGAGGCGAGAAAGGAATCCTAAAATGCTCGACATTATCCAAGGCGATGCCCTCGCAGAACTCCGCCGCCTCCCAGAAGGCTGCGCCCATTGCTGCGTCACCAGCCCGCCCTACTGGAACCTCCGCGACTACGGCGTCGACGGACAGATCGGCCTCGAGCCCACCCCCGACGCCTACGTCTCGACCATCGCCGACGTGTTCCGCGAAGTGCGCCGAGTGCTCGCGAAGGCCGGCACGCTCTGGCTCAACCTCGGCGACTCCTACAGCGCCGGCACCGACGATGCCGTCTCCAATCGGCGAGATAGGACGCTATGCTGTGCGCCCCGCCTCCATGGCAAGAACGCAGGCCTCCCCCCGAAGAACCTCATGGGCATGCCCTGGCGCGTCGCCTTCGCCCTCCAGGCCGACGGCTGGACCCTCCGCCGCGACATAATCTGGCACAAGCCCAACGCCATGCCCGAGACCGTCAAAGACCGCCCGACGTGCGCCCACGAGTACCTCTTCCTCTTCTCCAAGTCGCGCCGCTACTACTACGACGGCGAAGTCATCAAGACCGCCAAAAGCCCGAACGCACACAACGGCTACCAACCCGATCGCGCCAACGCCCGCACCGTCTGGAGCATCCCCACTCGGCCCTACGCCGAAGCACATTTCGCTACGTTTCCCGAAGACCTCGTAGCCCCCTGCATCCTGGCAGGCTGCCCACCCGGCGGCACCGTCCTAGACCCCTTCATGGGCGCAGGCACCACGCCACTCGTCGCGCTCAAGACCGGCCGAGGGGTGATCGGCATAGAGATCAACCCCGAGTACATCGCGCTCGCGCGCAAAAGGCTCGAGCCAATCCTAACCCAACCCGACTGCGTAAACGCACTGTCTGCCAAAATCGAAGACCATCTGTCTGGAGAGTAGAGAAAACCAAAATGCCAACCCCCAACGCCCCCCGCGACCTCCTGCAAGAAGCCATAGCCTGGTGCGCCATGCGCGGCCTCGTCTTCGACCTCGTGAACGAGAACTGCCCCGCAGCCATCAAACAATACGGCGGCCTCGACCCCCGCAAGATCGCCGCCCACTACTACCTCGACGACCGAGGCGGCTCGCACCCCTTCCTCGGCTGGTACCTGATCGAATTCGAGGAACGCCTCCGCAAACTCCCCAAGGGCGCCCTCCTCGCCATCGACTTCGACGGCACCCTCTGCCGCGAGACCTGGCCCGAGATCGGCGAGCCCAACCTCCCCCTAATCGCCGCCCTCAAAGAAGCCCAGACCCAAGGCTACCGCCTCACCCTCTGGACCTGCCGAGAGCACCCGGAAAAAACACCCGTAGCACAGCCGCCCCCGGCTGTGGACCAGGAAGGAACCGAATAAATGAACACAGAGGCCGCCGGGAGTGTCCCCAGTTTCCCTACCGGGGATGTTTCCCACATCCCCACGAACCAACCGCAACACTGCTACAATCCGCAAGAGAAGCATTCCCCCTCGCTCCCGATGCGGCCTCGTTAAGCAAAAACCAAACCAAAGGAAAAAGGAGAGCCAAATGCCAACCGAAACGTCACAAATCAAAGCGATTGAGACGATCTACAACGGCTACCGATTCCGAAGCCGCCTGGAAGCCCGCTGGGCCGTGTTCTTCGACGCGATGGGAATCGCCTATGAGTACGAAAAAGAAGGCTATGACCTTGGAGAAGCGGGATGGTATCTGCCTGATTTCTATATCCCAAAGCAAGATGTCATGGTGAATAGCCCCTGCTGGATCGAGATCAAAGGTCAAGACCTAAACAAAGACGATTGGGATAAAGTGACGTTCCTTTCCGACTCTTTGCAAACCTATGTCTTTATCGGCCAAATTCCTCAAAACCCGGCGGAGAGCGAAAACTACACTGAAAGCGCATGGGGTGGAGACCACCCCGATAGCTGGGACTGTCAACAATGGTGGTGCAAGTGCCCTTCTTGCGGACGCTTCGGAATAGTCTATTGCGGAATAGTTCGCCGATTGGGTTGCGCGTGCAACAACACGGAATGCAATCTTTCGACCTATGATGATGCTGAAATTCTGCGAGCATATAAAGCCGCCCGACAAGCCCGCTTCGAGCACGGGGAGACTCCGCAGCCGAAAACCGACGCTCAGGATTGACCCCAGCCCCGCCACAGCCCAAAAGAAAGAAATAGGCCCCCTCGTGCCACAAAGGGGGCCTATCGTCTTAGAATCGATTTGTCAGCGCATCAGGAAGCCTTGAAGCCTCCCCCTAAAGTCGTCTCCTGTCCTTTCCAAGCCCGTCCTCCAAACATGCGCACCGCCCAATACATCGCACGACGCTTCCAGCCAGGCACCCCGAGCCGCTCCATCAGGTACAGGAAGGCCTTGTCCGCCCGCCGCTTCGTGCCAATTTCCTGGCGATAGAGATAGTCATGCGCCACCGCCGCGCGCGCGTAGCGACCCCATGGCGGCACGATGCGCCAGAAAAAGCGAGGCACGCTCGCAAAGTCCGTCTCGAACCCAGCCGGCACTCGTACGGTCGACCCGTCAAATAGAACGACGTGGAAGGGCTCCAGGAGCCGCGCGCGCCGTCCATCCTCGAGCAATTCAACTATTAACCGATCCATGATCAGAACCCCTTCCGAAACCGCGCGCCCTCCCGAATGTCCAGGTGCGTCCATCCGCCGGCATATGCCTTGATGCCCGAAAAGCAGCCAAGCGTCTCCGCAATCCAGGCCACGGCTTTCGGACGGACTCCATCGATCGTCACGTCCGCCGCGCGCCCAAGCATATGCTGACTGCCCTTCGATCCACTGACTTGCGTGTTGTGCGCCTCGCATCGGCGGCCACTCGTCACGCGGATCGGTCGCTTGACGACTTCCCGGATCGACTCCAGTCCCTCTATCAAATCGGCCGAAACCCCATCGTCGCCACACCCGCACCCGCAGGCAAACTCCCACCGCGAAAAATGCTCGCTCAAGTCTCCCATAATCCGCTCTCCTAACTCTGGTTCTGGAATCGCCCTCGCTCATAGAATGTCGTCCCGTCCGGCGTGTAGACCTCGATCACGTCCACGGCGCCACTCCCAGCCGATATCGTCGGCGCCGAACCGCCCGCCCACTTGTAGCCGGCCGCAAATGCCACGGTCCGCGGCGAAGTGTCTTGCACAAACCGAAACGTGAATTTCGATCCAGGCGCCGCATTCGCCGGCACGTTGAAAGTTGTCACGTTCCCCGTGAGCGCGATCCCGAAAGTGGTCCCATTGGCGGCATCCGGCGTCACCGTCGTCGCATAGGTAAGAGCCTCCTCGCCCTTCATCCACGTGTGATACTTGAAGACGCCGTTCAACGCCGTAGCGAACCCAAGCGCTCCCGTCATCGCCCCATTCGAGGAAGTCGGCACCACCCCGGCAATGAACGCCGTGATCTCAAAGGCGGAACTCGAATCGTTCAACGCCTCGAATGTGACCAAGCCAAGTACATCATCATCGCTCGGCTTAGCCCCGGCGCGCGATTTCTGGAATTTCATCTTGCTCGAAGCGGTGTCGTCTGTGTCGCTCCAAGCGAAAAAGCTCCCCTTATCCAGGGCGCCATCCAGGCCGAGATACTTAATCCCGATATTGCCCCACTTGTCTATGATCACACCCGAACCAGGATGCACAGCACCGCCGATCGTCAACGCAATCGCCTCCCCGCCGTCAGCCAGCATCCGGAATTGAAACTGGCCAGTCTCGGCGCCATCCGTCGAGGCGATGCAGTTGAAGATCAGCCGCGCCAGATCCTCCACCGTCTTCGGCGATCCCGTGTTTTTCGCTCTCGCGAGTATCTGGCCCATCATGTCGTTCGCGCTCGCCGCCGTGTCCTCCCCGCGCGACTTGGTCATAATCAGCTCGCAACCATTCGCGTCGGCCCGCCGCTGTGCCAACCCCGTCTTCTCATCGAGCAGCCGCAGCATGCTCCCCTCGATCATCGCCCCAAGGAAACGGAACCGATAGTTCGTCGCCGACGTGTGCAGCGTGTTCTTGATCGTCACAGTGACCGTATGCTCTTGTTCCTCGAGCTTCCGGTACCAGGCTACCCCTCCCCAGTATCGCAACGGGAGGCTCCCATCCTGCACCTCGCACAGATCCCAATCCTCCCCGCCGTTGCTATCCACCTCGACATTGATAATGCCTTCGTCGCCCGTCGCGCCCAGCAGGACGAAGCCCGTACCGATGAACTTCCAGGTAATCGCAAGGATCGCGCCGCCGGCGCTCGCCTCCATAACGTGGTAGTCGCCCCGCATGTAAATATCGTTCAGGCCCGAAGTCGTATCCGTCAACTCGACAATCTCATCGTCATAAGCCGTAAGGCTCGCCTCCGAATAGACAAACTCCGGATCGGCATACCGCACCGGAAGCGCGCGCGGGCCGCCCACCACTCCAGAGCCAGCCACCTCGATCGACAGGAACCGCGCCAAGTCTGCCGCAACCCGCTCCTGCCCGTTGACCGAGAAATGCACATAGTAGCCCGCAGTCAAGCTTTCCTCTTGAAAGTACAAGTTGCTGGCGCCAGCCTGGCCCACGATGCCCCAGATGTCGAAGAGCGGCACACTCTTGCGAAGCGCAAGCGTCTGAATCTCGACATTCCAGGCAATGATCGCCGCATCCAAAACCGTCTGATTCCCCCACGGCGTCGGGAAAGTGCTCGGAGCAAAACTCGGGATGGTCGCCAGAATCGGCACAACGTCGGCCGCCAGCATCGTGTCCACGATGGATTCGAGATTCGCCAGCAACAGCGCCAAAGCCGTTGCGTCGACGGAGGCAGCAATCATATCGTTCGTTCCAAGCGCAATCACGCCGATGTCCGGGTCGTAGCTCATCGTCTCCATGGAGTACCGCGCCACCCCGCCCGAGGAGTACGTGACAGCCGTCGTCACGTCCGTCAACTCGAAGGTGTCCGTGGTCGCGCCAGCCACGACGAAGCGCCCATTTACCAATTGATCCACCGCAGCCGACGAAGTGATCAGATCCGAGATATCGACGTAGACGCCATTGACAAAGCCATGGTCGGCGGCCGTAATCGTCACATTTGCAACGCCCGGATTCGAGTTCGCCGCCCCGGTGATTGTTTCCGTCCCGGCATTGTACTCGGCCAGCGATTCCGTAGAAGTGTAGCCGCTTCGGGCCCGCGTGTAGCACTTCGCGCCCCAGAACTGAGGATGCCCGATCAAGTGCTTGTGCAGCTTGTAGATGTAGGAGCCAAACGGCGCCGACCGATCGTCGCCATCAAGGCCCCAGACCATATTCGAATCGCCCAGACCGCAGATCGTCTTCACCTGCTCCCCGACCTTCCACGTCCGATGTGCCGCCAGAACGGACAGCGTCTTAGGCCCGTCGACGTTCCCATCCTCCAGAACCAGATCGTCGCCATCCCGCGTGGCTGTGACCGTATCGTCCCACGTCGTGCTCTCCGAAAAACTCACCTCTTGCGTTTTCATCGTAAAACCTTTCTTGTACACGGCCGTCTCGGCCGTGGATCCTGTAGAACAGCCGCCCTCGGCTGTGCATTCACATCAAATCAAATCAGCATTCTCAGTAACCTGCCGCGCCTGCAGTTCCCCATTGATCTCGCCCGCGACATCCAGGTTTTCCACCCGCATCATCTCGCGCGCCAGGTCGGTCGTAAAAAGAACATCCTCGCCATTCGTCGCAAGTTCGATGTACGCCGCAAACGCATGCACCGTCGTCAACGGGAAGTAGTCGCCCTTCTCGCGCAACTCGCTTACCCTTAAATCGCCAACAGCATCCAGCGCCATGGCGCGATAGTACGTGTCGGCCGTCTCGAAGACGTTGAACTGGATCGCATGCGGACTGCTCACCCCGTCATAGACGATCAGCGCCGCCTCTGAATCCTCCGGGGCCCAAGGCACCTCGTTCACCTCGCCCGCCAGCCGAAGCCCATTCACGTTCAGTTGAGCAACTTCCACGCCGCCAATCACGAATTTCATGGTCTGCTCGATCGGGTAAGCGTCGATAAAGGAGTCCGAGGGAACATGCTCCCAAACCCGCACCCGGCTGTCCGAGATCGGATAGGCCAGAGTCAACCGCATATTGGGCGCGCTCGGGTTCGACGCCCCGACGATCCGGCCCACCTGCCCGATCATCCGCGAAAACGAGTCGGTCAGCCCAATCGCATCGCCGAGTTCCAGATCCAGATTGAGCCCCGAGAAAACCGTCACCGCGATCTGCTGCCGCCCAGCCGAGAAGTCCGCCGTCATCCGCTGCGACAGCGTCCGAGCAACCATCTCGTCTCGGATCCACTCCGCATCGTACGTATAGCGCCGCGTCCCCCAAGCCTTCGCCTCGCTCGTCGGATTGTTCGCCTCCTCGACCTTCTGGAATCCGCGATCCGTCCCCGACATTTTGCGCGCGTAGTAGACGGCGATCTCGTTCCAGACCAGTTCCATTGTCACCGCGTCTTTTTCCGGCGCGCTCAGCATCTCATCGCGATCGATCGTCCGCACCCGCGACGCCGTCGAGCCCGTTATCCGTGGAAAGAAGACCAGTTTCCCACCGTCCATCCCGAACCGAATGCCCGAATCCGTCACAGCGCTAGCCATCAGCTCCAGCAACCGCTCCCGCCGGTCCAGCCGGCGCGCGATGTCCCAAGTCCCGGTCTCGAGCGAAGCCGCCGCATCGTCGCAAGCCGCGATCAGGTTGGCCGAGTCATAATCAACCCCATCTACCAGCCCAAAATAGTCCGCCCCGGTCAGCAGCCGCGTCAGCAATTCAAAGTTCCGAAACGGAGCCGCCTGCCCCACCACGTCGGCCACGCACTCCACCTCATTCTCTCGAACCCGCCGCGTCGAACCGCCCAAGACCTCCAAGTCCATGCCCAGCCGGTAGACGAGCACGTCTATTGCGCTCAAATCGTCCGGCCAGGCTACCATCAGGCTCGTGTCGTCCGTGAACCAAGGCCACCCCCCGGTCGCCAGCACGTCCTCCGAAATGTCGATCCTCTGCGTGACGCGATTGCTCGAAATGTACGTCGACGAATCCAGCGGCGTATCGTTTCCAACAAAGGCATAATCTCCCTGCGTCCCCGCTTCCACGCTATTAAGGTAAAAACCAGCCTTATCCCACGCTGGATAAGGGGGATCGGTTTTGGACCACAATTGCCCTGCAGAGCCAGTGATAGAAATACGAGTCGATTCTAGTTGGGATTGGGTGAAACCATTCCCGTGGCGTGTTAAGGTAACAGACAAGTTCTTAGTGTCGTTTGGTGCAAGATAAACGGAACCGTATGCTGTGTGGCTGTCACAAATAACACGCATTTCCACAGCCAGTACCGATGAATAATCGGACAATGGGTTCCCGGAAACATTGATTTTGGCCGTGACTGACTCCGATGTTCCTGTTGGATTTTCCAATTTTAACAACAGTCGCGGGATAATGTCATTCGGAACAAGATTGACCCCAACCGTGAAACCAATCACATCAATAGAGCGAAGAGGATACTCCCCGGTCAGGGTATGACCTCCTGTCCAGCCCTCCGTCTCCCGCCAGCATTCCAAATCGAATGTTCCATGAAAAGGAAAAGGTAATTCAAAGCTAAAAACATTCTCCTCCCGCTCCGCATAGCCACCCACATACAACACGCCATAAGGGGATACAGCGCCCAAAGAGCCGCTTTTCAAATCAAATAACTCCGTTGAATTCGCCCCCTCCTGCTCCTCCGGATAGAGTTCTGTGTTGCCGGCTATGTCCTCGTCCGGTGGCGCCGCAATCCCGACCGACTTCACGACGTGGTAGACCTTCGCCGCCGCGTCGTGCGGACGCCGCTTTGTGTGGTTCGCCCCGCGCGTCAAGTCGACCGACCTCGGCGGACTTACGTCCGTGTTCAGCGATCCATACTCGATGTACTCATTCTCGATCCAAACCCCGCCCGAATCCGCAAAGTGCGCGCTCGAATCAATCTCCAGGTAGCCCGTCTCATCTAGTGTGAGAGCCTGGCTCAACACCGTCTCTCCGTGAAGCAAGTAGAAATAGGGGGGAAAGTCTATAGGCCAGCCATTGATATCCCCATTCACCGCCTGATACTCAATCCCCACTATCGCCTTCTTAATCGTCCCATTGTTCGTGCTTAGGTCATTCGTCATCTTCAAGTGCAACACCGAACCGCCGCCCTCTTCGCCCGGCAGCCCGCCCGTGGTGCCGTCCGGCAACCGGCAGAACGTCACGTGCGCATCGTCTCCGTCATCGACCGCCTGCGCCCAACCCTCCGTGGCGCTGTCCGCCGTGTTCTCCGCACCCTCGCCCCAGAGCGGAGGCGATTCCAGATCCGTCAGCCCTATCTGGCTCGTCGTCGCCCCAGGCTCCGTGATCTCCGGCAGCGTGCCCACCAGGTCGACCAGCGTCACGCCGTTCGCATCGACATACGGCCGAGTCACGGTGTTGATATCGACCAGGATGTCATTGATGATCAGATTCGAGACTCCCACAATCGGATGATCGGCCACGGCGAAAGTGTACCGATTGAGAAGCTGCGTCACCGCCGCGCCGAAGGAATGGCTCACCGCAACCGTATCGTTCGCCCCGCGAAGCGTAGCCGTCATCGTGTCGCCCGAGATTACCGAGTACTCGATCTCCTCGCCATCGATGATAACCGTCCCGCTCGAGGCCAACGCCGCGCCATCCGCCAGAACGATTTGCAGTTCCTCCTCGTCGATCGTCTCGTCCAGCGTCGTCGCCTGCGTCCCTGCCGCGCCCACCAGCGGCAACGGCGCGCCAAGCACAGTCCCGAAGACGTGCGGGATAACCTGGCCATATGAGGCCGACGGCGCGAGCGGGAAAAGGTCCGTCGTGATCAATCGCCCGACGTACTTCTCCCCAATCGTGTCCAGCCAATCCGCACATCGAAACTGCACCCACATCGGCTCATAGTACATCTTGAAGCCGAGCATCAGATAACGGCCCAGCGTAATCCAATCGCTCTCAGCCGCGTCGCCTGCCGCCGGGCGCATCACCTCGTAGGAAGTGACGGCAATCCCGAGCGGCACCTCGTTCTCGATCAGCGCATCGACCCGGTCCGAATCCGTCGGGTCCACCGTGACGCCGAAACTCACCTCCGAAGAGGGCATCGTCTCCTCGACGCCCAGCGACACGCGCCGCGAAGTCTGAGGGAAACTGCGAAGCAAAGGCTTAAACGTGATCCCAGAATCCGGCGACCAGCCCGCCCCCGCGACGGCTCGCTCAGAATAGTACGTAGTCGGATCGTCCGGCCATTCGATCTTGACGAACCGGAAGAGATCGCGCCCACCGGCAAGCCGAGCCGTTTCCTGTCCCGCCGTCAAACTCTTCATACCCGACCCCTCAATTCATGTAGCACAGCCGCCCTCGGCTGTGGTTTCACTCCCGCCTATGCCCTAGCTGCTCACATAAGCATCCTCAGTCTGAACCAAAAACGAGAAAGCAAAGGAAATCAAAAATGGGTCTTCCTTGATCTCGCTGAAGCCTACCGGCTGCCAGTATCCACGCACCACCCGCGCCAGCCCCCGCGTTGCATCCCAGAAGGCGAAGGAGCACGCAGAAGTCGCGCTCACAAGGTCCGTGGCCAGGAAAGCCCGCAGCGACTCGTAGTCGGCAGCCTGCGCTTGGCCCATCTGCATACGCAGCCACTCCTGATCGTCCTTCGATTTCTGCGGATACCCAATCCCGCCACGGCTCACCACAAGAG
>Ga0222628_1000391_pt1 | contig 19043 bp, 27 predicted proteins | sample AntAcemetageno95_FD_179860 | JGI IMG/M metagenome (GOLD analysis project Ga0222628, IMG submission 179860) | Saline water microbial communities from Ace Lake, Antarctica - #95 | ecosystem: Environmental > Aquatic > Non-marine Saline and Alkaline > Saline | place: Antarctica: Ace Lake | collected...
TGATTGAGGAACGAAATCTGCAATATTTTCGTCAACGTTTTAGCTTGTCTAAAAGGTTGGTGCACATCAACCCAGGGACTTATTATTATTTTTATATTTACAAAATTAAATTTTTAATTTCACATTATAGAACAAAACTAACCATAAATAACAATTCCAACTATAACCAAAGCATACACGACAATCCAACCAGCAAACGTAACAATAATTGGTTTTTCTTTATGAACAATACCGTATGCTAACCAGAATACTGCTCCAACTAAATATGACGCCCAACTAATTAATGAAAGTCCTGCTGCAGATTTTCCAATCCAAACTTTTAGAATTTGAGGCAATGTTAATAGTGGTCCAACAACTGCCCCAACATATACTAAACGATCCATCCATTTTTGTGTCTTAGTTAATTTCCTCTTATCCCTAACACGCTTATGTAGATGATGCAATCCAGCTCCGTGATGTACCATTTAATAATTCTTAATTTTAGATTATTTAAAGTTTGTCATAAAATCGACTGTGGGACAAAAGTCTTAAACTCCCACCCAAAATAGATTGTGCCATGTAAATATCCCAAAATAAGACGTATTTATTCTGTTTTCTAGTTTTTGTGGAATTCTCCAACCAAATCTTCTTTTGTCTTCAGAATATCCACTTTCAGACTGATTTCTTTTATAATATTCTTCAAAATAGTGGTGTGTATTGTTTAAGAAATCTTTTAGCATTTCTTTCCACGCTAAAGACCCTTTTACTGTAACATTTTTCTTAGGAATCAGATAACATTTCACACTATTATTTTCATCATAAAATTCTTTTACTATTTTTTGTCCACTATAATATCTATCTAAACGTATAGAATCGAGAGAAACATCATATTCTTTTAGCATTTCTTTAGCTTTTAGAAATGCTGCTTTCTCACTTTGAAAACTTGTTCCAAAGGCAAGATATATTCTTGATTCTATATCCATCAAGGTGAATGAAAATAATATTTTTTGTTTTTTAGTTGATTTTTTATCTTTTAATTTAGCAGCTATTGAAGCATAATGTTCTTTTATCGACAATACATATCCAGTTCCATCACCACAACTATCGCTACTTTTTATGTTTTTTTCAGAAAGTATTAGGTTATGGATATTGTGTAAAACTAAAAATACTTTTTGATCATCATATATTCTTTCTACAGTTTTATAACTGATATTAATTGTATTCAAAGATGAAAAAAGCAATAACATAAAACTCATTTCTCTATTGCTTTTTTGAATCAATCTTTGAATTAATAAAATTCTAACTTTCTCCTCGAGGGCTAATTTTTCGGGTCTACCCATTTTTATTCTTTTACTGATTTTTAATGAGCTTATAGCACTAATAATATAATTATCAAAAAATAATATTGCATGTTTAGTTCTTTGAAATAATTGTTCTTCATAAGTTCTCCAGTCTCTTTTATTTTCCTTTGTAGTTGCTTTATATTCCTTAATAAGACTATCAAGTATTTTTACTTTTTTCCTAATTTGTTTAGTTGTAATCATTATTTAGATAAGAATAACCGAAAGGTTTATAAGGATATCTATAGATATCCTCTGTTATGAGAAATATAAAAATAATTAACGGAAAATTAAATTTAAAGGAGGACGTAGAAATTGTATTTGAGAAAGTAGTTACTACGTTTGGAAATTCAGCAAAAGTAGATGTGCAAAAGAAACACATAGGAAAACGAGCATTTATTATTATAATGAAGGACTAGGTTGGACTTTTGTCCCACAGTCTTTAGCGTAGGAAAATTTATATATTACTAATTTTTATTTATTTATTATGAGCAAAAATATTAGAGAAACTGAAGAAAAAGTAATTGAGATAAGATCAAGTCAAGTTATGTGGTTTTTAATTGTTATTATTGCTATTTTTTTTATTGTATTTTTGATTAAGTTTAATCATAAATTATGTCCAGAATCTTGTAATGATTCAAATAACTGTACGATAGATAAATGTTCATCTGAAACAAAATTTATTTGTTCTAATGAGTTGATAGATAAATGTTGTATTTCTGATAATGATTGTTCAATTGATACTCCTTTTTGTTATTTTGGCAAATGTTCGGAGAGTGAATGTTTAAGCTCAAACGATTGTAATGAAGATTATCCATATTGTTTAAGTGGAAAGTGTTCAAATTTTGAGTGCAAAAAAGGTTCAGATTGTCCTAAGGCTAAACCTTGGTGTAGAAATTATGAATGTAATCAGAACTTATGTGACTCAAATAAAGATTGTGAAGATTTTGATTATTTATATATTGATGGAGAATTTGTAGAAGTTGGTTTGGTGAATTGTTTTCAAGGTAACTGTGTTGAGTGTACATCGAATGATCATTGTAAAACTTGTAAAGATAAATGGAATTGTGGTCAATATATATGCAAATGGAATAAATGCAGTGATTGTAAGTTTGACTATGAATGTAAAGGAGAATTTGATTACTGTAGGTCTGATGGGTTATGTATTAGCTCATCTTATTAAATACAGATATTTGGGGTGCTAAACTATGAAAAAGTTAATTTTTGGAATTATGATTTGTTTAATGTTTTTTGTTATTGGTTGTACATCTATAATTTATAATGAGCAAGGAGAAAATATTAAAGTAGAGTTAGATGTAAATAAAACAGCTAATAGTTTTGCACAATATATTATACAAAGTGATTTTAGTAATGTTTATAGTTTTCTAGTTCCACAAATACAAAAAAATATACCTAAGGAAGATTTTTTAGATATTATAACTTATTCTGAAGTGAATTTAGAAACTCAGGAAATGATTTTGATTAATATTAGTTATATTGATGAAACATCAAGACTTGCTTACTTTAACTATATTGGAAATTTATTTGATGATCCAGCAATTATAGAAATGTATTTAGTTAATGATTCTTGGAGCATAGCTGTATTTAAATCATGGTTAAACTATAATGTGAGTGATTTAAAATTAAAGTTTTTTTTAAGACAAATTGCAAATATTCATGCGCAAGATATGGAATTTATTGATCAATCAGGAAAATTGTTACATAAAATAAATTTAGATAATAAAAATGCTAAGTTGTGGAGTGAGATGAGCGATTTGTGGAAAAAAAACAGACAATTAACTACGAATCTAAAGAAAGAATTAGAAGAATGTCCTGATAAATTTAGTACTTTTTGTAATGAATATTTGAAGTATCGTATTTTACATACAGACAAAGAATTAGTTTCGGGTATGTCATATCAGGATTATATGGACATGGGAGATAATATTCAGAAATCAGTTATTGTTCTAAGAAGTGCTTATAGTACTCTGGGTGAGTATTATTTAGATTATTTTAAAGAGCGAGTATGGGCAGAGTAGGAATCTTTAAACATTACAACTTTATATATATTTATTATGAATGCAAAAGTGAGTATGATTATTGTAGACACGATGGTTTATGCATCAATTAGTCTTATTAAATATTAAGGTAATAACATGAAAGAAAAATTAAATTTAAAAACTAATAAATTTGGAATGTTTATGCATGTATTAGCAGTAATTTCAATTATTTTTGCACTAATCAATGGGAGACTTTGGGCAGAAGTACAGATTCTATTAACAATAAGATTGGTATTATATGCAATATTTTTTGAAATTGTAGTATTAAATAATCGTAATTTTGAATAATTATTTATATTTCCTATTCTTTTTTTATTTCTATGACATTATTAGATTGGATAACTACAAATCTTTTTGGGATAGTTTGGTTTGCTACGACAGTTAGTTTGGTTGCTGTTGAATTTGCTAAGGATGGCAATATTCACTAGAAGTTAATTTTTAGATATATGATATTGTTTTTCTGTCATTCTGATTTGAATTATTCTAGTTTGTTTCATATTATTATATTATCATATAACGACCGTTTGTTGATAGCCTTTAATTTCGAACTTTATTTATTAATTAACCCTATACCCCTTTTTTGATAATACTCCAACACTTCCCATAACTAATATGAACTTTTTGTGCAACCTTGTTTATACTATGTAACTCATTATAGAGTTGAATGACGCGATTTTTTTGATAGACACTAATCTTTGGTCTACCAAGTTTTTTTCCTTCAGACAAAGCCCTTTTGAGTCCTGCCTTGGTTCTTGAACTAATCTTCTCACGTTCTATCTTGGCAAGAGTAGACATAATAGCAATAACAATATCTCCAAATTCTCCTAAACTTTGTATAAGTGGTTCTTGATAACTAATCCAATCAATACCTAACCTTCTTAACTCTTGCAATTTTTGAAGTGTATGCAGTGTTCCTGCTCTACTAAAACGAGAAAGATCCCAAAATAATACAATATCAAATAATTTTTTGTGAGCATCTTTAAATAGCTGACTAAATGCAGGTCTAGATGTTTCTTTTCCACTTATAATATCGGTGTATTCATGATATATTTGATAATTTGATTTCTTGCAAAAATCTCGTAGTTGGATTAATTGATTTTCAATTTCTTGTTTATTTGTTGAAATCCTGCAATACAATGCGACTTTCATATTTTATTGTAGGTACCGAAACTATTTAAACTTTTCGGTACAGAAAACTTTAAATAATCGAGAATATTTATCAGTCATTAATGAAACTTCAGAAACAGCTTTCTAAGAAGTATGGTGATAAAGAGTATTCAAAGTATGTAATTGTAGTGCCTCAGGACATTATTGCTAAATTAGAATGGAAAGGTGGCGAAGAAATAAAAGCATCGGTTAAGGGTTTTAAGTTAATTATAGAAAAGGAATAATGCTTACCGATTTTAGCTAGGTTTATTTCAATTTCGATAACGTAACCTCTCTATATAAACGAGCTCAAATTTTTTTTTAGTTTTCTGTTTCCTTTATTATTTTTTTGAACCTCTCTAACATAGTTCTATTGGAAATCATAGTATGGAAAAGCATTTCCATAATACCAAATGATTTATCGACTCCGTCTGGTACTTTCATAGACATTAACTCTTCTGTAAACTTATTCACATTTTCTTTCACATCATCTATTTTTAATGCCTCTTTACTATTCAAAACCATACCACAGTTACAGTATAATGAGTCTGCAGGATTGTTTTTTTCACAACGAGGACATTTCTTTGGTTTCAGACTCAAATTTTCCGTTTCTAATTTCTTTTTTTCAATATCTGTGTATAATCCACTTTGTTCAAGTATTTTTTTATCCAGATGTTCTTCCCCATAATGCAAATAAACTTGAGGCATCTTACTGTTTTCACTCCATCCAAAATAAATTCGCATATCTCTTTCATTCCATCCTTCTTTTGCGACTTGTGTTGCTTTACTATGTCTAAGTATGTGGGGGTGGATTCTCTTGTTGATATTAGCTGATTTCGCAGTTTTTTTTAACACTTGAGAGTAACCGTGTTCTTTCAACTTCCTTCCATAAGTTCTTAATGAAATAAACAAATAACTTTCTGCTTCATTCTTAAACGGATGATAATTCACCCAATCTTGTAAATATGGTACAGAATCTATTATTCTTATTGTTCTTTCACTATTTTCAGTTTTGGTACCATTTATTTCAATTTTAAATCCATACTGGTCGGCTTTAAGATTTTTCATTTTAAGATTTAGCAACTCCTCCTTCCTTGCCCCGGAATCATAGCCTAACATAACCAAGCATTTATCTCTCGGATGAATACACTTTTCAACTAATTGCCTTATTTCTGAAGGAGCAAACATATCACTCTCTTTTTTTCTAATTTTTCTCTTTGATAATTTTATATGTTCGACTAATTTAGGAGTATTTAGAAAATATTTGTAAAATATTATTATCCTGTGTTTATATGCGTCAATAGTTGCTGAACTCTTTCTTTCTTCTTGATATTTAAAAAAGAATTTTACAAAATCATCCTTTGTTACATTTTCATAAGGTTTCTTAATGAATATTCCGAATGCAAATAATGTTCCCATAGAACCAGACAACGCATGAATGCCTACATTTTGTTCAATATTGGACCTTATATATACATAATAATCATTTAATATTTTTTTTTGTTCAGAAATGAGCTCTAAATGTATTTCCCCTGTTACTTTTCCATTTTTAATTATTCTTCTGTTAATTCCCTTAGTAAGATACTTTTTGATAGTTTTAAATTTTTTATTTTGTTCAATTTCAACCTCATTCAATTTTCTCCTTGATTCAATTAATCTTTCTTTAAAAATAGTTTTAATTGATCTTTCAACTTTGGAAAAATGAGAATAGTTTTCTCTACCATCAAATACGAACTTATAAAATATTTTGAGCCTATTTTCATAGCTTTCTATGGTTGTTTGTTTGAGGACTCTCTCCCCTATTACATTATCATAAAAACGTTTAAAATACTCCTCTTTGACATCTTCATATGGCTCGCAGATCATAATTCCAAAATCATGTGCTGTCTTAAATAAATCATAAATATACTTTTCACTTAGATTAGGTTTATTTTGTATTATATGTGCTTTAAATTTTCTCAAAATAATTTGTTGAGCTATACTCAAGTCAGTACTATGTAAAAATTTATTAATCGTTTCCCAAAAAGGGATTTTTGTTCTTCCCATAATTTCCACCTCATTATTCTTATACGTTTACTGCTATATTATTATTTATTACAAAAACGTGTGATATGATATTAAGAATTAATTTTACTAAATCTAGAAATTAACAGTGTTAATTCGAGTGTTACACAAAATTAATCAACGTCAAACATTGAATTTATTTGGTGTAGTTCCTAAATAAATACTGTTAATTCATAGATTAAGTGAAATTAATTCTTTCTACTGCTTAAATTGTTTATATCTTTATAAATATAATCTAAATATAGTAAAAAAAGTTATCTTTATATATTAATTAAAAAGAAGTATGCTATAATGAAAAAAATATTATTTTTAGTATTTCTTACTTTAACTATTTTATTTTGCACAGGTTGTGACAATATTGATTTAAGCAAAGTTTCTGATGAAGATATGGCAAGAATTGCTGATAAGGCAGTTGTTTGTAATGACCCATATATTTTAATTGGTGAAGAATGTTGTCTAGATGATAATAATGATGATATTTGTGATATCAATAATGAATTATCAAATGAACATGAAACTATAGTCTGTAATAAACCATATATTAGATTTCAATCGGGTTGTTGTTTAGATGTTAATGACAACAAAATCTGTGATGATGATGAAGTTAAAGACAGTGAAGATATTATTGAAAAAAATATTGTAGTTCCGGATATAACTTATGAAATGTTAGAGAATAATTTAATAAATATCTTTGGTAAAAATCTAACTTTCAAGCAAAGTAAATTTTCTTCTGATTTTTATTTGGCTAATGGAAATAAATATGTTGTTATAGAAAAAAATAATGAAAAAATAAAATCTGTGGATGAATTTTATAAAAAAGTTTCGGCTAAAAATTGGCAAGATTTTATGGTATTTTTCAGTAATGAAACTAATTTTAAGCTTTTAAATAAACCTCTTGTTGAAAGCAATTTTGATCATGAAAGAAAATACAGAGAATATATTCAAAAAGGCTCATTTATAAATAACACAGTTCTTGAAAAGGTATTTAATGTTGAGAATGGAAAGGTGCTTGAATATCAGTTTAATACATTTATAACTTCACAAACAGGATATTTTAATGGTGTATGGTCAGATACTTTAGTTATTTATAAAGTGTATTGTAGTGAGGATTTTAGTGTCTTTTTTAGGCCAGATTCAAAAAATTTACAAATTTCTTTATTGGGTTCAAGCGATTCAGCTTTTCTGACATGGCAAAATGCAATAAATAGAAATAGAGAACAAATGTTGAATTTTTCAAATGAAATTTTAAAAAGTTGTAATGTTGAAAAAGATTTTTTTGATAATTTTAGTGCTAATGATTATTGGTACTCTGAAATGTTAGCTTATTACTATAAAACATATTTGGAATTTTATCATAATTCTACTAGTCAAATTTCTGTTGATATTCAGGAATCAAAAGACAAAGGAAAATATGAATTAAATAGCATTTCATTAAATTTTACAAATTATGATACAAGAATAAGGTGGATTATGCTTCTTGATATAGAAATAAAGGAAGATGATGGAAAATCTATTGATTTATTAAGTGATAGAAAAATGGGGAGTTACTTTAATACTGGTAAAACTTTAGACTTCACAAAAAATGTAAAGGATGATGAATCAATTTATTTTGAAAATAATGTTTCTATTTACTATAAATTAAAAACTGAAAATATGAATATACCCATTAGACCAAAAGTATTGGTTTTTGATATAAATGGGGAGATTATTTCAGAAAGTAAATGGTAGATGAATTGTTTGGTTAATTCTTGAGAACTTATAATTTTACTCTCAAGCGTTTTGGACTTAATTAAAAAAAATATTTTTTTTTACTTCTTTACTGCTAAGAACCTTATCATAGTACGCTACTGCTTTTATGTTAACAATTTCTGTTTTAATACAAAAAAAGTATTAATCAAATCTTCAATATCAAGAACATTAAAATTTTGCTGAATTTAAATATCTCTGTAATTGTGCGTAATGTTGTTTTTTGTTCCATATTTAATTCCTCCATAAGCATTGTTGGGAGTAAGTTTGTGAATTAATACAGTTAATTTACAGAATGCGTAAAATTAATTCTTTCTACTGCTTAAATTGTTTATATCTTTATTTGTGCTATATAATAGCATCCCTGTTTTAAACACTCTCGTGACAAAGAGGACACTATATTCCCATTTTAAATTCGTTTTATTGTATCCATACATTTCCAATATTGTTTTATTGTTTTAAATGGAGCATTTTGCCTACTATAATACTCCAAAAATAATAACATGAACTTATCAAGTTTTATATGAGGATTGTTGAATAAAACATGTGTACAGTATTTTTTAAAGTCCACATAAAATTTGTTTTTAGATTGATTATTACTTTTGAATCTCAGCATCTCTGGATCAGAGCACTCTTCAAAAGATTCATGCACTAATAATTTAAGATTGTTTAATTCTTTCATAATATATGAATTATGAGGCATATTTTCATGAGCTAAGTTATTATAAAGATTATAATAGTATCGTTTTTCTTTATCTGCCCAACCAACAGACTTAACAACATTTATTTGAATATTATTTTTATTTAGGATTATTGAATACGTATTTTGTGCTCTCAATAATTCTTTATTCCATCTTCCCAGATTGTCTTTAATAATGCCAATAAGATAGTTTTGAATAAAGTCCATATTAACTTCATATTTTTGATTATTATTAGGACCTATATTTTTTATTATTCTGTTTTCTAATGCTATCTTCTTTTTTGATTTCTGTTTAAGTTTATTCTTCCTGGAACTAACATTTTCAAATCTACTTTGCTTGAATAATGTTGATTCATTATTACTAATTGAAAACCACATAAAATAGAACCTATTACATTCAGGCGTCTTTTTGTCTTTTTTACATATTTTGTTAATATTCTGAATTAATTGTACTTTGTATACATTTATACTTTCCTCAAATATAAACTTCTTTTTTTTTGAATCATATATGCTTAAAACAATTTTACCATCTGGTTTGTGTTTATATTCTATATCTTTTTGTTTTTTAACAAGCGTAATTATTTTATCTGCCATAGATTTTAGAATAAAGCGGTCATTTTCATTATTAACTATTGGTGTAAAATGTTTAAAAGCAATAATTAGTTTTGTGGAGTTAAATCCAGCCATAATTAGACAAATTAGTTTTACATAATCAGAATGATTAATATTTAAGTTGTGTGTCATAATAGTATCTCTCTTATATGTTATATAATTATGTATATTATCCTCTATATAAACTTTACTTTTTAATTTAAAAGTAAAAACTCCATATCACACGTTTCTTACTTAAAATGTTAAATAGTAAAAAGACATCTAATTATATAGGTGATTTTAATGAAAAAACAACAAGTATTTATGATTGAGGAAGAAGATTATTTCAGATTAAAAGAAGTGTCGTTCAAAAATAATATTTCTATGGGAAAATACATTAGGGATAGCATTAGAAAAAGATTTGGAGATGAAAAATGAATCAGACAGTAAAAAATATTAAAAATCCTATCTTTGAATATTTATATAGAAGATCAATTGAAGAAGGACATATTAAGGTAAAAAACAAGGAAGAAATAAATAATGAACCCTGTTAATTCTTATAATCTTAATAATGATATTGAGATACTTAAAAAAAAGAAACAAGAAATTACATATGAGATTAAGGCTCTTACTCATCAGAATGAATTAATCAATAAAATATCAAAAGAATTAAACTATAAAAAGAATCCTTCTATATTTCTTAGTGAAAATATTTTCACGCATGATATGATAAAGAAGATATATCATAGAGTTGTTAAGAATGACTAATTCTCAAAAGAATTTAGATATGTATTCCAGAGATGAATTAATTCATTCTGTTTCTGAATTGAAAAATGAGAATAAAAAGATTAAGGAAGAAAATTTACGATTAATCAACAAAGAACGCTTATTATTTCCAAATTTAGAATTTAGGGTTGATAAAACATACTGCCTTATACTAAAAGAAATAAAAATTGCTGGCACTACTCCTGTAACCGCTAAACAGATTGGTCAATTGTTGTTGAAAAATGGAATCAAGAGAAATAAAACTACTATTATTCGAAAACTTAACAGCTTGCTAAAAATATTGGGTGGTAGGAAATTAGCTAAAAATACTGCATACTATTATTTCTCTCAGTGTAAAAGTTTCATGATTGATTATATTGTTAAAACATTCAATACCTATAAAAAGGAATATCTCCTTTTTCGTCTTCATAATATTTTTCTCACAACAAAATTAAAACTTAATAAAATAAATTTTACTGAATTTTCAAAATATGGAAATATGGTTACTATTATTGATAAAAATTGCAATACTGTCAAACACTATAAGGAATGCTATGAAGATTGCATATTATATTATCATCCTAATTTAACTTTAGAAGTTTTTATCAAAAACATAATAGTACATAATGAGGTAGATGCAAAGTTTCTCATAGGAAAATTTATGATGAGTATCAAAAAGCATATTGAACAAGATGTTTTCCATGGAGAAGCTATAATACACAATCATTTCCAATTCTCAAAAAATGTTGAAGTTGCAACTTTACATCCTACTATTGCAATAAAGTGTAATAAGGATGAATTTAAAGATCAAGTTATTCAAAAAAGTGGTGGTTTATGTAAATTTGATAAGTCTCCTAAGCTTAATTATAAGGAATATTCTATGTTTGAATTGGAAGCAAATTCTTTTGATGGTTTTAATGCTATAAAAGACACATTAAGTGACATAAATTAGATATTTTTTCTTTATGGTAAAATTCTAAAGATATGTATAATTATTAGTGCGTCTGTATGGTAAAATGCAACGTTAAGTATTTTAAAACCGCTGTATTACCATTAATTTGAGTTTCTGGCACTATTATCCTATTGCAACAGTAGCATGTTATAATTATCATTTTATAATAGAAATTGTGTTTTATTACAACTTTAATGTTGAAATAACATATTTTTTGTTGCGTAAGTAACTATAAATAATTTTCGATTGTCTATTTACTATAAAAATTACTTTAAGTCCTAAACTTCTTTGTGTACTTACTTTTTAGATTTATGTTTTAGAATTATTTATTTAATTCAATTACTTTTTTTTGAATTAATTTACCTTTTGAAGTTAACTCATAAAACCTATTGTATGGTTGATTTTTATCTAAACAAACAAGCAAACCTTTATTTCTCATTTGAAGTAGAATATAACTTATTGTGCTTCTGTGTGTTTTTAGAATTTTTGCAAGGATTGTAGCAGTTGTTGGTTTATCTAGTAGCAATATTAATTTTTTCTTAAGTCTACCACGCAGTATCCAAGAAATTTCTTCCCACCTCATTATAAGATTAGCATAGGATTTTATATTTAATTTAGGGTAGGTCTAGCGTAGGAAAATTTATATATTACTAATTCATATTTATTTATTATGAGCAAAAATATTAGAGAAACTGAAGAAAAAGTAATTGAGATAAAATCAAGTCAAGTTATGTGGTTTTTAATTGTTATTATTGCTATTTTTTTTATTGTATTCTTCGTTAAGTTTAATAATAGATTGTGTCCTGAATCTTGTGATGATGGTAATATTTGTACTAATGATATTTGTTCTACTGATACTAAATATAAATGTGTTAATAAACATATTCAAGGATGTTGTGTTAATAATAATGATTGTTTAGAAAATGAACCATATTGTCGTGATAGTAAATGTGTTGACTATGAATGTCTAGATAAAAAAGAATGTCCCAAAGATAGACCATTTTGTGATTCATCCTTGTGTAAAGAATGTATTAATGGATATAGTGATTGTCCAGCGGATATGAGTTTTTGTATTGATGGTGAATGTACAGAAGATAAGTGTGATTCTGCAAATGATTGTCCTAATTATGAACCATTTTGTGTTTTGGGTAGATGTTCTTCACGTGAATGCTATTATAATAGTGAGTGCCCTTCAAATAAACCATATTGTAGAAGTTCTTATTGTTACGCAACACAACAATGTAAAAAAGATAGTGATTGTTACGATTTTAAAGCAAGAATTGATGGAACATTATTATTTAGTAGTGGGATTTGCGAGAATAATAGATGTATAGAATGTCAAAGCAATGATGATTGTGGTACATGCCGTGATAAATGGAGTTGTGGGGAGTATGTTTGTAAGAATGCTAAATGTACTAAATGTCAATTTGACTATGACTGTAAAGGACGTAAGGACTATTGTAGCTCATCGGGGTTGTGTGTGTAAAAATTTAAATATATAAAAAAATATGGTATAAAATGAAAGATAATCATATTGAATTTGGGGTAGGCTTAGCGTAGGAAAGTTTATATATTAATTTTAAATATTATTTTTAAAGGTGATTAATATAATAAGAAAAATAGTTTTACTTTGTATACTATGTATACCTCTAATTTTAATAATTGGGTGTGGATCGGTTCCGTTAGCAAATGATGTTGAGCAGATAGTTAAAGAAAAAATGAATACTTTCGAGAATGCAGAGAAAGTGGCAGTAAAATTTGCTATGTTGCATAATAAATGGGTGTTTCCTGAATATTTATTTAATATGTTAACTTCTGAACGACAAAATCACTTTATTAATTATACAAATTTTAATGAGATTATGTTGTCTTGGACTAGATATTATGTTTGTGAATATGATGAAAATTATGAGAGGGTATGCCCAAAAATATTTCCTAAAATAATGTATGATAAAGTTGTTGTGATTGATGATGGTTTTGCTGTAGTGTATTACGATGTTCAACCCAATTTGATAGGAAACAGTAGAATTGAGGTGAAATTGGTATTTGAAGATGAAGATTGGAAAGTTGATTATTTTAACAATGTCCCTAATACTCAGATGGATTTGATGAACCAAAACATTAAAGATAATCATGCTGATTTGGCTGAATTGTTGGGGATTGAATAAAGGTGATGAATATGAAAGATAAAATAAAATTAGAGACCAATTCTTTTGGTATTTTTATGCATGTATGTGCAGTAATATCTTTTATGGTTGGTATTTATAGTGGGAGTGGTTATACTGCAGAATATATAACACAACAAACAGTATTGGCTTTATGGTCAATAAAATATGTTGTCTATGCTATCTTTTTTGAAGTGGTTGCTCTAAATTGTAGAAATTATAAGTAAGGTAAGAGAATTGATTTATATCTCGATATTTCATTAATTTCAAATATCTGCTGTTTTAATTAAATTTATGACATTATTGCTAAATTAGAATGGAAAGGTGGGAAGAATTAAAAGCGTCGGTCAAGGATTTTAAGTTAATTATAGAAAAGGAATAATGCTTACCTATTTTAGCTAGGTTTTTTAAAATTCAGACAACGTAACTTCTCTAAATATATAATCCCATAAAATTTTTTGGCTAGCAGAATTACTAAGTTTCTAGCTCATTCATAGCTTTTAAAACTTTATTACCATATTCAGTTCTTTGATATAGTCTATATCTCTTTTCATTTGGTGTTAGACATTTGATTAGCTTTCTGTCTTTAATCTCAATAATTATATTGCTTACAAATCCTATATTTATTTGAAGATCTTTAGATAGTTGAGTGGGGGTTTTAGGAATAATTAATGCTTTAAAAACTGCTTTTCTGTTAACTGCCCTTATTATAAAACTAATATCATCATAAAACGTCATGCAATAGTAATATTTATAAATAATTATATACTTACACGAGTAATATACGAGTAATCGTTATAACTATTAAGAGTTGGTAATTATGAAAGAAAAAATTGTTGTTTGTTTGATATTATTGTTTTTATTATTAATAACTGGTTGTAGTAATAATAAAATGACAAAACAGGATTTTATGGAATGTACACCAGGTGATTATAATAAATTTGAAGGAGCTAAGGATGCAATTGATAGCATGACAATCGTTGGGCAAACATACCATGAATTTCCTGAAATTGCTCAAGATTATTTAGCATGTGAATATATTTATAATTTAAAAGAGCCAAAACTAATAATGGGATCTGAAGTTACAGGAATGACTTGTTACTTTAATATGGGATTATGGGCAGAAGTAATTAACATAACTATAACAAGAGACCCAGATAAACTCGAGTTTTATAATAATCTTAGTTTAGGTTTATTCGTAGAATATTTCTTACCTGAATTTAATGATTGTCAAATGAAGTATTGGTAGATGAGGAATGATAGATATAATTAAACATTTTTTCGTTATATATATAATTGAGTGATATATTTTTTTAATTTAGCAACATTGTGGACAACTATTAAACAATCTGTATCGATTTCTCTTATAAATTCAACTGCTTTATGAGTGTATTTTTTTGTATTTTTCAAATTTTTTCATGAGTTCAGGATTGTTCATCATTTCCATTACGTACTTTATTACATTTACATGTTCTCTTTTGAGTTTGCCATTTGATGGTATTAGTGTCAATAGCTCATTTGCCTGTATTTGTAATTCCTTTGCTTTTATTTTTTCAGAATCAACAACCTCAAGTGATGTCGGTCTACCGCAATGTGGACAATATGACAGGGTAGAATTAATGATTCTTCTACATATACAATGAATGTACTCTTCTTTCTTTTTTTCATCTATTTCTATCCCATTATTCCTTAGCCATGCTTCTTTTTCCTCTTTTCTACCAAGATGAGTATAATTGCTTATCATTTTTGATTCATTTGTCCATCCCATTCTTCGTTTACGAACCATTATTGGTAAACCGCTTATTTCATCTAAACTGCTTCTTGAATGTCTCCACCAATGAGGATTATGTTTTTTCTTGATTTCCGACAGTTTAAATATTTTTTTAATCGTTCTATAGAATCTTGCTTGAGTCATGGGTTTGATTTTATTAGATATTTCATCAATATAATAAAACAATCTTGCTTCAGGTTCATTTTTATTGATATGTTGTTTAATATGGTCTTGAATAAAAGGTACTGATTTTATAATGTCAATTGTTCTTATATCTGTTTTACTTGCTCCTGTCGTTATTGTGCCTATGCCTCTTTCATCTACATTAAAATTCTTGATTTTTGTAAGTGTTATTTCTGAGGTTCTCATTCCTGTTTCATGAAGTAATTGAATTATGGCTTTGTCTTGTATTGTTTTACATCCTTTATCTGTAACAATTTTAACATCTTCATTAGAAATTACATCACTTGCTTGAATTTTGGTTTTCTTATATTTTGTACTTACATGCTTTGACAAATATTTGTATATTTTCATAGCTTCTTTTCTAATGTTAATATTTTCATTTAATAATCTTAAATCTTCATCTTCAAACCAATAAAAAAATTGTTTTAATGACCTTCTGTAATCTGCTCTTGTTGCATCAGATAGGTTTAAATTATTTATTTCAACAAGAAGTTCTTGTATATTTTTTAAATTTGCAGTTCTTAAATCATTTTTAATTATTAGAGAAATTCGTTTCAATTGATGTAAAACCTTTCCTGCTCTATATTGTTTAGTTTCTCCTGTACTTAGTAAAGCAATACAGAAATCTTTGAAATCTTCTTTGTTTTGTTTACTATATTCTTTATTCTCTTCTAACTCCATTAAGTGTTTTTTATAATGTCTTTGTCTACCTTTTGGGTAAATATCGTCTATTTTCATCTTTTTTATAATAAGAATAGGCAATTTATATACCCTTTTTAACTTACAAAAATTGTTTTTAATTTGTAAATTATGGGATAGGCGTCAATTCTTTTTATAAATAAGAAAAAACGCCGAGGGAGTGCATCTAATATTATTTATAAATATATGAGACGCCTACCTTTATTTTTGCTTATTCTTATGTACCTCCTTCCAGTTTTTTAAATTGCATTCAAATGGGTGTTTTCTTTTGTTAAGTATTTCCGTTCGTTTTTTAAGGTGATTAGGATCTTTTCTAAATTTATCAAATTCTTTTTCATGTAAATATAAAAATCCTACTACATCGTGAATATTATTTAATAAAAACTTAGCCATTGGATTAATCCAGTTTAATTTCCTTGTTATATCTCCCACTATTCTTTTGCTACCTAAGTCTTCATATACTTTGTACAATTGACTTATATCTTTATCTGATATTTTATTATTTAATGATTCATCAAATTTTCTTAATAGTTTTAAGCTAAAATCTAATAATTCTTCAAAATGCTTAGGTTCGACTCCTTTTTTTTCAAATTCATCAACAAATTGATTAACGGATTGTTTAAATTTAACCTTATTTTTAGCATAGTAATAAAATAATTCTATGCTTTTATTGTAGGGATATATCTTATATATTGATTTATAATCTTCCATTCTTTCTTTTTTTAAAATAATTCTTTCTTTTTTTGGTAAATCAGTTTCTTTTCTTATTATATCATCAAAAGTAAATTCTAAATCAAATAATAATTTTTCAACGATATTTTTATTATCTATTGAATAATCTGAATTGATAAAAAAATTAATTTCATTTGCTTCGTAAAAGAGTATATATAATTTTAGAAATGTTCTCTTGTCTTCTTTTAATTTATATAATAAGGGTGATGATTCGTTTTTATTTTTGTTAGATGATTGGTAAAATGAATTTATTGATATAATTAAATTTTTATTGATTTTGTCTTTAATGGTATATATTTTGTGATGACCTTTTCTCTTTAATGCCGATGAAAGTAAAGTATTGTGTACCCAACCTTCTTTTTCATCATGTTTTCTTATTAAAAATCTTGCTTTAAATGATTCAGATGTATTTTTCTTATAATTTGCCAAAATTTTCAAAATGTTTAGCCTTCTCTTTTCAGTATCAATATATGGCTTTCTTTTCTTTACCATACTTATGTTAAAACACATGTCTTATATTAATATTCCTATTTATTACAAATATTTGTACGTTTTTGTAAGTGACTTTGATTATATATAATACTTATAATTTAAGTAAATTAAAATGTTAAAACTTAAGTCGAGAAAGATTCAGAAAATAAGAGATAGTTACTATATTAATCTTCCTGTTTTGTTCATTAGAAATCATGAATTGGATAAACAGGATTTGATAGATATTGAACTTGCTTCTGATAATTCATTAATACTGAAGCCTAGAAAATGAAATTGTTGAAATCTGATGAAGAAAGAGAATTACGTGATATTCATCCTCTAGTAGCTGAAGTAAGGGAGTTTTACTTTGATTGTGTGAAAAATAATTTGAAAGGTGATTAAAGATGGAAGTTGATAAACAAAATATGGAGTTAAATGAAGAAAGAAATGAGACGGATTGTCCCAACGTTCATTACCCCTCTTCAGATTTGGATAAGACACAAAGAGTATTCTCTTGTTTAAAAAACCATGAATATCCATTATCTCCGAATACTATTGCAAATAAGACGGAAATTAAGTCCAGTACTGTACGAACTATTTGCTCTAGATTGTGTAAAGAAGGTTCTATAGAAAGTACTTCATTTGGGCATTACACTGTCCCAAAAAGCATATACGGTATGTATAATGATGAAATTGGTTTTGAAAACATTACTCTTATTTATATTTCTAATAGAGTAGATATCATTTCTTCTACTGTAGAAAAAAATCTAGGTTTATTGAAATTACAGATTACCTTTGGTGCAACTCGGAATAAAGTTTCTTCGAAGATTTCTTATAATTCAGAGTACAAGAAATCACTTACATTTCGCGAAGTTGTGACTTGTTCATATGTATTTGCAGATGAAATAAGAAGTAAATTAGGTGTTGAAGTTTCTTTGGATGAAATTTATATTCGAAATATAGAATCTAATAATGATATTATTGCACATCGGTTTGAGGGGATTACAACTATTACTATGACTTTATTTAGAAAAGAGATGGAAAAGTTCTATTTGAAGCACAATCCTGAAATACTTAGGTTTGAGAACAGACCTCTTAGTTCATCTTTTTCTGTAACTGATTTGATTAATTCAATGCTCTCTGGAGCAATGTATACTGATTTATGTAAACAGAATAGAATTATCGCAGATAGGATTTCTGATTTGAGTAAAAAACAAAACAAATGTTTAGAACTTAACAAAGTTAATTTGAATATATTAAGAGATAACAGAAATAGTATAACTAAAATTGAGTCTGTGTTTGTTAATTTTAAATCACTCGATTCATTTAAGGATTTGGTTTCTTAATTGAATATGACAAATAGACTATTGAAGATTAAAAGAAATGTTGTTCAAAAATAATGTTTCTATGGGAAAATACATTAGGGATAGTATTAGAAAAAGATTTGGAGATGAAAAATGAATCAGACAGTAAAAAATATTAAAAATCCTATCTTTGAATTGGAAGCAAATTCTTTTGATGGTTTTAATGCTATAAAAGACACATTAAGTGGCATAAATTAGATATTTTTTCTTTATGGTAAAATTCTAAAGATATGTATAATTATTAGTGCGTCTGTATGGTAAAATGCAACGTTAAGTATTTTAAAACCGCTGTATTACCATTAATTTGAGTTTCTG
>Ga0222628_1000392_pt1 | contig 19020 bp, 17 predicted proteins | sample AntAcemetageno95_FD_179860 | JGI IMG/M metagenome (GOLD analysis project Ga0222628, IMG submission 179860) | Saline water microbial communities from Ace Lake, Antarctica - #95 | ecosystem: Environmental > Aquatic > Non-marine Saline and Alkaline > Saline | place: Antarctica: Ace Lake | collected...
CTAATTTGTCTGCTGATTGAGGTAATGCTCCTAAAGGATATATCACTCTATGTGTTCCGTATTTACATAATTTTTCCATTATTTATTCTCCATTTCTAGTATTCTTCTTGTCTCTTCTGGGGTAGCTATTTGTCTACCATATTTATTTGCTATTAATACTACTTTTTCAACTAATTCTCTATTTGATTTTGCTAAAACACCTTTTTCAATATATATATTATCTTCTAACCCAACTCTAACATGTCCGCCATGTTTGATGGATAATTCTGCTAATGAAAATTCAAATCTACCAATCCCTGCAACTGAAAAAGTTGCATTGCTCGGAATACTTTCTTTTAAAAAGATAAAATCTCTTTCTTCGCCTGTCATTCCGCCTCTCACTCCCAAAACAAAAGAATAATGTAGGTGGTTTTCTATATAACCTTTCTTTATAAATCTCAAGGTAGTATCGATATGTCCTTTTTCAAAACATTCCATTTCATATCTAATCCCCAAAACGTTCATTTTTTCAGCAAAATATTTAATATCATTTTCGGTATTAACAAAAATATCATCTCCACCAAAATTTAACGTTCCACAGTCTAAAGTTGCCATCTCTGGATTTGCATGTAAAACATCAAGTCTTTCATCTGCACTCATACCTACTGCCCCACCAGTAGAAACTTGTATAATAACATCTGGACACTTGTTTTTAATTGCGTTAATAAGCAAAGCAAATCGATTTTTATCTTGAGTTGGAGTTCCATCATCATAGCGCGCATGAAGATGAATAATTGAAGCTCCAGCTTTGTAAGCTTGATATGCTGATTCTGCCATTTCTTCAACAGTATAAGGCACTGCAGGATTAATTTCCTTTGTGACTTCTGCACCTGTAATTGCACAGGTTATAATTAATTTATCCATTGGTTCTTTGAAGCTCCTTTGGAACAATACATGTTCCAATAGCATAAGTAGTAAGAACTTTTTCTTTTAAAACATCACAAGCGCTTGAAGCAATATCTGGTCTAACTTCTATAATTTTATAGCAATGGAATTCCATTTTCCTTGAGGTATTACCTTTTTGAATTATTTTTGCTTCCACTTCTAAGAAATCACCTGCATATACAGGAGCAAGAAAATCGACTTTTTCATATGCTCTGAATAAACCTTCATCACCATCATGTCTAACTAATAATTCCGTCGCCGCATCACCAAATAGACCTAAAATTCTAGCACCATCAACTAAATTTCCGCCATAATGAGCGTCGTGATTGGACATTCTAATTTTAAATTTTGTTTCCATTAATTTACCCCTTTCATCGGATGAACATCATTGATTATCAAATCAGCATCCGTATACTTAACAACATCATCTACAGAATAGTCTGGATGTACTTCTAACAAATGCAATCCATCGCTTTTCACTTCCATTACAGCCATTTCGGTTACAATTAAATTAACTTGATGCGCTGCGGTTAATGGTAAACTACATTTCTTTAATATTTTAGGGACGCCTCGGTTTGTGTGTCTCGTTGCGATGATAACTATTTTTGCACCAGTGACCAAATCCATTGCCCCTCCCATTCCAGGAACTTTTTTTCCAGGAATGATCCAAGATGCAAGTGATCCTTCTTGATCAACTTCTAGAGCTCCCAAAACAGTGATATCGATATGTCCACCCCTGATAAAAGAAAAAGAGGTAGCTGAATCAATAAATGATCCACCTTCTAAAATACTAGCGCCCATTCCACCTGCATTAACTATCTCAGTTTCGCCTTCAACTAAGCCTCCCAAACCAATAATCCCATTTTCCGCTTGAAATGTAACTGTCTTACCAGCAGGAACATAATTAGCAACTAGTGTTGGAATTCCAATACCCAAGTTTACTAAGTCGCCGTCATTCAACTCTAATGCAATTCTTGAAGCAATAATTTCTTTATCAGTCATTATATTCACCTACCCATATATAATCCACAAAAGGATGTGGAGTAATAACGTTCTCTGGATTTATTTCAGCAATAATCTTAAGTGGTTCGCATACAACAACCTTGCATGCTGTAGCAATTAAAGGATTGAAATTCCTCATTGTTTTATTATATTTCAAATTTCCATAATTATCAGCAATTGCTCCACCCACTAAAGCTAAATCGGCCCCTAAGGCTTCCTCAAGTAAATATTTCTTGTTATGGATTGTTATGATTTGTTTTCCCTCTTCTACTAAAGTATCTAACCCTGTTGGAGTAAGTATTCCTCCTAACCCTGCGCCAAAAGCTCTAATACGTTCCGCCAATGTCCCTTGGGGAACCAATTCAACCTCTAATTTTTCTTCAGACATTAAAGATCCTATTATAGGGTTTGTTCCTATATGTGATGCAATAATTTTCTTTACTTGATTATTCACTACCAAACGTCCAACACCTTTATCAGGAAAACCACCGTCATTACAAATAATTGTTAAATCTTTAACATTTGATTCAATAACCAAATCAATTAGACTTTCCGGTGTTCCATTTGTAAGAAATCCTCCGACCATGATACTCATTCCGTCTTTTAAAAGGGTCTTGAATTTTTCTCCATTAATAATGCTTTTCATAGTGCCTCCTCTTTGGGTGGCATAATTTCAGCTTCACCAATGATTACAGTCTCATCATTTTGGTTAAAAGCAATGCAATCAAAAACCACTCTATTTCTATCATACTTTAATTCTTTCACAATAACTTTAGCGGAAATTTCATCTCCAAAGTAAACTGGTTTTGTAAATTTCAAAGACTGCTTAATATAAATACTTCCCAAGCCAGGCATCTGCACTCCGAAAATCGCACTAAATAGAGATGCAACAAACATCCCGTGTACAATTTGTTTCTTAAACATTGAAGTTGCAGCATATTCCTTATCGATATGAGTTGGGTTTTTATCGGTTGTTAGTTCAGCGAAATTCATTACATCTCGTTCTAAAAAAATCTTCTTAATTTCGCTAGAATCACCAATTTTCAATTTTTGAATTGATAAACTATTCATATTTTCCTCCTTGTTAAATAAAAAAGAGCTATTATATTCTAAAATATAACAGCTCTCCATTTCTAATGGCAATATCCAAACTGTTCGCTTGGCTATCAAGACAATAATTTAGTGAACAAATCATCTCTTTCGGCAACATACTCCTTCATTTATTGAGAAGGTTCATCTTCTTTAAATCAATAAAATACCAATAGGTTGCACCTCTGTGACTATTTAATTACATAGTAATTATACTGAATAGTGTAAGCGTTGTCAACAGCGTTTTTTTAAATATTTAAATTCTATAATTTATCATTGATATAATCTTTTGAAACAAAGTATATTCTTGCAAATAAACTCGTTAAAATATATCATTTTTTATGAATAAATTTCAAGGCATTTTCGAATATTCTTAAGTCCTCTTTGTAAGTAATCATTTTTTTTGCTTTTCCAGATTCAAAGAAGCCGATTTCAGCAATTTCAGTTTCTTGTTTTTTTAATACAGAGTCCTTCGATCGAGCTACGAAAAAATATACGTCTTTCATAACTCCCGGGAAAGGAGAATATGTATTGACGGATCGAAAACCACTAATTATATCGCACTCCACATTTGTCTCTTCAAAAGTCTCTCGCAAAGCTGTTTCTTCTTCTGTTTCGCCCTGTTCAACGTGACCTTTAGGGAAAGACCAGTGTCCTGCATTCATTTTGACTAGCAATACACGATTTGAACTATCAAAAACAATACAACCACATGACTTTTCTTTTTTCACAAAACCCTCCATACAGAGCTAAATTTTAATAACAACAATATAATCTTCTTTCGTAATCAGCATATCCTCTTCTAAATTCATATCTCCAGAAAATACAGTTAAAATATTCTCTTTAAATAATCCAATTGGCATATATACCTTTTTTGAAGATTCATAAATTGAAATAACAAATTCTTTAATACAACCAAATGATAATGGGTACTCTTCTTTAATAAAATCAGATGCTTTGAGAACTGAAATATTTTGATCATCTTTCCCAGTAATATCAGATGCAATAGTCAATAGGTTCTCATAAAATGGAGCTGTTTCTTTATATAGTGCTAACTTACTCAATAACAAGGAAATTATTTTGTTAGAAATTATTGTATTTTCGATATCAAAATCTTTAATAATATGATCGTTTTTAGGATCTAGCAACTCAACAATAATGTTCACGTTTTCTTTTTTTAGATTTCCTTGTAAATATATCAAATTATCAATGACATTTGCGTCTAAACTGTCAATTTCTTGATGCTCATCACTCAACAAGACAACAGTAGCTGGTTTGTCGGAGTTATTTAACTCTTCAACCATTCTTTTTATATGTTCTTCTTCTATGTATGTAGCCTTGAATTCACTATCATATAATTCTTCATACTCTTTAAATGATTCCATAATGAATTTTAATTTATTGTTAGTTCCTAGGATGAATACATTAAAATTACTGCTATTGATCTTCTTATTTATTTTTAATGATTTTATTTTAAAGTCTTTCGGCTCAAAACTGCTCTTCGTTTCATCATCTAATGATAAAACAAATAACCCGTCATTTGTTTTCGTTAATGGAATTGCTTTGTTAAAATTGTATAAACACTCCTGAAAATCTGTATTCTTTAAATAATATACTTCAGAATCTTCAAATGAAAACAAAGATAAATATACATCCTCCATTTTAGGGCATATTATTGTTTGAGCTATAATTTGTCCTAATCTTCTGTCAAAACAAATTGGCATAACCTTATGTTCGCGAAGATTTTTTACTATTTTTGACATTGTGGAAATTTTCTCTTTTGTTTCTATTTTCTTTATTTCAGCTACAATTGGAGGATCGTTTTTGAAATTAACCCTCCCAATACTTAAAATTACTTTGATAACATTAAGATCACTTTTTGACATGTCCTTTATTATGGTTTCATGCATATCTTTATTCATGATTAATATTGAATTTGCCTCTTCAATTGATATATCATCTAAATCAGAATGTAATAATGGTTCCCCATTCTTAAACAAAACATTCAAGTTTGCTAATTCTTTATCACTACGTTTATTTTTATTGATTGCGTTTAAAATTTGTTTTTCAGCAAATACTTTGTCCACATCGGCCAATATAACAACTTTTATCTCCCTATGATCAACATGTAGCAAATCCGCAACTAATTCAGGGACTTTATTATTCCAATTCAAAATAACAACATGATTATCTAAATATATTTTTCCTGAACCTTCTTTTTTTCTTTGAAAATATTCTTTAATTGTATTTGTCGTTAAAGCGATTATGGTTCCTGTAAATAAAACCATACCTATCATTAAAACAGCGACGGCTAGTATCAATAAGTCCGGATTATCGATTTGCAAAATTGCATTTGGTGTTAGCATCCACTTTAAACTGCCATTGGCGAATGCATCTACAAACCCTGTAAATGAACTGTCGATTGCCATTGCAATTAACGCAGCTATACATAAAATTACAATATTTAAGAAAACCATTAAGCTTATCATAAATAGCATAGGATGCTTATACGTTTTGACACTCAAAAAACTTCTAGCTTTTAGTATTTTAGCTCTGATTTTTTTCATATTTTCACATCCTTATATTCCATATTATAGATATGCATTACAAAAAATACAATACCCTTGCCCGAATAGACATAAAAAAACTATCAAAAATGATTAAAAATCACGTTTTGATAGTTGTTTTTTGTTTTCGATTCAAAATAGAAACAATGAATAGGATTCCAAATCCAATTAGAAAAGCAATTGCACTAGCATCAAATATTAACAGAGGACTTTTTCCATATAAGAACCCACCTATTAATGGGCCTATTACCATTCCTATAGATACAAATGATTGACGAACACCCATAATTTTTCCATATTCGCCTTCTTTTGCGTGTAAAGAAATATAGTTTTGCTCCAACGGAGTATATATTGCTTTAAATATAACATATACCATATATACTGTATAAACAGATAGCAAGAAATTATTTGACCTAAAAACATAAAATACGATTAATGCATTAATAATTTGAATAACGAGCATCAATCCAATCTGCTTTTTCATCCTTGCTAGAAATGGTACTATAAATATACTTGTGAACAAAGAAACATATCCCGTGACCATAACAAATGTTCCTAGTTCTAAAGGGCTATAACCTAATTCATTAAAGTATACATCAATATATTTACTTAAATTTATCGTTCCTATTGTGATAATCATTAAAGATATAAAGAATAATAATAGTCTAAAATCGATATTCTTAATCGATTTAAGGCTTGAAAAAACACTTTCTTTAGGGCCTACATTGAAGGCGCATCTGCGATCTTTGAATAATATTAGAACGATTCCTACATAAATAATATTTAACACTGCTTGAATTAAAAATATTTCTTTATAATTCGTTATATTGAACCACTGAATCATCAAAGGGTTTGTAGAGAGAAATCCTCCAAGATAGTATCCAAACGAAGCCCCCAATGTTACCGCTGCAGATATGAATGCTAAATATTTGGCGCGATATTTTTTCTCAGTAATTTCAATTAAATAACTAGTATAAAGTGTTATAGAACTCACAACACCCAATCCACTTAATAAGCGGAAAAATACCATTAAATACTGATTATTACTATATCCAAAGAAAAATTGACCAATACTATACATCAACAATCCTATCACTATATATATTTTCTTCTTTCCGCGATCACCAATAATACCCCAAATAGGTCCACCAATCATCAGCCCCAAACTCATTGTCGCAAAGAATACCCCAAACATGTAGTCTTGGATTCCTAAGCTTCTAACAAAAGCAGGAGTGACAGGATGCCCTAAATTATGAATAATATTTTGAATCAGGAAGAAAAATACAATTAAATACCTATCTTTTTTCATAATCTTCACCTTGTATAAAATCCCAATAAATTATAACATTTATTATCATTTTTAAATAGAAATATGCTTAATATCAATTATAACTTTAAATCATAAATAATGAAATAGAGTACTTAAATAATAAAAGGCGATAAAAATCGCCTTTTAACATTCTAATGGCGGAGCAAGAGAGATTTGAACTCTCGCGCCGGTCTCCCGACCTACACCCTTAGCAGGGGCGCCTCTTCAGCCGCTTGAGTATTGCTCCATTTTAACAGTCAGCCATATCATTTTACTTGTTTTTAAGCTAACTGTCAACTATTTTTTAATTTATGTATGTTTCTTCTTGTTTTACTTCGTCTTCAATAGGTTTTGGAGTTTCTTTTTCAATTTTCGGATCTTTTTGTGCTTCTTTTTTAGTATTCAATGCTTTTGATTTTTCACGATATTTCTTATATCCTCCAAAGCCATCATACCCAAGATACAAGCCACCACTTATAGACATGAATAATACTAACCATCCTAAAGTTGTTATAATTTCTTGTTGTAATACTGCTAATGTTAAAATTACCGAGCCCAAACTAACACAAACCAAATGGAACCAGAATTTAATCGGTTCTGTTTTTTCTTCAAAATAATACAGAGAAACAAAGTATATAATACCTCTAGCTAATAGGAAGAAGGTTAACATATAACCATACAATCCAATCCACACACTATTTGCAGTATCTAACTTACCAGAAAAGACAACAAAAATCATTAATCCTCCTAGTAATGTGTCAAAAATTACTTCAATTAAATTTAGAGTTCTCAATACTTCTTTATTTAAGCTTTTTAATAATGGTACAACTCTTAGAATAGAAAAAATAACAATTGCTATTCCTGTCGTTGCATAAACTATTTCCTCGTCATATATCTTCATGAGTACTCCAGCCGCTATTAAAATAGCTGCTAAAATCCATTTTATTACCCAACCATATCCAAATTTTGCCTTTGCCATATTAAAACCTCCTTAGTTTTAATTTATTACAATCATATTATATTACAATTACATTTAAAATAATAGATATCCTATAAACTTAATGAACGAAACTAGGTTTTATCTTTGGATCTATCATCGTTAACTGTAATCTTTTTCTTGAGATATCCACAGAAACCACCCATACCTTAACGATATTACCGACACTTACAACCTCTAAAGGATGTTTGATAAATTGTGTACTCAACTTTGAGATGTGTACTAATCCCGCTTCTTTGATTCCAACATCAATAAACGCTCCAAAATCAACAACATTCCTTACCGTTCCTTGCAGCTCCATATCTGGTCTTAAATCTTCTAAACTCAATAATTCGCTTTTCAATAAAGGTTGAGGAAACTCATCTCTTAAATCCCTTGTAGGTGCAACAAATGCATCTAATATATCTTCAATAGTAATCATTTTTTGATCCAAATCTTTAGCTAGTTTTTCCATATCACAGTTGTGAATAATTAATTTACATTTCGGTGTGCCTATCTCATCAACATCTAGATTTAAGTACGACAAGGTCTTCATTGCCAAATCATAACTCTCTGGATGAATAGGTGTTTTATCAAGCGGGTTATCAGAATTAAAGATTCTTAAAAATCCAACAGCTTGTTCAAAAGACTTTGGACCAATTTTATCTACTTTTTTGATATTTTTTCTATTTTTAAATGGTCCATTTTGCTCTCTATAATTTACAATATTTTTTGCAACTGTAGCAGAAAGGCCTGAAATATATTTTAGCAATGAGAATGAAGCAGTATTAACATTAACCCCGATTTGATTTACTGCAGTAGATACAACAAAATCTAATGAATCTGAAAGTTTTGCTTGAGATACATCATGCTGATATTGTCCTACTCCTATGGATTTTGGGTCAATTTTAACTAATTCGCTTAATGGGTCTTGCATACGTCTAGCAATACTTACAGCCGAGCGTTCTTCCACTTGGAAATCCGGAAATTCTTCTCTTGCCAAATCCGAAGCAGAGTAAACAGAAGCTCCAGCTTCACTAACAATTACATATTTCGCTGTTAATTTTTCTTCTTTAATGATATCAACAATAAATGCTTCAGTTTCTCTGGAAGCAGTTCCATTTCCAATTGCTATAATATCAATATCATATTTTCTTACAACAGCAGCTATTAATTTTTTTCCTGCTTGTACTTTTTGAGGGTCTGCCCTTCCGCCTTTATAAGCTTCATGAGGATAAATCACCCCTTTAGCCATATACTTTCCAAAATTATCTATAACCGCTAATTTACAGCCGGTTCTGAATGCTGGATCGACTCCCAGTACCATTTTGCCTTTTAGTGGTGGTTGTAATAATAGCGACCTTAAATTCTCTGAAAATATATGTATTGCTTGATTTTCTGCTCTATCTGTAAAATCACTTCTAATTTCTCGTTCAATAGATCCGCTAATCAATCTTTTGTATGCGTCTTTGCATGCGTCTTCAATCAAAGGCACTACAATAGAATCTTGATTTGTTATTACTTGACGATTCAAATAACTATGAATCGCATCGGATGAAATATCAATTTTAGCAGTAATAATCTTCTCTTTTTCCGCTCTATTAATAGCCAAAATCCTATATAATTTTATCGTCTTAAGAGATTCTTCATAATCATAAAAATTTTGGTATGTATTATAAGTGTCTTCTGCATTCTTTTTTATTTTTGTAATGATATGTGCATTATTATAAGTATAATCTCTAATCCACTTGCGGTAATTTGCATTATCAGAAATCATTTCAGCAATAATATGTTTTGCGCCTTCAAAAGCTTCTTCAATTGTTGGTACTTCCTCTGTTATAAATGGTTCAGCTAATGCATCTAAATCATCTATTTCAGGGAACAGTAACAATTGTGTTGCTAGTGGTTCTAACCCTTTTTTAATTGCCTCAGTAGCTTTTGTTTTTTTCTTTTCCTTAAACGGGCGATAAATATCTTCAAGATCAATTAACTTATCACATTTATTTATTTGAACTCTCAATTCTTCCGTTAACATTCCCTTTTCATCAATTAAACGAGTGATGTCTTCTCTTCGTTTTTCGAGACTTTTTCCGTACTCGTATTCTTTCTCAATTGCTCTGATTTGTTCTTCATCCAAAGCTCCTGTTTGTTCTTTTCTATACCTTGCAATAAACGGCACTGTATTGCCCTCATCTAACATCCCTAGTACAACTTCAACTTGTTTTACTTTAATAGCTTGGCTTTTAGCTACTTGTTTAATTAAATTTTCGTTTAAATATTCCATATGATCACCGTTTCTTTCTTCTATATTTTAACATATAAATATGAAATTAACAAAAAATATAAAGCTATATTTTAGATTTAATTTATTATTAAATATTTATCAAGTATTTAAAAAAACCTTCACAGAAAATAGTAAAGGTTTTTTATATCTAAAAACTAATTATGATTAATTAAATGCTTCGTATGTTTCATCTACCATATTATCTAAAGCAGCAACAACAGAGCTAGCTCCAGTAAATACTTCGTAGAATTCCCCATCAACGACAACAATTAATAATGGTGTAACCATTCCGCTAAGATCAATCTCGCTTAAAAATGCAGTAAGACTAGCATCCGCGTCATTCATAGTGTCTGTACTCGCAATAAAGAACATATCATCGCCTTTATTGAGTTTGTTTCCGTCTCTTAAAACATCCGTTTTAGCAATTCCGCAATTTTCACAAGAGTCTGAATAGAAATATACTACATAATCCTGTAGTTCTTCAGTACCACCATTTGTGTAATCAAAGATTCCATCGTATTCTGTTATAGTTGTATAATGACCATAATCACGCCATTTAGATGCAGCGTCATAAATAAAAATTATTCCTATGAAAACCAAAACCGAAACGATGATTGAAACGATAACTTTTAATAATACCTGTTCTGAATTTTGTTTCTTATATCCTTTTTTGTATGTTGCCATATTCTCACCTCAGTATTAATATTTTACTTAATTTTAATGTTTTTTTCAAGACAATTTTTCACCTATCAAAAAAACTACACATTTTCGATAACACACATGCCAATACTATTGTCCTTTTCGTGGGATAAGCTAATCATAATTCTAATGTCATCATAGACTGGCTTTTTTACATAAGGCAACCCATTATCATCGTTTAAAATCGCTATATCTCTCATTCCAACAATATATTTAGTATTCCCAATCGCTTTGATAATCGCTTCTTTTGCTGCAAATCTTCCCGCTAAATACTCTAATTTTCTTGACTCTAATTTAAATTCATTAAAAATGATAAATTCTTCTTCGCTTAAGACTCTTTTAGCGTGTTCTAACTTCATTCTTGATATTTTTAATATATCTACACCAATACCAACTATCATTTTAACGCCTCTTCAATTAATATTTTGTTTGCCAAATCCTTCATCGATCTAAAACGATGATTCAATGCGGACTTCGAAATTTGTTTGTCGTAATGTTCTAAAGAAGCATAACTTAATTCTAAAAGAGTTGATTCTGGGTATTTTTTTCTTAAGAATATAGCTTCGCTCATTGCTTTACTTAAATTATTGTATCTTTTTTCGATAATCCTTATATATCCCAATTGCTTATTAGCTGCATCCATTGCCTTTTTTTCATTTGCAATGTCACAATTAATCACTCGATTTATGGAATTTTTAAAATCACGTTTAATTCGCGAATCTTCAAAATCAAATAATGAATTGTTTGCTCCAACCACCCTTAAAAAATCTGCTATTCTTTCCGCTTCTTTTATATATGCAATAAACCCTCTTCGGTTCTTCGCTACTTTAGTTTTTAATGAGAAATAATTCGCTAAATCCTTTAAAACATTCGCTTGAACTTCAGAAAAAGCTTGTATCTCTAAGTGATATGAACTCGTTTCAGGAGAGTTAATGGACCCAGTTGCTAAAAACGCCCCTCTTAAATATGATCTTTTGCAACATTCTTTTTCAATAATGTGTTCATCGACTTCTTGAAAAAATATAGCTGACTTATTAATAAGTGATAAATCCGTTAGCAAGAAATCTACTTGCTCAGATATTTTAACAATAAATAAATCTTGTTTTTTCAGTCTTGTAATTTGTTTCTTTATAATTGTTACTTCCAAACTGTACATTGACTTAGCAATACTAACAAATCGTCTAATAACAGCGTTGTTAGTACTTTGGAAAACCAAACTTAATCCTGTGCTATTTTTTTCAATCGAACCACCAATATGTAGCATAGCAGATAATTCTGCTTTGTTGCAACAATCTGATTGTTTAATACTCTGTAATTCTGTTTTTATTTTTGTAGAAAATGACATCTTATCACTCCTATTATTCTTCTACTACCTCTTTTGGTTGTTGTTCCTTTTTATATCCAAAGTATCCAGGTACTGTACCATAGGTTAACCCTTTTCTTTTGATTCTTATATATACGGATAACAGTACTCCTGCAGCAATCATTAAAACTGATGTTACAATCGCAGATTTCATTGTTATACCAAATATTTCGAATACTAAAGGATCGGTTCTCATGGTTTCGATAAATATTCTTAATCCGCCATACCAAACCAAATAGAAGGATAGCAATTCTCCAAAATGAATTTTTTTCATTCTTCTTAATAATAGCATAATGATGAATCCTAAAACATTAAACATCGATTCATAAAAGAATGTAGGATGATAAAACGCAGTAATTGGTTCAACAGATATAGAATGCAATCCACCAACTATATACATGTTATTTACAATAAATTGTGGTAAGTGAAGTGTATATTTTAAGAAATTATATTGTTCTTCAATACTTAAGTTTGCGATACCATTCGTCATTCCACCAACAACACCACCATGTGCTTCTTGATTGAAGAAATTTCCCCATCTCCCAAACGCTTGGGCGATAATAAATCCTATAGCAACAACATCGAATACCTTAAACAAATCAATTTTACGTCTTCTAGTATAAAAATATGCACAAATCATCGCGGTAACAAATGCCCCATGAATAGCAAGCCCTGAAAAACCGAAATTTGAAAAATCTAGCGTTCCAGTTCTAAACCCTAGAATTCTTAATAAGGAAGGGAAAAACCCACCACCCAAAAAGTTGCTTAACTCAAATGCTACATACCAAAGTCTCGATCCTAAAATGGCTATTGGCACTATCCAAAGAAAGCCATCAATTAAGTCCTCATTCTTCATACCAATTCGAGGCATCTCTCTTGTTCCTAAAAATAAAGCAAACATAATTCCAGAAATAATAAAGAACGAATAGAAAACAATAGATCTATTCCCTATAGTAACCACGCGGTTATCTAATGTATAGATAGCATCTATTTCTATATCTCTATCAATTGAACTATATTGACTTTCAAATAAAGACCATCTTGTAAAATAAGCATTTTCTTTATTATTTGGGTCTGTTGGTGGAATAATGTCACAAGTTTCACCAACAGTACAATCAATTGTCTTTAAAACTGAACCATCATAATCAACAAAAGTAATAGAAAACGAATCTTCCGCAGGTAACCCCTCATTGTTGCAACTAGCTAATGTGAATGTTAGCCCAATCAATAAAATCAATAATAGGCTTCTAATATGTTTACTCATCTTGTCCCTCGTTGTCTTTCCCTTGGTTTTTCTTTATTTCTTCATTCAATAATTTATTAAATTCATTCGCAGAATTATAACCAAGCTCTTTTGATTTAAAATCATATGCTGCAGCTTCTACCAAAGTAGCTGTATTTCTAGCTTCTGTGATTGGAATAGAAATGTGCGAAATATAAGTATCAAATATTTTGTGATATTCTTCTTTCATACCCAATCGATCAAAGTCTGACTTATCATCCCATTTTTCTAATTCAACAATAAGCGAAACTTTCTTGCTTTCTCTATATGCTTTTACCCCGAAAAGATATACAACATTGACTATACCAACTCCGCGGATTTCTAAATATTTTTTTAATATGTTTGGTGCTTCCCCTATGACGATTCCTTTTTCAAGTTGAAACATTTCAACCATGTCATCTGCAACCAAAACATATCCTCTTCGAATAAGTTCTAAAGCTACTTCTGATTTACCTAAACCACTTTTCCCAGAAATCAATACTCCAACCCCATTTATATCCATTAACACACCATGTCTTGAAGTACGCTCTGCTAATCTTGCTTGTAGAAATGCATACAATTCACTAAAAAGAGCTGAAGTTGCATAGGAACTTTTCAAAATTGGTATATTATATTTGTTTCCAAATGAAATGAAAATTTCCGGAACATTCACATTCGTAGAAAATATAAATGCTGGTGGATTCTTTTCAAACAACATTTTAATTCGTATCTGTTTATCTTCTTCATCTAACCAATGAAAAAACGTGCCTTCTTTTGAACCAATAATTTGAATTCTATCGTGTTCATAATAGTCAAACATACCAGCAAACTCTAATCCTGGTTTTGAAAGACTTTGATTTGATACTTTTCTATCAATTCCTTTTTCCCCAGCTACAATTTCAAGTTTAAGACCTTTTACGACTTCTTTGATTGGAATACTTGCCATATTTTTACCTACCTATTTTTTATCTTTTTTAATGTAGCTCTATGCATTAATCTAAGATATATATTTTTGATGATTGCTCGTGAAACCTGAAACATCACTACAAAAGCTATTGGGTATAAATAGTTTAAGAATGAAAATGCTTCTCCAAAAACAAATAAATCCATTATGTAAAACAACAATAAATTTATAAAAGAAAATATAAGCCCGGATGTGTATAGTACAAGTTTTAATTGTCTTTTCAAAAGGAGTCTCTTATATATTTCTTCAATTATAGTAAACCCAAAAACCATTAATACAATGTATATATCATTGGATATTTCTGCGAACTCAAATATTTTTAACAAACTAAAAATAACGATGAAGTTAACTAATAATGAAAAAATCATATTAATCCAAAAATTGTTTGAATAAATTGTTGCTAAATTGATGCGAACAACTGTATTTTTTGGACCTTTTTGTTTTTTTCTTTCCTCTTCGTTTTGTTTTTTTACTTTATCAATTAATTTTTCCAGTTCTTCAATTTCTTTTCTAATATCTTTGTCATCTTTATTCATAATAACCCTACTTTATTAAAATACAATTAATATAATATCATAATTCACCTTAAAACACGAGTGAAAAAGCAATAAGAACAAGCAGTTATATCTACTTGTTCTTATTTAAAATCTTATATAAAAATTCACCTGTATAACTATTTTTGTTTAAAGCCACGCTTTCCGGTGTGCCATAAGCTATTAATTCTCCGCCTCGGTCACCGCCGTCAGGACCTAAATCAATTATATGATCTGCCACTTTAATTACATCAAGGTTATGCTCAATTACAATAACAGTTGCCCCTTTATTGACAATGTTCTGCAAAACAGCTATTAGTTTTTTTACATCATGACTATGTAATCCTGTTGTAGGCTCATCTAAAATATATATTGATTTATCTGTGATTCGTTTATATAACTCCGAAGCTAATTTAACTCTTTGCGCCTCACCTCCGGACAAAGTTGTAGAAGATTGACCTAATTTAACATAGCCGAGTCCAACATCCTTTATCGTTGCTAATCGATTATATATTTTTGGAATATTTCTAAAAAATTCCACCGCTTCCTCTACTCGCATATCCAAAACATCCGCTATGGTTTTTCCTTTGTACTTAACCTGCAATGTTTCTTGATTGTATCTTTTTCCGTGACATTCTTCACATTCAACATATAAATTCGGCATAAAATGCATTTCAATTTTTATTAGTCCATCCCCAGAACAATGTTCACATCTGCCGCCCTTCACATTAAATGAAAATCTTCCTTTTTTATAGCCCCTAAGTTTCGATTCCTTTGTTTGAGCAAATATATTTCTTATTTCATCAAAAACTCCAGTATAAGTTGCTGGATTTGATCTAGGCGTTCTTCCAATAGGAGATTGATTAATATCTATAATTTTATCAAAATTTTCATAATTGAGGATTTCTTTACATTTTCCAGCTACTTCTTTTCTTTTCGTAATTTTATTAACTAAATTCTTATACAAAACTTCATTTACAAGAGACGATTTTCCAGAACCGGAAACACCTGTAACAACTGTGAAGCAGCCTATAGGAAAAGACACATCTAATTGTTTAAGGTTATTTTCTATTGCGCCTATAACTTTTAAATATCCTCTTTTGTGCTCTCTTCTTATTTCCGGAACATCAATTTTTTCTTCTCCGCGAAGATATTTACCTGTGATAGAATTTTTGTCTTTTAATATTTCTGCTGGTGTTCCTACAAATACTACTTCTCCACCTTCAACTCCAGCACCTGGTCCGATATCTACAATCAAATCACTTGATTCAATCATTTCTATATCATGTTCTACAACTATCATTGTATTCCCTAAATCTCTCATACCTTTTAGAGTTTCAATAAGTCTCTTATTATCTCTTTGATGCAAACCAATTGATGGTTCATCAAGAACATACAAGACCCCGGTTAGTCTTGAACCAATTTGAGTAGCTAATCGGATCCTTTGTGATTCGCCTCCGGATAATGTAGATGATGTTCTTGATAAGGATAAGTAGTCTAATCCAACATTAATTAGAAAATCGAGTCGTTCTTTGACCTCTTTAATTATTGGTCTAGCAATTTCATAGTCTTTTTCACTTAACTGAAGATTATCTATGAATTCCTTCAGATGTAAGATGCTTAATTCCGTAAATTCGTAGATGTTTTTCCCGCCTACGAATACTGATAAAGCTTCTTCATTTAACTTCTTCCCTTTGCATGTTTCACAAGGAGTATCATTCATCATCTTTTCAATCCAGTCTCTTACTGCTTTTGAAGTGGTTGTTAAATATCGTCTTTCTAAACTATTTATGACCCCTTCAAACGGACAACTTGCTTGATGAAACATATTCCCAGCTTTAGAGATATATTTAAAATTAACTGACTCTTTCGAGCCGTTAAGTAAAATTGATTTTTCTTCTTTCTTTAAATCCTGATATGGAATGGAAACGTCTATATTATGAGCTTTCGCAGTTTGTTCAATTTGTTGATAATACAGTGAATCAACTCCGGTATATTTTCGAAAAGCCCCGTTTTGAATAGATAATTCTTGATCCGGAATCAATAAATTTACATCAACTTTTCGATTAAATCCCAACCCCGAACAAGTCTTACATGCTCCATAAGGTGCGTTAAATGAAAATAATCTTGGCTCTAATTCTGGAATTGTAAAACCGCAGATTGGACAAGAGAAGTTTTCTGAGAATAGCACGTTTTTATTTTTTACTGAGATTCTTACTAAACCATTTCCGAGTCTAGCAGCAGTTTCTAAGGAGTCATATATCCTTGAAGTGATTGATTCTTTAACAACGATTCTATCAATGACAACATCGATATCGTATCTCTTATTTTTGTTTAATTTGATGTCTTGATCAAGTTCAAAGTCTTCAGAATTGATTTTAATGCGAGTGTACCCATCTTTTCTCAAAGACTCTATAATTTTTTCATGAGCACCTTTTTTTCCTCTTACAACTGGTGCTAAAATAACAAGTTTTTCACCATCATACTCAAGAATTTTACTAGTCATTTCTTGAATGGTTTGTGATTTAATTTCTGTTCCGTGAACAGGACAAATAGGCTTTCCAATTCTCGCATACATCAACCGAACATAATCATATATTTCCGTTATTGTTCCTACAGTCGATCTAGGATTATGAGATGTAGTTTTTTGATCAATTGATATTGCTGGTGATAACCCTTCGATTGAATCAACATCCGGTTTTTCCATATTACCTAAAAATTGTCTTGCATATGCACTTAGAGACTCTACGTAACGTCTTCTACCTTCTTCGTATATTGTATCAAATGCTAAACTGGTCTTTCCCGAACCGGAAAGACCTGTCATAACAATTAATTGATTTTTTTTAAATGTAAGATCTAAAGACTTAAGATTATTTTCTCTTGCGCCTTTAATAATTATATAATCGCCCACTGTACCACCTGCTATTTAGTAATGCCCTCAAATTCTTTTTCTGTAATAATTTTAATTCCCAAATCCAAACCTTTTTGGTATTTTGAACCCGGACCGTCACCTAACAAAATGTAATCCGTATTCTTTGATACGGAAGACGAAACATTCCCACCCATATTCTCTATGAGAACTTTTGCTTCGCTTCTAGAGAAATCCGTTAATGTACCGGTTAATACTACAGTTTTATTGGTAAAAAACGTTTCTTCGCTTGTTTTGGAAGAAATATATGTCATATTCAATCCGTTTTTTGATAATCTTTCAATTAATATTTGGTTGACTTGGTTACTAAAATATTCTACCACAGAACTTGCAATTGCCTGTCCGATATCATTTATTTCTAACAAGTCATCCACGTTCGCTTGATAAAAATTATCTATATTTTTCATTTTTTCTGCAAGTATTTTTGACACCTTACTACCTACATGTCGTACTCCAAGACCAAAAATGAGTTTATCTAAATTATTTCTTTTACTGTCTTCTATAGCCTTCAAAAGGTTATTGACACTTTTCTCCCCGAATCTCTCTTTTTGAATTAACTTATCGTATTGACTCGTTAACTCAAAAATATCTGCTATATTACTGATATATCCATCATTATATAATTCGGTTAATATGCTTTCTCCTAATCCATCAACATTATAAGCTTCTCTTGAAGCAAAATGAATTAATCCCTCTAAATGTTTTGCATCACAATCAGGGTTTAAACAATAGTAATCCGCTTCTCCTTCTTTTCGTTCCAAGACTGAGTCGCACTTCGGACAATGTTCAATCATTTTAAATGGAATTTCCGAACCCATCCTTTTGCTTGATACAACTCTCAAGACTTCTGGAATTATTTCACCTGCTTTGCGCACCATAACATGATCATTAATATGAATGTCTCTATCGTTAATGAAATCTTCATTGTGCAACGTAGCTCGAGAAACTAATGATCCAGATATCATAATAGGTTCCAATTCAGCAACTGGTTTTACAACCCCAGTTCTACCTATTTGAAAACGAATATCACGTAAAATTGTTTCGACTTCCAACGCTTTGAATTTGTATGCTATTGCCCATTTAGGAAACTTCGATGTATAACCGATTGTTTCATATAAAT
>Ga0222628_1000394_pt1 | contig 19004 bp, 18 predicted proteins | sample AntAcemetageno95_FD_179860 | JGI IMG/M metagenome (GOLD analysis project Ga0222628, IMG submission 179860) | Saline water microbial communities from Ace Lake, Antarctica - #95 | ecosystem: Environmental > Aquatic > Non-marine Saline and Alkaline > Saline | place: Antarctica: Ace Lake | collected...
ATGCAAAGGATAATCATCAAAAAAAGAGTTTCTATAAAATATTGCAAAGTACTGTAAGGAGAACTAGCAAAATCAGAATTGATAGAAGGCAGATAGAAATGAGCAATTCCCATTAAACACAAAAATCCTAATAAAGGCAAGTATTGAATAATAATATTGAACCAATGTCGATGAACCACTGTTATAACCTTTTCACCATTTTTTTGCCCTGAAAAATGATAGTTGGTAAATTTTCCCATAAAATTAAAAAGCTGAAGAAATTAGATAATTCCAATCGATAGAAGAAAACAATAAAAAATTAATTATAAATACGGAAATAAAAACAATTGGAAAAATAATTAAAAAAATTTGTTTTAAACTATTAGCAAAAGAATATTTTATTATATGATAAAAAACAAAAGCAAAGGTTAAAAAATAAAGGCAAGTCAGAATCAAATAAAAGATTGTTATAATTTCAAACATTAAATTAATTTTTTTTGATTATCAGGTTCTTCATAGGGAATCCCGAGATGTTTATAGGCATTTTCTGTCACTATTCTACCACGAGGCGTTCGAGCGATAAAGCCCAACTGCAAAAGATAGGGCTCATAAACATCTTCAATGGTTTTTACTTCCTCTTGGGTTGCGGCAGCAATTGTTGAAAGCCCAACCGGTCCACCATTAAATTTTTCAATAATTGTTTTTAGAATATTCCGATCTGAAGGCTCCAGTCCTATTGGATCAATATCAATCATCTCTAAAGCTTCTTGGGCTTTTAAGCTGTCTACTGTTTTATGCTCTTTAATTTGAGAAAAGTCTCGCACTCTTTTTAAAAGTCGATTCGCGACTCGTGGAGTTGACCGAGAGCAACTGGCAATTTTAGAAAGTCCTGAATCTTCAATATCAATTCCTAAAATTTTACTTGATCTTCCTAAAATCCTTTCTATTTCATTTTGATTGTAAAATTCTAAACGATGAGTAGCTCCAAACCGATTTCTAAGCGGATTTGAAAGGGTCCCTAATTTAGTAGTGGCACCAATTAAAGTAAATCGCGGTAAATCCAACTGAATCGTTTTGGCTGAAGGACCTTTCCCAATAATAATATCTAACTTAAAATCCTCCATCGCTGGATAGAGAATTTCTTCAATAGTTTTATTAAGTCGATGAATCTCATCGATAAAAAGAATATCACCATCTTGAAGATTGGTCAAGATTGAACCAAAGTCTCCCACCCTTTCAATTGCTGGTCCAGAAGTAGTTTTAATATTCACTCCCATTTCTTTGGCGATAATGTTCGCCAGTGTTGTTTTCCCAAGTCCGGCTGGCCCGTAAAGAAGAACATGCTCAACAGGCTCTTTTCTTTTTTTAGCTGCTTGAAGAAGAATATCAAGGTTTTTTTTGATTTTTTCCTGTCCGATATAATCAGCAAAGGCTTGCGGACGAAGCGTCAAATCAAGATTTTTATCAGAGATTTCAACCACTTCTTTTTCTACTTCTTCACTTTTTGGCTCATTGGAGCTATCAGTAATCATATAATTTTTTATTATTTTAGCTACCACCCAGCACTAACATTAGCTTGATTAATTATAGCATAAAATAAGTTTAACATAAAGAAAGAGCCTTTAAAAAGGGGTTTTTTAATGTTAGTGCTGGGAGCATTTGACAAAATTTGAAAGTTGTGCTAGACTAGTTAGTCATCTAGTGATAAGGCTTCGGTCTATTTCACATCAACAGATGATTAGCAGTAAACTGTAGACAATTGGAGACTTCTATCTTTTGTCTTCAATTTTGGAAACTTTTTATCAAGACATGGGCGATTTGGTTTCGGCTGGATCGTGCCTCGATACTGTTTCTACCCCGAGGCTCTTAGTTTCGGATTTGTCTACAGATTAGTGTTAAAGTCTTTTAAAAAATAAATAAAAAATTATAGGAAGGTTGCTATTATGAATTACGCAAATTTTTTACCAGTGCTTTTCATAGTAGGAGCTACTACTCACTTTTTTTCTAACAATAAAATTATGAGTGTACTAAGCTTTATGATTGCTATTCTCTCAGCTTTAGGAATAGTTTACATTAAGTTTACTATGAAAGGTTAACTATAAACCACTTTTCGCAAAAGCGAAGGGTGGTTTTTTAAATGCTGGACAAATATTTCTACTTTGTTTATACTATCCAAACTCTTTAACAATCAATTATATAGAAAGGATCTGACATGGATTCAGAAAAATTGCTATTCGAGCAAATTCAGCATTTTGATGCAGATATTATTGAATCTTTCAAAAAAATCTTGAGAGATTTTAGAAAAGATCCAGAACAAGAAAAGAACTACCTAAACTTTCTAGATGCACATAAATTTATTATTACTTCCGCAGCCCTACTTCCATTATGCGAAGATAGGATGTTTTCAATTCATAGCATTCGCAATGGAGAAAAACAAGAAACATCCCACTGTAGAATGGTGGTGAGACTTTCCAAAAAAGAAATTGAAATCACTCCTATCAATAAGAAATAAAATAAAGGAGCTATCCAAACGGATGCTCCTTTTTTATTTGCTCAAAAATTTTATAAATCCGTCACCCGCTCAACTTCTTCTAAAGTCGTTGTTCCTTCAAGAACTTTCAAAACTCCATCTTGGGCCATAGTAATCATTCCCAACTCAACTGCTTTTTCTTGAAGCTCTGATGTAATTGCTTGGCGAGAAATTAATTCTTGAATTTCTTTGCCAACTTGGAAAACCTCACTCACAGTCATTCTCCCTTTATATCCAATATTATTACATTTTTCACATCCTTTTGGATAGAAAATATCTCCAATTGGCGGGATTTCAACTCCGGCCTTTTCTGAAATTGTTTTTAAAGACGCTTCAATTTTTTCTTTTTCTTCTGATGTTGGAGTATGTTTTTCTTTACAATCACAAAGTTTTCTGACTAATCTTTGCGCGACTAAAGCATTAACTGATGAAGCGATGTCCGAAGCTGAAACTCCCATATTTAACATTCTTTGAACTGCTCCAGCAGCATTATTAGTATGAATTGTGGAAAGAACAAGATGACCGGTGAGCGCTGCTTGCACTGCAGTTTGAGCAGTTTCATCATCACGCATTTCACCAATCATCATAATATCAGGATTTTGACGAAGCAATGCTCGCAGAGCCGTGGAAAATCCATAACCCTCCTTGTCGTTTACTGGGGTTTGTAAAATTCCTTCTAGTTGATATTCAATTGGATCTTCTACTGTAATGATTTTTACCTCTGGCTTATTTAAAATATTTAAAATACTATAAAGAGTTGTGGTTTTTCCAGATCCTGTTGGGCCAGTGTTTAAAATTACACCATTGGGTTTGCTAATTTCTTCTTTTATTTTTTTCAAATTTTGTTCACGAATTCCCAATGTCTCAAGATTTAAATCAACTGAAGATTTAGACAAGAGACGCATTACCACAGTCTCTCCATAGCCACCAAGAATAATAGAAACACGAACGTCAACAGATCTTTCTTGTGGATCTTTAATTTCTTCATCATATTTAATTGAGAATCGAGAATCGATCACTCCTTGGCGCACTTCCGTTTTTACTCCACTTAGAATTTTAATCTCTCCCAAAAAGTTTGGATATTCTGTTAGTGGCAAACTTGCAACTGTTTGCAGGATTCCATCAATTCGAAAACGAACCTTAACGTCAGTTGCTCCAGGTTCGATATGAATATCTCCAACCTTTAAAATGCTAGCGGCTGCGAAAATAATCTTATTAGCTTGAGTTGTTTTAGAGGCACTAAGTACTTCTTGCAACTTCTCAAAATCATCAACGCTCTCTTGGGCTTTTTGATATTCTTCTTGACCAACAACAATTGCTTGCCCCAAAGTGGAAGCCATTAATTTTTCATAGATTTCTTCTAGAAAATCTCCTTCTCCCGTTACTCTCTTAACTTCTTCAATTGAAGTGATTCCCTCCACTGCTTTTAAAATTCCATCTTGAAGCATCATAATCATTCCTTCTTCCAATGCCGCAACTGTCAAGTCAGTTTCACCAGCCATCTCCAAAACAAGTTTTTCAATCGGTTCAGTAATCGTTAGAATTTCAAAAATACCAATTCTTCCCTTGTAACCAAGATTGTTACATTTTGGACAACCTTTTGGACGATAGAGTTTTTCGATTTTTTTCGGCACATCTACCTTTGATTTAGGTGAAATAATAGAAATTATTTTCTTAATTGATTCAATTGATTCTTTAGCTGGAACATATTCTTCTTTGCACTCACAAAGTTTTCGAACCAATCTCTGTCCAATTAATGCGTTAACTGATGGCGAAATTAAAGATGGCTTAATCCCAAGCTCAATTAATCTTGGCAAAGCTCCAATGGCACTATTGGTATGCAAAGTGGAAAGGACAAGGTGCCCTGTCAAAGCAGAGTTCACTGCGATATCAGCTGTTTCATCATCACGAATTTCACCTACTAAAATAATATCTGGATCTTGTCGCACAATCGCTCGAAGCCCTTCCGAGAAAGTATAGCCACGAGATTTTTCAATTTGAGTTTGAGAAATTCCCTTAAGTTCATATTCAATCGGATCTTCAATGGTGATGATTTTTGTTTCTGCATTATTTAATTTATTAATAATTCCATAAAGAGTTGTCGTTTTTCCAGAACCAGTTGGCCCAGTTGTTAAAACCATGCCATTTGGAGCTTTCATTTGTTTTTGCAATTCTTCATAGGCAAGTCCTCGAAGCCCCATATTATCCACATCCACTTTAATAGAATCAGGATCCAGAAGACGCATTACAATGCTTTCGCCAAAACTTCCCGGAATCAAAGAAACACGAATGGTAATTTTTTTTGTATCTAGCGTAACATCGAAAGTCCCATCCTGAGCAATGTCGCGCAAATTTAGTTTCATCCCAGACATCATTTTAACTCGAGAAACAATACTCTTGAAAACATTGAGAGAAAATGAAGCTATGTCATGCAAAACCCCATCCATACGATAACGAAGACGAATTTCTTTTTCTTGAGGTTCAATATGAACATCGCTTGCGCCTAACTTATAAGCACCGCCCATAATGACATTAAGCACTTCCGTAACTGGTAGTTCGTTTATTCTCTGTTTCAACGCCACTAAATCCTTCAGGGTTTGGTCAAGTTTTTCCATCTCCTCTTTCGACAAGCTAACGCTCATCTGACTCAGGACTTCAGTAAAATCTATACTTTTATATTTCTCAATTACTTTTTTAAAGTTATATTCAGAAACAACAAAAATCTTGGAATCCCATCCTTTTTCTTCAGAAATTTTTTTAATAAATTTCGCCGTTTCTGCTTTTGTGGGATCAGACGAAACAAAAGTAACATCCTTAGCAGATTTTTTAATAATAGCTACCTGATTAGCAGTTGCCTCTTCCTCGCTTAAAATTTTAAGACTCTCATTGCTAATGGGGACAATATTAGTATCGATATAAGGTAATCCAATAGAAGCCGCGAATTGAGAAGCTTGCTCCTCTTCCGAGCTATGGCGCATTTTAGAAAGAATTTTATCTGTTTGTTCTTGTTTTTTTTGCGCCCCTTTATCAATAGATTTTTTTTGGGTTATTTTTGGCATTTAAAAAAATATAAACGTTTTGTTTTAATTATTTTACCATATTTAAAAACAAAAAGCTAAAGAATATTTGAATTTAACTATTCAAAATGCTAAACTTTATTTATAATAAAACTTAACTATTTAAGAATTATGTCGGGACACAGTAAATGGTCGACTATCAAACATAAAAAAGGTATCAATGATGCAAAGAGAGCAAAAATTTTCACTAAATATGGAAAGTTAATTACAATTGCCGCTCGAGATGGTGGAGGTGCTTCCGAAACAAATTTTCAACTTCGTTTAGCAATTGACAGGGCTCGCCTAGAAAATATGCCGAAAGATAACATAGAGCGAGCTATTAAGCGTGGAACGGGCGAGCTTAAAGATCAAGCCGAGATTAAAGAAATTATCTATGAAGCCTACGGACCAGGTCAAGTTGCAATGCTCATTAAAACTGCAACTGACAACACTAATCGAACACTAGGAGATGTTAAAACTCTTCTGACTAAAAATGGAGGCAAATGGGTGCCAGCTGGTTCCGTTGGATTTCTCTTTAAACAAGTTGGGCGGATTGAAATAACTACTAAGGAGGATGGTTTAGATGAATTAGAAATGAAAGCTATTGAGGCTGGGGCTGAAGATACAGAATATAAAGATTCTATTTTAGCTATTTACACATTACCAGAAAATCTTCAAAAGGTTCGAGATGCTCTTCAAAAAAATGAGACTAAAATTGAAAGTGCTGACCTATTTTTTCTCCCCAATCAGAAAGCTAGTCTTAATGAGAAAGATTTAGCGAGCTATGAAAAACTCCTCGAAGTGCTTGATGACCAGGATGATGTCCAAGAAATATATGACAACCTGTAGGTTGTAATTTCTAATTATTAATTTCTAATTTTGAATCAATTTCCAATTCTTTAATGAATTAATGCAAAAAATTTAGATATTATAAATTTATTCATTCGAATTTTATTTGAAATTTGAAATTTGATATTTGAAATTAAAAATCTTATTTACAAAACATACTCTAATGGGAAAAAAAGCGCTTGAAAATATTGCCCCCATACGTGTCCTAGGATTGGATCCCGGAACAGCCACTACTGGTTGGGCAATCTTAGAAGAAAAGGCGGGTTGCTTTAAGGCCTTGGCCTATGGTCACATCTCTACTTTACCGAAAACTCCTGAATCCAAAAGGATTTTTGAGATTTCTACTGATTTAAAAAAAATTATCTCAAAATACAAACCGACTGAAGCTGGGATTGAAAAAATATTTTTCTTTAAAAACCAAAAGACCGTTATTCAGATTGGTCAGGCCAGAGGTGCATTGCTATTGACTTTAGAAGAAAAAAAGGTTAAAATTTCTGATTATACTCCGCTTCAAGTAAAACAAGCGGTTACAGGATATGGGAAGGCGGAAAAGAGACAGGTTCAAGAAATGGTTAAAAATATTTTAAATCTTTCTGAAATTCCAAAACCAGACGACACAGCTGATGCAATCGCTGTTGCAATTTGCCACTTGAATAGTCGAAAAAATATCCATCTTTGCTAAAAAAGTGTTATAATAAAATAGTAAACGCTAACTACTAAAAAATTTAAAAAATATTATGGAATCAACAATAAGTCCAATCGTTAATTTTTTTGTTTATGAAGGCGTGCCGCTAGAGACAGTTAGTCTAATTTTAATGCTACCAATTATTGCTACTTTTATTGCTTTTTTGCGTCAAGTAGTGGGGATTAAAGCTTTTGGTATTTATACTCCCCTTCTTATAATTTTTGCTTTCCTAGCCACTGATGGACTTAGATATGGAATTGCAATTTTTATTGCTGTGATTCTAATCGGAATGGCAATGCGTTTTGTTCTTAAACCTTTTCGATTACTCTATCTTCCACGCGTAGCTATTATGGTCTCGATTGTTGCAATTCTAATCCTCTTTATATTAGTTATTGGTGGCAATATGAAGAGAACGGGGCTCGCTTCAGTTTCCATATTCCCAATTCTTATAATGATTACCTTGGTAGAAAAATTTATTACCGTTCAAATTGAGAAAGGAAATAAAACAGCTATCATTCTGGCTTTCGAAACATTACTAATTTCCATTGCTGGATTTTATATTGCTAGTTGGAAGTTTTTAATCGATTTTTTAATAGCCTATCCCTGGGTAACACTTTTAACTATTCCCTTTAATTTTGCTCTCGGAAAATGGACAGGTCTTCGCCTTAGTGAATATTTCCGTTTTCGCAATGTTATCAAGAAATTTTAACTATGATTTTTTCTTTCTTAAAAAAAGGACACTCTATTTTAGGAATGAATTCTAGAAATTTAGAATTCATTCGTCCTTATAATCTTATTAAAGCTAGAAAACTAGCTGACGAAAAACTTCTAAGTAAACGTTTTTTGAAAAAAAATAATATTGCCATTTCTCCTTTAATTGCAAAAATAAAAACACTGGATGATTTAGAAAATTTTGATTGGCAAAAACTTCCTACTAGCTTTGCTCTAAAGCCAAATTGTGGTTTTGGTGGAGAAGGAATTGTCGTTGTTTATGGTAAAAAGAAAGATCGAGAAGATGTTTGGATAAAAGCAGATGGCTCAACTATCAATGTTGATGATCTTAAAAATCATGTCCGAAATATTTTAGATGGAAGCTTTTCTTTTTCTGGAACTCCCGACATCGCTTTTTTTGAAGAGCGGCTAAGACTTCTAAAACTCTTTAAGCCCTACACTTTTAAAGGCATCCCTGATATCCGCGTAATTGTTTTTAATAAAGTTCCTGTAATGGCAATGCTTCGACTTCCCACCAAAGATTCAAAGGGTAAGGCCAATATTCATCAAGGGGCTATTGGAGTAGGAATTGATATGGGAACTGGAATAACTACCAGTGCTTTTCAAGGAAACCATTTAATTGAAAAAGTCCCTAACACTCGTCTAGCTCTCGGTGGAATTAAAATTCCTTATTGGAAAGAAATTTTGGAAATTTCCTCTAAAGCGCAAGATCTTTCTCATATCGGTTATTTGGGAATTGACATTGCAATTGATGCAGAAAGAGGCCCAGTTGTGTTAGAACTTAATTCTCGCCCAGGACTAGCAATCCAAATTGCAAATCTTGCTGGTCTCAAGGATAGATTAAAAAGAGTAAAAGGACTTAAGGTCCAATCCATTGAAAAGGGAGTGCGAATGGGAATGGATCTTTTTGGTGGGGAAATTGAAGAAGGAGTAGAAGAAATTTCTGGGAAAAAAGTTATTGGCACTATAGAAAAAGTTAAACTGATTGGAAAAGAAGGAAAAGAAATTGAAGTTGAAGCAAAGATAGACACTGGAGCCGGATTATCTTCAATTGATATTGAGGTAGCTAATGAATTAGGCTTTTCCAAAACAATAACAGCTTTTGAAAATAAGAATTTTTCTAAATCTCTCACCCAAGAAGAAGCTCGCGAATTAAACAAAAATGAAAAAGAAAACCTCTTAAAAGAAATCCCAAATTTAGCCGACACTGCCATTATTCACTCTTCTCATGGGACAACCTATCGCCCAATGATAAAAATTACCATTGTTATGGATAAATTAATTATTCCCTCTAAGGTTAGTGTAATTGATCGATCTAATTTAAAAATGCCAATTATTATTGGGAAAAGAAATCTAAATCGCTTTTTAGTTGATGTAAATAAAATAAATAATAATTTAAAATAATACAAAAACTACTATGAAAAAAGTAATGATTCTTTTTGGAAAAAGCGATTGGAGAAAATCCAAACCTTTTGCCAATGCCGATTATCAATATTCCTACGAATATTTTTATGATCTTTGTCAGACTAGTGGTATCCAAATGTATCGCGCTTCCTATGAATGGTACGATTATAAGAATCATATTTTTAAACATGCTTGGATTTTTGAAGGTAAGGGAGGAAAATGGAAAAAAGTTAATAATATAAAACCCGATCTAATCTATGACAAAACTAAGGCTCGCGCAGAAGTGTATTTCAAAAAAGAGCTAATTAACAAAGCTTATCCTTTTATAAACAAACTAGGTTTTACTCAGCTAATCGATGACAAACTAACCACTAGCTTACTTTTTAAAAAATGGAGCAAAAAAAGCTGGGTGATAGAAAATAAAAAAGATTTGGAAAAGTTTATCCCCCAAATTAAAACCACTTTAGCCGTTTTAAAGCCTTTAATGGAAAGCGGTGGAAAAGGAATTCAAATTTTAAGCACTACAGAAATTCTTAAAAAAGCCAAACTAGGCTGCCCCTATTTACTTCAAGAATTTATCGACTCTTCAAAAGGCGTCCCAGGAAACAGTCAGGGGATGCATGACCTGCGTTTAGTTTTTATTAATGATGAAGTTATTTATTCCTACATCAGAGAACCTCAAAAGGGAAGTTATCTCGCTAATTTAGCTCAAGGCGGAAAATTGATTCTTGTCCCAAAAAATAAATTGCCTAAAACACTTTTCCCTATCATCAAAGAAGCTAATGAAATTTTTAAAACTTTTAACAATAGAGTCTACACTATTGACTTCATGTTTGATGAAAAAAAACGCCCTTGGGTTGTTGAGTTAAATTCTATGCCAGGACTTTATTTTACACCAGAGGAAAAAGAATCTATGCTTAAAATGTATAAAAAACTAGTAATTATTTTCAAAGAACAACTTAACTTAAAAAAATAATATTTCCCAATGAATCAACAACAAGAATTAAAAAAGATCAAGCATGGCGGAATGAAATCTCTTGTCAAAAGAGCGATCGAACTCGGAATAAAAGTAAGTATTTTTTCTCCCGAACATTCTTTGCTTAAATTTGAATTAAATAAAAAAGTTCTTTTTACAAAAAAAGGAGAGCTGCCTATGGAAAAAAGAATGGGAGATATGACTAGAAATAAAAGTTTAACCAAAATAATTCTTAGCGAAATTGGAATCTCTACATCAAAAGGCTTTCTCGCAATGTCATCTAACGAAACTTTTCGACTCCTAAAAAAGAATAAGATTTCTTTTCCGATTATCATTAAGCCTGTAGACAGCTCTTTAGCCAAAGGTGTTACTTGGAATATCGGTTCGAAAAATGAAATCGGAAAAGCAATTTCAGATTTAAAAAAAGTTAGTGCTTTTAAAAAAACAAAAGGCTTTTTAGTTGAAAAAATGTTTATCGGGGACGAATTTAGAGTGTTAGTATTAGAAAAAAAAGTTATTTCTTGTGTAAAAAAAGTTCCTGCTAGCCTAATTGGAGATGGAAAATCAACCATCAAACAATTAATAAAAACTTTCGACAAAAAAAGAAAGAAAGGCTTCACAATAAAGATTGACGCTATTGCTAAAGACACTCTTAAAAAAAATGATTTAACCTTAAGCTCTGTTCTTACTAAAGATTTCGTTCTTAAATTAAGAAATAATCTAAACATGTCTGATGGAGGCAGATGCATCGACTGCACAGAAGAAATGCACGCTTCTTTTAAGGATATTTGCGAACAAGCAATTTCTGCTCTTGGTTTAACTTATGGAGGCCTTGATTTCATGACAAAAGATATTACTTCTAAAAAAAGTCCTTATATTATTATTGAGGTAAATTCCAATCCCTTCTATAATATGCATGAAAAACCTCTTGTTGAAGGAAAAGGAACTGATGTTTCGTTTAAGGTCTTAAAAAATATTTTTCCAGAATTAAAATAAAAAAACATTACATAGGACAATGCGAAAGATTATTATTAATGCTGATGACTATGGATTATCCCCTTTGTTTAATAAGGGAATTTTGGAGTTAATTAAAAAGGAAGTTGTCACTAGTACTACTGTAATGATTAAAAGAAAATATATTCGACCTGCTCTTCTGGCTAAATTTAAAAATATTTCTGTTGGCCTTCATTTAGAATTAAAAGAGAAAGATAGTAAAAAAGAAATCGAAGATCAAATAGCTCATTTCGTAAAAAAGTTTAAGCACCTTCCCTCTCATCTTGATGGACACCAACATTGCCATCTAACAGAACCTAATTTTCCTAATGTTATCAGAGTAGCTAAAAAATATTCTCTCCCTGTTCGTTCTTATGCAGAAAAAGACAGACTGCTTCTCAAAAAAAATAAAATAAAAACTCCCAATACTTTCATTAGCTGGCATCCATCAAGAACAGACAAAATTCCCGGTAAATTCAAAGATGCCCAAAAAAAAGTTACTGAGCTTGTGTGTCACCCTGGCTATTATGATAAAAATTCTTCCTATCCTTACAATAAACAAAGGGAACAGGAGCTAAAATTTCTACGAAGCAAAGAATTTAAATCTTTTGTAAAAAACTTTGAGAAAATAAATTATAATAATCTTTAAAAAATGATGCTTTTTTTCTCTAGCCTTTTCTGTTAGAATATATAATGATATAAGCTTAAAATTATGTATTTAACACGTGAAAAACTTAAAGAATTTAGGAAGGTTTATAAGAAGCCTCGTTTTAAGCTTTTCTTAAAAATCGCTGGTGGAATTGTTCTAGCTGGAATTGTTTTAACAATTGGGACTTTCGCCTATTTTGCTAAGGATTTACCAAGTTCTGGAAAAATCAATAAACGCTTCATTGCTGAATCAACCAAAATTTATGACAGAACTGGTGACCATATTCTCTATGATATTCACGGAGAAGAAAAAAGAACTCAAATTGATTTTAAGGAAATGCCAGATGTGATTAAATTTGCCACTATCTCCTTAGAGGATCAAAGTTTCTATAACCATCGAGGAATTAAACTTAGTTCAATTTTTCGTGCCATCATTAAAGATATTCTTCACCGCGGAGCAGCTCAGGGTGGATCCACCATTACACAACAATTCATAAAAAATTCCGTCCTCACAAACGAAAAATCAATCACCCGTAAAATTAAAGAAGTGATTCTTTCTATTGAATTAGAATTCAATTTTTCCAAAGATGATATTTTAGGAATGTATCTTAATGAAATCCCCTACGGCTCAAATGCCTATGGCATCGAAGCAGCCGCTCAAACCTTCTTCCAAAAACCTGCTCGCGAGTTAACCCTGGACGAAGCCGCTCTTTTAGCCGGATTACCAAAAGCACCTAGCTATTATTCTCCCTATGGTGTTCATACTGATGCTTTAAAAATTCGCCAAGAAATTGCTTTGAATGAGATGGCAGATCTAGGCTATATCACCAAAGAACAGGCGGAAGAAGCTAAGGAAGCAGATGTCTTTAATAAACTTTCCTCTTTTGCAGAAAAAATTGAAGCTCCTCATTTTGTAATGTATGTAAAAGATTATTTAGAAACAAAATATGGGGCAAAGACAATGGAAGAGCAAGGCTTAAAAGTTTACACCACTCTCGATTGGGATAAACAACAAGTCGCTGAAAGAGTAGTTAAAGAAGGAGCAGAGAGTAATCTAAAAAAATATAAAGCGGAAAATGCAGCCCTCGTTGCCATTGATCCAAAAACAGGACAAATTCTTTCTATGGTTGGTTCCAAAGACTTTTTCGATACTAAAATTGATGGCCAAGTTAATGTAGCCCTAAGTGATCGCCAACCCGGATCCTCTTTCAAACCCTACGTCTATTTAAAAGCTTTTGAAAAAGGCTACACTCCTGAGACTATTCTTTGGGATGTAGATACTAATTTTTCAACTGATTCAGGTAAGGAATACAATCCCAAAAATTATGATGGAGAAAATCGTGGACCTTTAAAAATAAAAGAGGCTTTGGGAATGTCATTAAATGTCCCCGCTGTAAAACTACTCTATTTGGCTGGAGTTAATGAGTCCGTAGCCCTCGCTAAAAAAATGGGGATCACTACTCTCAATCGTCCTCAGGACTATGGCCTTTCCTTGGTTCTTGGAGGAGGAGAAGTAAAACTTCTCGATCATGTTAACGCATTTGCCACTATTGCTAACAACGGGGTTTTTCAAGAAAAAGTTTCTATCCTTAGAATTGAAGATGCTAAAGGCAAAATTTTAGAAGAATATAAAGAAAGAGAGGGAGAAAAGATTATTGATGAAAAATACATTGCTATGCTTGATCACATTCTTTCTACCAACGCTTACCGTGCTCCTGTTTTTGGAGAAAATAATCCTTTAAAGTTTACCAACCGTCCTGTAGTTGCAAAAACTGGGACAACCAATGAATGGCGTGATGGTTGGACACTAGGATTCACCCCATCGATTGCAGTTGGTGTTTGGACAGGAAATAACGACAACTCTGTGATGGCAGAGGGTGCTGATGGCTCCTATGTCGCCTCTCCAATTTGGCGAGCTTATATGGATGAAGTTTTGAAAAACTATAATATTGAAGAGTTTCCAAAATATGATCAGGAAGAAGAAAAAACTGGTAAAGATATTTTGGATGGAGAAATTAAGTTCATTGAAAAATTAGATGTCTGCGAAATCCCTGGCAAAAAAGATAAATATTGTATCGCTAACAGTTCTTGTCCAGATAAACTCAAAGATGATAAAAAGTTTTTTACAGGACATTCAATTCTCTACTATGTAAACAAAGATTTCCCTCAAGGAGAAGACCCAAAAAACCCAAAGGATGACCCCCAATATAAAGAATGGGAAAAAGCCATTGAAAAATGGGCCGAAGACGATAAAAAATATGACACCGATGAAGCTCCGGAAGATGAATGTAAATCGAGCGACTTTGAAAGTTACCGACCAAGTATTTCCATCTCTGCTCCAGCTAGCGGAGACACCATTACCACTCCAACGTTTAATATTAGCGTAAACTCCTCTTCTGGATTTGGCCTAAAACAAGTTAAACTTTATGTCGAAGGAAGTGAGGTCACTTCTCAAGATAACAACTCTTTCACCTATTCCTATACTGTTCCTACTACCAAATACAATACGACACTAACAATTGAAGCTAAAATTACTGATGATGCTGACTTTTCAGAAACAGCCAATATTGATGTCCAAACAAACATCACTCCTTAAAGGAAATTAAGTGTAAAAATAAAAACCGTCCTGAAATATTGGACGGTTTTTTTATTGAAAGTTTATTTTTTATATTTATATTTTACCACAAATTCTCTTCTAACAAATATAATAAGAAATAAAACAGCAAAATCATATCCCGCTAGATAAACTGGATAGGCAACTTCGGTAAAAGAAATATAGGAAACTGCGAGCAACCCGCTAAAACCAGATGCGGCAGCCATTGTCCAAGGAAAAATTGTTTCTGAATAAGGTCTTTTATAAATTTTAATCAAAGTTGGAATCCCAAAGCTCAAATCTGCAATAATTACAAAAACTAAAGCTAGATCAGGATTACTGGAAATTTGCCACAGAATTAAACCAATGCATCCCAAAACAAAAAGACTATAATCATAAATACTCGCTTGCCAAACCCCCACTCTTTTAATATTTGAATAAATTGCGACTATAAAACAACTAACCGTGTTAGCACCAACGAGAAGAACTCCCCAAGTAAATCCTTCGGAAAGCATTGCCCAGGCGCCTAAGCCCGTAATAAAACCCCATCCAGTCCAACTCAAAATATGAGGATGCGCTTTTTCATTTTTTATATCTCTCAAATAAGGGATAAGCCCAACAAAAACAAATATTGCTGATAAAATTCCAAAAATTACATTAATTTCACTAAAAATTGGCATCTAAATTAAAGTTAAAATTATTAAACGATATTATCATTCTAACACAAACATAAAACAAAAACCCACTAAGTATTGTTAGTGGGTTGGTTGAGGATTTTTAAGCGAAAGCTTTTTCGATTTCATCTAAAACATTCTGGGCATCTCCTTGATATTTTTTTTCTGAAAATCTTTTTTTTATAAAATCCGTTCTAGCATAAACTTGTTTTATTTGATCTTCGGTTAAGATAAGCTTCGTTAAACTTTCCCCAAGCTCTCTAAAAAACTCTTCTGTTGCTTTCAGTACATTTATTTTTGAAATTAAGCGCTCCATTGTGTCCAGAACAATCTCAAAGAGCGGTTTTTCAATTTTAACAGCTTGCATATTTTCCCTTTCCTCTTGAATATTAATTTTTTAAACAACAATTTCAATATCACATATCATCTTTTAAATATGTTTTTACTAAAAAATAAAAGCCCCTTATATTTTAATTATATCACACAAAAGAAAAAAGGCTTACTAAAAATTTTAGTAAGCCTTTGGTTAAAATCATATAACAAACTGTTGATCCCTATTTTCAAGCTCTTTAAACAAAGCCTCTGTGCCCAACATCTCAGTATCTTTAAACATATTGGAGCTTGCTTTATGTAGATCGTCTCCCGTTTTTGTTTTTCCATATTTATCTTCCAGCTTCCAGGTATGACGAACAATATATAAAACATTTTCCATAAATATCTTACCCCCCTTAATCTTAAGCATTCCTTCTTCTTTTAACTCTTCAAAGGTTACATTGATATCTGACATTAATTCCCCTATAGAAATATCTTCTTCAAAAAATACTTTTTCAAAACCTTTCTGTATTTTTTCCGCTGAGAAGACCCATGCTTTCATAGCCTCAGTGCCTTTCTTTTCTATTACATATTTCAACACTCTAAGCTTTGCCATTATAACCTCCTCCTTTTATTTAGAAGATTTTATTTATTTTTTAAACAACTACTCATAAACAAAAAATAACATCAGAAATGCTATTTGTCAAAAATTAAAGACGACTTATTTTTTAGCTTTTATTTTCCGATTAGGATCAAATTTTTTGGCTAATTCAAATAAAAGATACATTATAAGGGCTGATAAGATAAAAGCGGTGCCTTTTTGATCACGATCAAGTGGAAGAAAAAAGCCTGCAACGCCCAAAATTCCAACTCCAACAATTGACCACAATATAATTGTGTAAATTTTTCCTCGCATAATTTTATTTTCTAACTCCAATAGTATAACACAGTTAACTAAGTGGTAAGTCCTTAGACTTTTCTCCAATCTCTAATTTCAAATCCACCGTGAATTTTTTTAACCCTAAGTTTTTGATGTTCACGCCAACCAAGTTCTCGGACATCTTCAATTGGCAAAGTTACACAGACTGATTTTTCCCCAAGTTTTATAAGTTTTCGAACACTTTTCTCTTCGCTTTTTGTTAAACCCATATTTTTTATTTTAATATTTATGTATATACCTAGGTATATATCTAGACATATACACATCTATTATACCCCCAAAATAATTTTTTAGGAAACAAAAAAGCGCCGAAGCGCTTATTGATATTTTTATTTTATTGATTTGGTTTATAATTATCCACTTCGAAGCAATCTACTTTTTGTTTTTTTGTCTCATCATTAGTCCAGCTTACTTTTTCGTCATATTTATAACAAGTTCTTTCTCCAATACAAGAAGTACTACCAAGGAATCTTTTTTTTAATCCCTTACACTCACAAGAATAAACTATGCCCCCTTTATACTGTAAGCTGCATGCTTTTGAAGGAATAAATTGAACACAAAATTGAATAAATAAAATTAAAATTAGAATCCAAATAAATTTTACGACCTTACCCTTCCATACTAAAAAAGTAACTACACTAAAATAAGCTACAGATAATATTGCCCATATATATTCAATTGAAGCAGCAAAAAAATTAAATACGCATATTATTCCACCAAGAATATATAATACTAATAGTACAAATATTTTATCTGATTTTATTAAGTCTTTTTTTATAATCACAAACACAATACCCAAAATAATAATCTGAATTAATATTGGAGGTAAAAAAGGTGCCTTCATAGAAAAAAACCCACTTATTATAAAAAAAATAAAGTTTATACTAGAATATAAAATTATAAATTTAATTATTTTATTCATTTTTTTAATTTATTTTTAAAATTAATTTATTCACAAACACCATCTCCCCACATTCCTCTTCTATTCTCCCTAGCTTCAAGTTCTGCTTCTTTGAATTTCTCTTTAAGTTTCTCATCAGGTGGGAAGTTTTTAGCCCGAGCAAAACCATTCCGAACGAGATAGTCATTTACAAAAAGATCATCAACCCAGACGTAACGAAGAAGTCTCCCGTACTCATCCACTTCCGAAACATCTTTTACAATTTTAATTTTCTTGCCTTGAACTAATTTTGCATTTGCCTCACTGGCTTCTTTGAAAAAACATCTATCTTTTTCTGGAGTATCAATTCCAATGTAGCGAAGCTTTTCCTCGCTTTCTAATCTTATCGTATCGCCATCAATTGCATAAGCTACTTTTACCTGCTCTCGATTTTGAAGCTTTTCAATTTCTTCAGCTGTTAGTATTTGTTTTTCAGTTGAAGGAGTGATCGGTCCACTTTCTCGATTTCGATTTTCAATTTCTGAAGAAATAAATTTAACCCCAACAAAAAGAATGGCAGCGACCAGAAGGATTTTTATTATTAAAATTTGTTTTGATTTCTTGTTCATATTTTTTATTAACTATTCTCTATTTTAAACTTTCAAGTGGGCTTAGGCAACCTAAAATAATCCACTTTTAAAACACATCTTATCAACAACCCAATAAAAAAGCCTTTCTGTAAAAAAAGGCTTTTGGTTTTTTTGAATTTATTTTATCTCAATAATTTCTTCCTCCAACAGATTATCTATTTATCCCACTCAAAACCATTCCCAAATGATCCCCACTGGGCCACTTCTTTAAATTGAGGCTTGTTCAAATTAAGTTCGCTAATTATTCCTTTTGGAGTTAACCTAATCTGTTTTTGATTTATCTTAGTTTCTTTTCCATCTATAAGCAGGGTAGCCATAACAGGATATTTTTCTCCAATAGCATAAGCCACCTTTGCGATAACTTCTTTCGCTTTGTATTTCTTCAACGCTTCCACTGCTAATTTACGCGCGATATAAGCTCCACTCCTATCAACCTTAGTGGAATCTTTTCCAGAATATGCTCCTCCACCAATTGGAATTTGAGGACCATAATTATCACAAGCTAATTTTCTCCCAGTTACTCCGGTATCAGCTTCAAAACCACCTTGGCTCCAATCTCCTGCTGGATTGCAAAAAATTTCTATTCCATTTTGTTTCTTTTTTGCAAGCCACTTATTTACAAGAGTCTTCAAATCACTTTTCTTTGCATTTTGAAAACTCGCTACGACAGCTTTGATTTCATTCTTTTCGTTTAAAGTTATCTGGGTTTTTCCATCATAGGGAAATTTATTGTAAATAAATTTACATAAATCTCTTGCTAGAAAAAGCTCTTGGGGAATCATTGCTTTATTTTCATTGCAAGCATAGCCAACCATAATTCCTTGATCACCAGCACCACCAGTATCAACTCCTTGTGAAATTTCAGAGCTTTGTTTGACGATATTAGTTTGAACTCCATATTTATCCTCGACAATTTCTCGGACAATTTCTCGGACATCTACATAGGCCTTGGTTGTCAGTTCTCCAGTAACAGTAATTATCCCATGACCTCCCATAGTTTCAATTGCCACTCGACTATTTTTATCTTGCCTTAAACACTCGTCGAGTACTGCATCCGATATGATGTCACAAATTTTATCAGGATGTTTTGGACTTACACATTC
>Ga0222628_1000395_pt1 | contig 18983 bp, 30 predicted proteins | sample AntAcemetageno95_FD_179860 | JGI IMG/M metagenome (GOLD analysis project Ga0222628, IMG submission 179860) | Saline water microbial communities from Ace Lake, Antarctica - #95 | ecosystem: Environmental > Aquatic > Non-marine Saline and Alkaline > Saline | place: Antarctica: Ace Lake | collected...
CGGATGATAATGCGGCAATAAATATTGCCGCAAGAGCCTCAATCAATGGGCTTAATGTAGCAAAGATTGACTATCTGGTCAATATTTAGTTACAAACCTCGTCATCTTTAGTGGCGAGGTAGTTGATTTTCTTGATTTTGGGATAAATTAAATTAATGCTAAAAATTTATGGGAGGAATTACTTTGAAAAAACAAGATAATTCAGTAAAGATTGAAAAACTATTTAATGCTTTTCAATATGTTTTAATTGAATGCATGGGCAATCTTTCTGACATTCATAGGGCTATTCAGGATATGGATATCCATTCTTCTAAGGTTGGTCTTTTTCTTATTGAAGAAAATCTAGAAAATATAAAAAATATAATTGATACAATTACCGATATTGAATCAGATAATCTTGATTCAGACGATAATTTAGAGTCTTCATCTTCATCTTCATCTTCATCTGAAGACAACGAAAAAGTTGATTAAAATAAGTAATAATAATTCACCTGTATTATTATAAAAGAGGAAAATAACACATTATAACAGAAATAGATATATAGAACTTTAAAGGAGGTCTATATGTCTAACTTTTGTGCGTTTGGAATTGATCCAGCTAGTACTCGCAACCTTGGCCTTGCGTTTCTTTCTATTGATAATAGGAAGTTTTCTCTTGAATTTCATGACACCGTTATCTTGCCTGATTTTGATACTAATGGCGCTAGATATAAATACATATATGATACTCTAGAAAAGTTGTTATTAAAATATAAGCCGTCAATTGTTATTATGGAGCTATCAATGGGATTTGGCAAGTCATTTGTTAGACAGAATTTACAGGAATCTGTTGGGGTGATGAAACTATGTTGCCATAATTTAGGAATAGAAGTCAAAGAAATAGCTCCAAAACATATAAAACTAATAGTTACTGGAAGTGGACTTGCAAAGAAAGAAGAAATCAAGGAATCAGTAAAACAACTTGTAAATATGGAAAAACCAAAAAGCGAACATGAAGCCGACGCTATAGCTTCTATATTAACATACTTTGTTGATGCGGAATTAGTAGATAGGTTTCATGAAATAACTAAAAAAACTAAAAAAACTAAAAAGCAAGAGAAATAAAATGATGAATTGGTACACATTTAAAAAGAAATCTTCTTCAAGAGACGATAAGAAAAAACAATTAAAACTTCTTTTAGATAATATTGAAGAAGTTATTGACCAAACTATGATTGGCGGTAATGAGACTATAAAAATCATTGATCAATTGATTTCAAGACTCAATGGAGAGTCTGGATTTAGAAATCTAATTCCACCAAGTACAAAAAATAATGTCTTGAAATTATTAATTAAAGCTAGGGAAGTTAAAAAAGATTCCCCTCAGAAATGCATGGCATTTCTTGAGGAGGCTCTTTCCTATCTTTTTTGAGAGGGAAATTAGTTATGGCGAATTATGATATAATTAAAAAAGATGAAGATGAATCAACTGCATTTTCTTCTGATACTGAACAGCAGATCGATAAAGTATTTGGTGCTCTTATAGAGGTAAATGAAAAGGATATTATAGTAAGAAAAAATTGTAAATTATGTATTCACCCTTTTCGTTTTGAAGCAGAGCAAAAATGGGAAGAATTAAATTATGATTATTCAAGTACTTCAACATGGGTTAATGACGAAATAAAAAAACATAATAACGATAATTCTCTAGATGATATGTGGCAATATGTTTCTGTTCAAAATGTTAGAAACCATATGCGAAATCATTATAAGGAACAGGAAAGGCAAATCCGATTAAAGGAATATTCTAAAAAGATAGAAGATGTGGTAAAAATAAGACAAAATAAAGAAAGAGTATTAGAATTTGGTTTGGCTGTTTGTTTTGAAAATTTAGGAAGAATAGCATCTGTCCAAACTAACGACGATATGAGGTCGGAAAAGTCGAGATCCGATGCTATAAATAAAATAATGAGTACTATATTAAGTATTGTTGATCTCCAATCTAAGATTGAAGGAGAAGCTTCTACTGCTGAGTTGGTTAAGGAAAAATTCGTTCAAACTTGGATAAATGTTATTAATAAGGAGCAATCGGATGCTAAAAAATCTCTTCTTATTAATATGTTGGAAGAATTCTCTGTCAATTTTGATGAGGCATAAATGAGGCATAAATGAGGCATAAAATGGAAAACAAAAATTCTTTTTCTAAAAGTATAGAAAATAGGGAGAAAATAATTGATCCCAAAGTTCTTGGTCAGATAAAACGAGATAAAAAATCAGAAGCTATTATTCAGAGCTTCATAGGAGGTTTCACTCCAGACAATAGTTCATACGAATCTGTAGAGTTAGATGAAGTTATTGAAGAAAATAACGCGAGTGAATTTCGCGAAGATATAGAAAGAATATTGGCTTATAAATATGATATTCATTTTTACAAAAATAATAGACAGAGAAATCGTAGTAGGAGTAGATAGTGAATATAAACGATTATAATATGGTTCCTATTGATGACAGTATGCAAACAAAAGTAGAATATGTTAGCCCAGATTTTGCTGTCGATGAGAGATACCCTGTTCAATCTACGGTATCAATAAAGGGTAGAAGAGATTTCGAAGGATTTATTGATAGGGTTGAAGGGAAATACATCGTAGTCAAAATTTTTGATGAAACATATTCTGTACCTCTAACGGATTTCGATTCTATATTCTTTTTGCATCCTAAGAAAAAGTCTACTTGGTATGAAAAATTAAAATAAGGTAATATCATGAGATATTTAATTTTAGGTGATATACATAGCAATTTAGAGGCTTTTAAGGCTGTTTTAAAAGAGGCTTCAGACATGGACATTGATAAGGTGGTTTGTACTGGAGATTTAATAGGATATGGGGCGGACCCGTCTAAATGCGTTCAGTTAATGATGTCGCAACCTCTTGAGATTTATGTTGCCGGTAATCATGAGGCAGCAATTTTTCAAACAGGAGAACTTAATTTGAATAGTTTAGCAGCTAAGGGGATAGAGCATACAAAAGAAAACTTGTCTGATGATGAGAGCAACTGGATATTTAGTACTGCTTTTTGGAAAAAAGAATTTGATAATAAGTGCGCAGTTGCTCATGCTAGTTATTATTATCCAAATGATTTTGTGTATTTAAAGTATAACCAAGATGAAAGAATGCATTGTCATAGAGCGATGAAGGAAGATGATGTTGATGTTTTATTTATCGGACACTCTCATTCTCCCAGTATTATGCCGAAGGATTATAGAGGATATCCAGTATATTCAGAAGTTAATTTTATTGATTTAAATAAAATGAAACCATGCATAATAGATGTCGGAAGCGTTGGACAGCCGAGAGACGGAGACCCCAGATCTTCTTTCGCAGTTTATGATACTGAAGAAAATAGTGTTATTATGAATAGAGTAGATTATGATATAGAAAAAGCTGCTAATAAGATAATTGAAGCAGGATTGCCAAAGAGGTTGGCAACGAGATTGGAAAAAGGAGAATAAGGTTTATGGAAAATTGGTATTTTAAAACAAAGAATAATATTATTCTTTCATCTTTGAGGAAATCAGATTTGCCATTTGTTCAGGCGCAAGTGTTGTTGGCTGAAATATCTAAAAAAATGACTGATAATCATCCTCTTAAAGGAAAATGTTATTATGCTGGAGGCGCAGTAAGAGATGAGCTTCTCGGAAGAATCCCGAAGGATTTAGATATAGTTGTTGAATATCCGCAAGGAGGAATAGTGTTTGCTCAATATCTTTCTAAACTTTTGAATTTAAGAGAGCCAGTTATTTTTCCGAAATTTGGAACCGCTCAATTAAAGTTAAAGAATCTTAATTTTGACGGAGTAGATTACGATGTTGATAATGTTGATTTAGAGTTTGTTCAAACTAGAAAAGAACAATATCAAGAAGAAAGCAGAAAACCAACGACTTCTTTTGGGACGTTAGAAGAAGATGTCGAGAGGCGTGATCTTACTGTTAATTCTTTATTAAAAAAATTGCAATCAGGCCCATCGTTGACAGTTGAAGATGCCAGGAAAAAAGTAAAATCAGGCGATATATTAGATTTAACTGGCAGAGGAATTTCAGATATGGAACGTGGAATAATTGATACTCCATTGCCTCCAGATATAATATTTTCTGAAGATCCTTTGAGAATGCTTAGGGCTATTAGATTCTCTGTGAGATATGGGTGGGAAATGACGGACGTAGTTAAAGAAGGAATAACAAACAATTTAAGTAGACTTACTGCAATTTCAAAAGAAAGAATTAGGGATGAACTTAATTCTATCGCGAAATATGGAAAAATGCATTTAGCAATTCCTCTTATGGAGCAGGTTGGGTTACTTCAATATATTATGCCAGAAATGCATAATTTAATTGGTGTAGAACAGGATAATACATGGCATAGCGAGGGAGATGCATATGTTCATACTCTTAAGGTCATAGAAGCTTTGGAAAAAAATAATCCAGGCGCAGATCCATATTTGGTCTGGGCTGCTATCGCGCATGATTGGGGGAAATTGGCAACTCAAGAATTTAATGAAGATAGGATTCATTTTTATCAGCATGAGAAGATTTCTGCCGATCTAGTCGAACAACGTATGCGAGAATTGAAATATCCTAATGATATTATTAAAAAAACTAGAAAGTTAGTTCGCAATCATATGAGAGGCCATCAATCAGACAAGTGGTCTGAAAAAGCATACAGAAAATTCCATATAGAAATGGGTGATGATTTTGATGATATCATATCATTATTGCAGGCTGATGAAGAAGCTTCTGTACCAGAAGAAGGCGAAAAAAGTACTAAATATAGGACAATTAAAGAGACGATGCCTAAAATGATGGTTGAAAAAATTCCTATGAAACCTATTTTAAATGGCAATCAAGTCATACAAATGATAAAAGAAGTAGAGCCGAATTTCAAACCTGGGCCGGCAATAAGTGAGATTATGGAGATTCAAATGGATATCATTATGGAAAACCCTGCTATTGTTTCTGATGACCCACAGATTTCAGAGAAAAACATGAGAAAAGCACTTGAATCTGATTACAGATTCAAAAATCTAATACAAGATATATTAGAATCAACAGGAGACATAGTGTGAATTGGTATAAGCAAGTATTATCAATAAGAGATATGACTAGAGAGCAGATCTTTAAAGAAATAAAAAAATTTGGTCCTTCTGGAAAAGAATATCCAGGTGAAATAGACGAAGAAATTGAAAAAAATAAAGACGATGGCCTAATTAGAAACCTTAATTTACCTTATTTAAGAAGAAATAAGTTTGTACCTGAGTATTCGTGGGCCGTTCCTAATCAAAGATTAATAGAGAATATTGTTAAATTTATCGGCAGCGATAAGGTTCTAGAGATAGGTGCCGGAAATGGGTTGTGGTCAAAGCTTCTTAATGATTATGGGATTAATATTTTTCCTACTGATCCTAATGCTTCCGGGAATTTTATAGATGTAGAAAAATTAAATCATATGGAAGCATTAGAAAAATATTATGATTCTAATGTATTGATTTTTATTTGGCCTTCTTATGGGTGTACTTTTGCTGAAGAAGCTTTAGAAAGTTTTAATGGTAGTAAAATTATATATATAGGAGAGGGGCATGGCGGGTGTACAGCTTCTGATAGATTCCATTATATATTAAAAGAAAATTGGAGATTAGTATATTCTGATAATACTGATGTGAAAGAAGAATATGAACCGTCTGATTGGATAGATAATTGGGAAGGCATACACGATAGAGTGTTTTTCTATATTAGAAAAAAAGGAACAAAATGAGCTGGTATAAGAATATAAATTCTAAATTCCAAAAAAATCTCCCTGGTTCTTTTGAATTATTAAATATATTAGATTCTCATCCTTTAATTCCTAAAATCAAGGAGAATATAAACGCTATTTATATTATTGGTAGTTTTGCAAGTGGAACGCAAAATGATGATAGCGATTTAGATATTTTGTTAGAAATTGATACTGTCAAAGGGCACGACGAAAATGACATATCCGAAAAATATAGAAATAAATTGAGAAATTATTTTTTAGAACATAAAATAGAAGGTAAAGCAGATAATTTACATCCTCAATGGAATGGTAGACGAATAGATTTATACTTTACTTACGATGCTTCGCAAAATACTGGACCGAAAGTAAAAATAGTATGAATTGGTATAAAAAAATAACAGCGACATCTAAAAAGATTATATCATTTGATTTTGATGGTACTTTGACAAAACCGGTTTATGACGAAGAAAATGAGATGTGGATTAGCAATGAGCCTAATTTTGAAATAATAGATAAGATGAATGATCTTTACGAAAAAGGATATAAAATAATAATAGTAACTTCTAGAACTGATAGTGGCATGGATGAGGTAAGGCATTTTGCAGAAAAATATAGACTTCCAATATCTGCTATTTATAATACTAATGGAGAGCTAAAGGGTCCAATGCTTGATAGCCTTGGGGTAATTAAGCATTTTGACGATTCTCAATATGAGATAGGTTCAGCAAAAGAGTATAATGTTAATACGGAAAGAGTGACACGTCCTTTAGATATAGAAAATGAAACTGACAGACAGGAAAACTAAAATTGAAGACTTCTTATTTTGCTAAATATAAGGGGAAAAAAGGAGTTTCTATTGCTAGAGGAACTCCAAAATGGTTTGAAGGCCCTACTGAATCTGAGCTTTTTCCATCTTGGGAAATGATTCATGGCATTAAGAAGGGTTTTATAACACCGTCTGAATATGAGTCAATGTATAGGGAAGTTATTTTATATAGATTGAATCCATTGGAAATTTATGAGGTCCATAAAGAATCAGTACTTCTTTGTTGGGAAAAAATAGGTGAATTTTGCCACAGAAGAATAGTTGCTTCTTGGATTGAAGAAGAAACTGGGAATGTAGTTGAAGAATATGGTGTTTGGAAACTTTGAATATTATTGTAAAGGAGAGTTGAAAATGAAGAGAAAAGGCTGGACAACTATTGTTTGTGGATCTCTTTGGGGTGACGAGGGTAAGGGGAAAATTGCTGCTTATATATCTTATAAACATGATTATGATATAGCTGTTAGAGCAGGAACCGGAACCAATGCCGGGCATAGCATTTATCGAAATGATAAAATGTATAAAACGAACCAATTACCGATTGCAGGAATGTTCCATAATAAATCAGGTAAAAAAATGGCTCTTGCAATTGGCAGCGGAGTCTGCGTAGACCCTGTAAAATTAATGAATGAAATTGATACATTTGCTTTGGAATCCGATGGCAGAAGAATTATCGTAGATAGATTATGCCCAGTTATTGAACCAAAACATATTGAGCGCGAGCAAAAAGGAAGCATGTATTCTGAGAGCCATACTGGTTCTACAAAAAGCGGTACTGGCGAAGCCAGATTGGATAGGGTTAAAAGAATTGGTTCAACTATAAATTCTTTCTGTCAGCCGAATGACCCAAAACCCATTTGGGATATAGATAATTTGCCTTTTGAAAATGGAAATGTAGCTAAATTTTTAAATGATTCTTATGATGATGGAAAGAGAATAGTCGTTGAGGGAAGCCAGGCGTATGCTTTGAGTTTATATTTATCTGATGATTATCCAGTAGTAACATCTGATAATTGTACAGCATCTGCATTTATTGATGATGTCGGACTCGCATGGAATAAAGTTGATGAAGTTTGTTTGGTAATAAAGTCTGCTCCTACTATGGTTGCTCAAGATTGCGGAAAACTTCCTGGTGAGATATCTAAGGAAGAAATGGCGAACAAAGGATTAGAAGAATATGGAGTTACTAGTGGTAGATTAAGAAGAAAGTCTTTGACTATTCCTTTTGATATTCTTGATGAATCTGTTATGGTTAATGCACCTACTTATTTTGCACTTACATTTTGTGATCATGTTGATGACATTTCTTTTGATATGCCGGATCATATTGACTTAAATTGGCTCAAACGTTTTATGCCGGTTACAGCAAAGAATGTAGAAAAGCTTGAGGAACGGTATAATGTACCAGTTAGATATATAGAATATGGAAAAGACTTTTTTGATATTAGGGTTTTAGATCATGAGTGACAGCTATTTATTGTGGAATTCATCCGGAGGTTTTATGGGGAATTCTCCACTTTTCTGGAAAGAAGATAATTGTGGTTATACGCAATGGATTGATGAGGCAAAGTATTTTACTTCCGAGGAAGCAGATAAAATAATTGAGAATTGCAAAGGTTCTCATGAGTTTAAAAAAGTTTTAGTTTCATCAGTGGATAAAATTGCAAAAAGAACTATCGATATTCAAGATTTAAAATAGGAGTTTACAAATGTATAGAGAATGTATTTCGTGCGATGACATACTTTTAGTCCCAAGATATTCAGAAATTAAATCTAGAAATGATTGTGATATAAGTGTTGACAGATATAGCATTCCTTTGTTGGCGAGTTGTATGGATACAGTATATTCATTGGAAATGGATGACTTTTTAACTAAAAAAAATATTATGGTTATGGTTCATCGTTATTTTTCTGATTATAAAGAGCAATTAAATAGCTCGCCAGGTTTTTCTACCGATTATCGTTTTTATGCAGTCGGTTCTATACTAAATGATAAAGGAAAGAAATGGATTAATGGTCTTTTAGACGCTGGGATAAAACACTTTGTTGTGGATATGGCTCATGGGGATTCTAAGGCGTGCGTTGAAACAACTAGGTATCTATGCTCAAAAGGGTCAGATATTAAAGTTATTGCTGGAAACGTAGCTGTTAAGTCTGGTTTTAGAAGATTGCAAGATGCTGGAGCTTGGGCGATTAGATGTGGGATTGGGTCTGGTAGTATCTGCTCTACAAGGACAAAAACAGGGTTCGGCGTCCCATTATTAGCCTCTGTAGAAGATTGCGCCGCGCAAAAAATGGGTTCTTATTTGATAGCTGATGGAGGGGTAAAATATAGTGGAGATATAGCCAAGGTAATTTCTTTTGGTGCTGATTTTGTTATGTCAGGCAGAATGTGGGCCGCTACTGATTTGGCTCCTGGCAATTGTCACGATTCTGATGGAAAGTTTTTATGTAAATATAACGAAATAGATAATTATTTTAATTCATCAGATTCGTCAAATAGGGAATTAACTAGATATAAATTATATCGTGGGATGGCAAGTAAGGAGGCGCGACAAGGAGTATTGAAAGATTCTTCTATTGAGGGAGTTTCTGGACTTATACCGTATGTTGGTAAAACAGAGGACTTTGTTAAAGATTTATCAAATAATCTTAGAGCATCATTAAGTTATGCGGGTGCTTACAATTGGAAGAACTTTAAGATGAATGCTAAAAAAATATTAATTTCTGATTCTGCATGGTCGGAATCTCAAACATTTGTAAAATAATAGGAGTAAGATATGGCAATTAATGTTAATAGAAATCCCCCCAGAAAAAAAAAGGTAGATAAATCGAAGATTTTTGTCTTAGATATTGATGGGACTTTATGCGATATAGATTCTGTATTTTTTCTGCTTGCATATTCTATGGGATATTTTGGTCTTGAAGTTCCGGTATCTTTTTTAGATGAAAGAGAATATATATTGCTTTCTAGTTGCGGAATATTAACTAAAGAAGATGAGTCAAGAATATTGACATTATTTAATGTGCTAAAAATATGGGAAAGACTTGACCCGTTTCCTGGGGTATTAGACTTTTTACAGAAAATATCGTCATCAGGCCACAGTATTATATACCTTACTAGCAGAAACGGCAAGCTGAGGGCGCAAACGACCAACTGGTTGAAAAATAATGGGTTTCCAAGACCGGCTGATTCTGAATTTGGAAATGAAGAGCCAAATGGCAAGGTTACATTAATGATGGATGGAGGATATTCTAAAAAAAATCATTTACAAAAAATAAAAAATACTGGCAGGAATGTATATTATTTTGAAAACGATCCTTTTTATGTGAATACAGCATTTGATATCGGAATAAATAATATATTTTCTTTTAACGAAAGCTATATTTTAAATCATAATTTTGATAAAAAGATAAAAATACTTAAACAACCTAAATTAGATGCATATTCTAAACTTGATGGCTCTATATTTTCATGAAAACACAAATAGGATTGGATGAGGCTGGAAGAGGTTGCGTTCTTGGTCCAATGTATGTTGGGGCAGCAGTCTTTTCATCAAATGACGATGAAAAATACTTTAAAGATTTGGGAGTAAGAGATTCTAAGAAGCTGACTCCAGTTAAGAGGGAACTATACTTTGAAGAAATAAAAAAGAGATGCCATATATTATGTAAGACTATTTCAACTGATGAAATTGATAGTGGGAATTTAAATAATCTTGAATTCAAAACTATGGTTTCATTAGTAAAAGATATAGTAGTGCAGCATACTGCGTTCTTTTTTAAAGAAGTTGATTTTCATTTATATATCGATTGTCCAGAACAGGACCAGAATGAACATGCTAATTTAATTAAGGAGAAAATCCCTCACTCCTGCTTAATCAAAGTAACTAGCGAACATAAAGCAGACGATAATTTTGTTGTTGTCGGGGCTGCTTCTGTTGTCGCTAAAGTTTTGCGCGACAGGGAGATCGATAGAATAAAGAAGATATATCACGATGAATATGGGGATATTGGTAGCGGTTATCCAGGAGATAGTAAGACAAGAAGGTTTTTAGAAAAATATTTTATTAAAAATAGTTCGTTTCCTATTGAGACTCGGATGAAATGGGGAACAGTTGAAAAAATTAGGAGAAATTATGAAGATTCCGAATCTATCTGGTAAAGATTATAAATCAGTACTTAATACAATAAAAGGGATTGTTAAGTCGGTTAAAGAAAGTGATAAAAAGTCAATAGATGAAGGTGAATTATTGAAATATGTTGTAGAAGTCTATAATAAGGAAAATATTCTCAGTGAAGTTAGGGAAATATATTCTAAATATTATTTATTTAATTATGAAATTGTCAAAAATTTAAGTTTAGATTCTATAAAACATATTATCAGAGGACCATTTCCTCTTGTGGAGGGAGCTTTAGCAGATGCTGAACTTAATAGATGGGAAATTGAAAAAGAAAAAGAAGAAAAAGATTTAGAGATAATCGAAAACCATCTCGCTGGAGCAGAGAATAAAGAATATAAATATGGGTATATAGTTTACGAAGATGTTATCGGGGTTAAGAGATTTGTTGAATTAATGTTTACTAAAAACGCTATTGTAAAAAATAAAATTGATAAAATACTTAATTCTTCTAATAATAACAGAAAAAGAAAAATATTAAGAATTAGGCTATCTAATAAACAGGAGAAACTTTTTGAATGAAAATTTTAGCTTTATCAGATTTACATATTAACTCTTTTTCTGATATTAGGAAAATGAAGAAAATAGTAAGAGATATAATGTCTGATGATATCGAATTAGTTATTATTACAGGCGATATCCTTGAATCAGGGTTTAGATTTGATTCATATTCTGCATTGAATAAAATTTTTAATAACGTTAAAGTTGTTTGCGTTTTGGGAAATCATGAATTTTTTGATAGAACTGTTTCTGAAACTTTAGATTATTATTCTAATAATTATAATCCGGAGAAATATAATGTTCATTATCTCGACATAATTGGTCATTATGATATTGGAAAGTATCGATTTTTCGGTAATGTTTTATGGTATGATGGCTCAATGTCAACAGTTGAAAATCAGAATTTAAATACTTTTGCCAATGGTACGTGGGCAGATATTCTTATTCATGATTTTGATTGGAAGAAGGCTAATAATGATTGTGTTAAACAAATTATTGAAAACAGAGGCCACGATGGAATGATTAACGTATTATGTACGCATTGTTGTCCTAATTATGAATTGAATTTACATATGGGTGATACTATGAGTCAATATAATGCGTTCAGTGGAATGAATGATTTTTTAATTGATGTTAAACCAAACTTTTGTTTTTGTGGGCATACTCATTGGAGAACAATAGGCAAGGTTATACATGATTGCGTTTGTGTAAATGTCGGTAACGGAATGTATGACTTTAAATATTTAGTCATAGATATTTAGGAGGATATTATGTCAAAAAAAGAAGAGTTTAAATATGAGTGTTTTATATGCGGTAAAAAATGGACGGAAGATGATGATGGGATACACTTCTACAAATTTTTTAATAGAGTTGCGTGTTTAGATCATGCAGGAATTAAAGAATGGTATGAGGAAAAATGTAAGATCGAAGAATCTCAAAACTAATAAAAGGAGAATGATTATGCTTGGCGCTATTTGCGGAGATATTTATGGGTCTACATTCGAATCCAAAGTAGATTTACCAGATGAAATAGGAATGTTTTCTGAAGGATCTGATTTCACTGATGACACTATATTAACTGTCGCCGTAGCTGACGCTTTACTTAATGGTGGGAATTACGCTCAATCATTCAGGGATTATTTTGATTTATATCCACCTGGAAAATATGCATATGGTAGAAGATTTCAAATATGGGCTTCTGGCATGTCTTCACATGGATATGGGAGCTATGGCAATGGTTCTGCTATGAGGGTAAGTCCGGTAATTTGGGTAGCTAGAGATGAAAACGAAGTTATAGATTTAGCTAAGGAAACTGCTATTGTTACTCATGATCACGAAGAAGGGGTAAAAGGTGCTCAAGCCATAGCTTTATCTGGTTTTATGGCATTAAATGGAGCTTCAAAAAAGGATATATTAGACCGTATTCAATCGACTTTCGGCTATGATATTGATGGGCAGGTTCCAAATAGAGATGTTTTTCAAGTTAGCTGTCAAGAGACTGTTCCCAAAGCAATTAAAGTCTTTATGGATTGTTACGATTTTGAACAATCTATGAGAAAATCAGTTTTTATGGGAAGAGATACTGACACTATAGCATGTATGGTTGGAACAATTATGGAACCATATTTGTACGGAAGATTTGGAATTCCATTTGATTTAAAGAATAGGGTTTTTGAAGTTCTTGATCAAAGATTGGGTGATGTTGTGGATGATTTTATTTCAGAATTTACTAAACCTAGATATTGAATTTAACGGAGATTAATTATGGCTAATTTAATACAGGGTAAAGTTTGGGGAACTACTAGAACTATTTTTGAAAAAAACAATACTATGATAAATTACCTTATTTTAGACAAAGGTATTTCTTGGTGTTCAAAGCATCACCACGAACACAGATACAATATGTTTTATCTTATTTCCGGTGAAGTTAAAATCAATATTTGGAAAAAAGATTATGATTTAGTTGATGAATTAATTCTCTTACCTGAACAGGGGACTGTAGTTTCATTTGGCGAGGACCATAGCTTTGAAGTTTTAAAAGATTCTATAATGCTTGAAATATATTGGGTTGAATTAGATCCTAATGATATAGTTAGGGATACTATCGGCGGAATTGTAAATGAAGTATAAAGTAATAAAATTAATTGAAATAACTGAAAAATTTGGTAATAAAAAAACAATTAAAAAAGAATCTGTATACTCATTAAATAAATTGGGACATGCCAAATTATGCGCTAGAATTATAAGCTCATCGATGAAATACGATGATTTGAATAATAAAGTGTTTAATGTTATTGTTCAAGATGACGACGGTAATGTTGTTTTTTATGCAAGAACAAATGTCGATGGTATTATTGGAAAATTAAGGAAATGATATGGAACTTCCATCTTTTTATAACAAGGATAATGTCTCTAAATTATATAAAGTTAATTATTCTAAAATAAGGGGAGAGTTATTTGATAAGAAGATAGATATTGATAGGAAGAAAAACGCGCTCGTATTAATTGCTTGTCAAAATGAGTTTATTAATTCAGATTCTGATATAATTGAAATTTTAGATTTCATTTATAGTAATATCGAAGAAATAGATGAAATTTTTGTGCCAATGATTTCGCATCCATATGTATCTATATTTTCTCCTATATTCTGGCTTGATAGAACTGGAAAAACAATAAAAGAAGGGTCAGAGATAAGTGTTGGAGGGGTTTTAAGAGGAGATTTCCATATTAACCATTTAATTTCTAGAAATTTTTCTATGAATGATAACTTATTTAAGAAAGCAGTTATTGGTTATCTTGAGTCGGTTGAAAAAATTGGTAAAAAGCTTATAGTTAAAAATTTCCCTGTTTCTTTTGGTTCTTTAAATTTTGCAATTATTCCATCTATTGAGGAAGCTATATTTTCTCATTCTATAATGCATAGAAAACAGCCTCATATAAATTTTGCAGGTCCGAATCCATTCTCAGAGTTTAAATCTGTTTTTGTTCCAGATATGGCTGATTTTATTCCTGGAAACGATATAATTTTTTCAAGTAATCTTGGAGTTATTAGGAAAATATCATTGTATGATAACGTTATATTTGCTTCGTTATCGGAGGAGATATCGATAAATTCTATTTGTGATTTTGTTAAAAGTTTTGGTAATTGCAAAAGCATATATAGTAATCATAAGTCATTGAATGGAGGAAAAATGCAGAAATGTTCAAATATAGTTAGTGAAGATATCGTATGTTGTAAATTATCTAATATAAGTATATAAATTGATGAAAATGTTAATTAATTGGTACAAAGCAATAACATCATCTATGGAAAGTATCCTTCCGCCGGAAGAAGAGCGATTTGGATTTAAGGATATTTTTAATAAATTGACAAATTACGAAATCGAATTTTTACAAAATAAGTATGATTTCAAGAGTTTTTTTAAACCAGGCGGAGAGGGTGGCGCTTTTTTGGATTCTAAAACAGATCATGTGATAAAGATAACTGAGGAGCAAACAGAATTTTTTAACTCATTAAAAATAATGAATGAAACTAATTACACATTTTTTGTACCGATATTTGACGTTTTTAAGCTCCCCGAATCTGGGGTCTATGTTATTGAAGAGGGAAAAGCTATTCCATTAAGTGAAACAGAATTAGAATATATTAAATATATTCATAATAATATGGTATTGAAAGATTTTTCAGAGCATATATTTTCGCCATATTACCCACAAGAATTAGCTGATCAAATGAAATATTCTAAAAGATTTTTATTTGATATTGATGAATTTTTTAAATTATTTAGTAATTATATTAACTTATTAAAAGAAATATCTGATTCTGGATTTGATTATTCAGATACTCATGAAGATAATATCGGGTGGTATAATGAGAGATTAGTTAGATTTGATTTTGGTCACATGTGATTATATTATATTAAATAAAATATTCTTCAAAATTAAAAAAATTGTTCTCTAGAGTTAGAACTAGAGAAGGTTTTTATAGATTGTTTAAGAATAGTGTGAAATACAGCTAATAGTAATTGTTATCGAAACTTAAATTGCATTGATTGTGAATATTTTGTTGGAGATTATTATGGGTGAAAAAAAGTTTTTAAATGGAAGTATAGTTGATAGTGATAGAGATATTCTGACGAAATATCTTGGGATATCTGGCCTTATTTTTGTCTTATTGGATAGATTAGGGAACGTTGTCTCCTTGAACCAGGAACTTTGTGATGTTTTGGGCCTAGAAGTTATTGATATTAGAGGAAAAAATTGGTTTGAAAATTTTGTCGCACCAAAAGATAGAAAATGGGTTAAGGATTTATTTTTTTCATTAATTAACGGAAAAAAAGAAAATCTTTCTGAAACAGTTGAGAATTCAATTATAGATAAGAATGGTAATGAAAAAGTTATAGTTTGGAATAACGCTTTAATAAATGATAAAAATGGCGAGATTTATGGCACCGTTTCATCTGGCATTAATATTACTGAAAAAGTTAAAATACAAGAAGAACAAAATTTAATAATAGAAATATTAAAGTTGCTTAATAATGTAGATAACAAAATTAATTTAATAGAAGAAATATTAAATTACATAAAGTCTTATAGTGGATTTGATTCGGTCGGAATAAGATTAAAAGAAGGAGATGATTACCCATTTTATCATTCAATCGGTTTCGATGAAAAGTTCATATCAGATGAAAAAAGCCTTTGTCCAAAAAATTATAAAGATACTTTTTTGTGTAACACTGAAAAATGTGATGAATGTATTTGTGGGGCAGTCATTCATGGAAGAACGAGTTTAGTTGATGACTCATATTTTACTGAAAAAGGAACCTTCTGGTCAAATAATATAACTAAAATAGAAGAATTACCTAATAATTTGGTAGATATAATAGAAAAACCAAGAAATAGATGTTACAGAGAAGGGTATAGAACTATGGCTTTGATTCCAATTAAAAATGGAAGTGATATAATTGGCTTATTATATCTAGGAAGTAAAAAAGAAAATATGTTCTCTAATGGAGATATAAAATTCTATGAGAATGTTGTTGAAAGTGTTGGCATAGCGATACATAGAATTGGGATAGAAGAAGAAATGAAAAATGCTAATATTAGAATAGAAGAAACTAATTCTAGGCTTGAGCAATTCGCTTATAAAGCATCGCATGATTTAAGAGAACCTCTTAGAACTATTATTTCGTATGCTGAAATATTAAATGAAGATCTGTTAAATAAAAGTTCTAAAAAACAAAAAGAATACATTGGAAAAATTATTGATGGCACTGAGCTTTTAGATAAATTCATTAATGATTTGCTATCCTATTCTAGAATTGAAAATACTTCATTAAAAGAAGATGTTGATCTTAATGCAGTATGCGACGAAGTAAAAAAACATCTTTCATCACTAATTAAAGAAAAAAAAGCAAAGATAATTTACAATGACCTCCCGATAATAAAAGTAAATGAAGTGCTTATTATTCAATTAATGCAAAATCTTATATGTAATTCTTTGAAGTATAGTAAAGAAGATGAGAAAGAATCAATAATAATTTCTGTTAAAGAAGATTTTAATAATTGGATAGTATCCGTTCATGATAACGGCATAGGAATTAAAGATGAATACAAGAATTCAATTTTTGAAATGTTTAACAGGATAACTCCTAATAAATATCGCGGAACAGGAATGGGTCTTGCTATATGCAAAAAGATAGTGGAGACGCATGGTGGAGAAATTTGGGTAGATTCGAAATTTGGAGAAGGCTCTATTTTTAATTTTACAATAAAAAAATAAAGGTTATATTTAATGCTTATATTATTTGCAGATGATGATAAAGTTCTTAGAGATTATATAGAAAGTTCAATTCCTAGTGATTTTAATGATATATTAGATATAGTTGGGACTGCTAAGGAGGTAATAGAATTAATTAAAAATAATAATTATGATAAGGCAGTCATAGATCTGATGTTTGAGGGAGAACCTATGAATGGTTTTGATATCATTAAGTGTGCTGAAGAAAATGGAGTTCAAGAGCGTATAATATTTACTTCCGTGAGTAACCAGATAGATGTTAAATCAATCGGAGCTACAGCGGCCTTTAGAAAGCCATTAAGCATGAATAATATCGCTAAGTTTTTATTCACAAATGATTATGATTTACTTAAGGACGGGGATTTTTTTTAAAACCCAAATTATAATGAAGATAAATTAAGGAGGAATTATGGAAAGTGATAACTGCGAGCCAATTAGGAAGAATTTTGAGTTAAACTTAGTTTCTGTTGATGTGACTAACATGGAGGAAGGCGATAGAGATACCGTTGTTAAAGAGATGAATAAATGGGTTCAAAAATTTAAAACTCAGTATAAAAACCTTATTGTCAAATTGACAACAAACAATATGTTTTCTAATTCTTCGAACAAAATTGATCAATCTAGAGAATATATCGTTTTACAAGGTATAAGAAAAGAAAATGAAGATGAATTTAGAAAAAGAATGGGAATTTCTGATGACAATAGCTGGTCAGTACAATATGCCAAACTTACTAAATGCTCAAAAAGTGAGGCAAAAGATGAAATGATAAAAATGTGTAAAAACGGAAAACCTCTCACTCCAGGAGAATGGCAGAAACAGAAGTATGATAATGTTGAGGAATTTTTGAATATTGTAAGATAAATTGATAAATTGATGAAAATTTTATAGGCTATAAAAAAGGAGATAAAAATATATGAAGATTATAAAACCTGATAAAAAAGTACTTCATTTGATGAGGGGTTTACCGGGTAGTGGTAAGAGCACAAAAGCAAAAGAATTAGCCGGTGAGAATCCTAACATATTTTCAACTGATGATTTTTTTGTTAATCAAGATACTGGAAAATATGAGTTTAATCCAAAGATGCTTGGTAAGAATCATAGCCTTAATGTTCAAAGAACTGGAAAAGCCATGCAAGATGGGATTACTCCAATAGTTGTTGACAATACTAACGTTAGATTTTTTGAGATGAAGAATTACGTAAAACTAGCTCAATATTATGGCTATGAAGTGGAATTCCATGAACCCGATACATCTTGGGCTTGGGATTCAGAAGAATTGGCGAATAGGAATACTCATGGCGTTCCTCTTGAGGCTATCCAAAGGATGAATGATAAATGGGATGAGAATCCGACTATACATGGCATATTGAAATCAAAAGCTCCATGGGAGAGATAAATGATTGTTAGTCTTGTAACAACAAGAATGTTTGTGCTTATTTCTTTGTCTATGGTGGGTGATATTAATATAATCTAGTAATGCCGGTTCACCCCGGAAAGGTTCTATTTTGTCTATGCAGAATAGATGTGTGACATTTTAAATTAAAGGAAATAGAAAATGGAAATTATAGAATTAACCGTTGATGGAAAACAGATAAGATTAGACTTGGAAAAGTATCCAATGTTAAAGGCTATTTATAAAGAAGGGGGATGTCGAGCCTATTCCATTGCTGTCTATTAAAGAGGGCTACAAAATTCTTCCCTCAATTGATAAGCCAGGAATTTTTCATTTTATTTGTCGCAAGGAAACCCATAGGTCTTTAGCCTATGGGAGGAATTGCGACCACATCTTTTCAAACTTTTTTCAATTATTTTCAAATTTCTTGAAGGAATTTTCAAATAAGTTTTATAATATCATAATATGAAACTTATAACTAAAATTAAACTAAATACTTCT
>Ga0222628_1000398_pt1 | contig 18863 bp, 23 predicted proteins | sample AntAcemetageno95_FD_179860 | JGI IMG/M metagenome (GOLD analysis project Ga0222628, IMG submission 179860) | Saline water microbial communities from Ace Lake, Antarctica - #95 | ecosystem: Environmental > Aquatic > Non-marine Saline and Alkaline > Saline | place: Antarctica: Ace Lake | collected...
AAAAGGTATTAAAGCAGAGGAAGCGTTAGAACTTCCAATGTTCAAAGCCTACCTTAAGTCTTTAGAAGACGAAAAGGAAATTGCTGACGCTACACCTAATTCAAATCGTTCTCCGAAAATTAAGCCAGAGAAACCTATTAGTGAAATGACAAAAGAAGAACATATGGCATACTGGAAAAAACATCAAGGCTTATAATCGGATTAAACAAAAAATAAGATGAGTTCTTTACCTACAGACACTTTTACAGCTGCCGATTTAGCAGTAATGACTCCAGAAGTCTGGTCAGAGAAAATGAATGACTTTATGCGTTCTAAACTAGTCGCAAACAGCTTTTTCACTGACTTGTCTGCTGACGTTGCTGGTGGTGGTGATGTAATAAACATCCCTTCTTTAACTGAAATGACTGCTTACGAGAAAGCTAATGCTACTGCGGTAACTCTCAATAGTCCAACAGAAACAGATGTTAACTTAACCGTTGACCAACATTACGAGGTTTCATTCGTTATTGAAGACATACAAAAGGCACAGGTAAAACATTCTTACAATTTACAGGAACGATACGCCAAAAATGCTGCTTATACGGTTGCTAAAAAATTAGAAGTTGCTTTAATCACTTTATTTAGTGGTTTTGCTTCTACCGTTGGAGACAGTAATACTGCTGCTAACGATTCTAATATTAGAGCTTGTGTTGCTTATTTAGATGCTAATGATATTCCAAAAGAAGACAGAGCTTGGTTCTTTGACCCAACCGTCTTCTGGGCAGATATTATGGGTATTGATAGATTCACTCTCGTGAATGAATCTGGAAATAAGGCAGTATTAGATGGTGCTATCGGTGTTCTATACGGAATTCCTGTTCACTTAACAAGTAATATTCCTACTACTGAAGGTTCAAAGTATAATGCTTTGGCACAGAAGGATGCTATCGTATTCGCTACTGCTTCTTTGGGAGCTGGAAGTGGAATAAGATTACAAAATGATTACTTACAGACCTATTTAGGAACACTTGTTACTGCTGATATATTGTATGGTGTTATTGAAAACCGTGACCTTGCTGGTGTATTATACAAAACTGCTACATAACTGATATAGGTTTAGGGGGCAGAATAAAACTGCTCCCCTATACCGCCTAATTAATATAAGATATATGGAAATTAAAAAACCAAGAAAAAAAATACCAATTAATATAGTAAAAAAAACATCAATTAGAATTAACAAAGATGGCTCAACAACGGAAACAATTGAAACCTATTCCACCCCTAAAAATAAATAGAGCCTTTCTGGATAAGCTCTATGCTCGTAACGAAGAAAAGAAAGAAAAGATTAAAAGATTAACCTTGAATAATTATGAATAATCCTTATTTAATTGGGTCTAACTCTATGGGGTGTAATTACGTTCGTATATTTCAACCTGCTTGGGAGCTTGGTTGGGGTTGTGATTATACTGGTATATCTCGGTCTTCTCATAAGTCTCCTAAACAGATTTCTCAGGAGCTTATGAATTCTGATATAGTTACATTTCACAGACCAAATACAGTTAATGCTCATAAAATAGCTTTTGAACTTAAAAAAGCTGGTAAGAAAATAGTATTTGATAATGATGATACATTTCAGTTTGATAAAAATCATCCAATGTATTATCTTCATAAAAAAGGTAAGGTTAAGAAAAAGTCAAAAGAAACAAACAATTTACTTTACAACTTTATTCATAATGCTGATTTAGTTACTACAACTACCAAAACATTAGCAGAAGAATATAGAAAATATAATTCTAATGTTGTTGTTTTACCTAATTGTGTAAATCCAGATGATTGGGCAGAAATTCCACAACGTAATACTGGAAAGAAAATAAGAATAGGAGTTATAGGTTCAATAGTTTATGCTCAAGAGTTTGAAATAATTAAAGAGCAACTTAGAGAATTAGATGCTGACGGAAGATTTACAATCGTTGTTCTTGGCTTAGCAAAAGAAAGAACAGAATTAATGAATAAGATTTTTAATAAAGAATTTGATTTCTGGTATAGCTTAAAGAATTTAGAAAGAACTGGCTGGGTTGAAATGGAAGATTACTTTGATACCTTAGATGATATGAAAATAGATATAGCAATAATGCCAAGAAGTGAGAATTACTTTAATCGCTGTAAGTCAAACATAAAGTTTTTGGAAGTGTCTATGTTAGAAATACCAACAATAGCACAGAGTTTTAAGGATAGTCCTTATGAAGAGTTAGATGGCAAAATAGGAATAAAAATAACAGATAATTCTAAATGGCTTGAAACTATAATAGACTTAGCTAATAATAAGGATAAACGGCTTAAAATGGGTAAATTAGCTAAACAATACGTTTTAGATAATTATACAATTCAAAAGAATGCCTATAAATGGGCTGACGCATATAATTTAATATAAAAAAGATATATGATTTATAAAATTCAAGACAAAAAAATTAAAAGACTTTTAGAAAAAAAACAAGAACTATTTGATGAAGTTAATATCATTAACAGAAGAATAGTTGAAGATGATAAAGCGAGAAAGAAACTTGTTTACAAGGCAGAAAGGATTAAGGAGAAGATTATGCCTTTAATGAAGAAATATTACAAAGATGGAAGTATTAAAATCAATTCTCCTATTGAAATCCCTACCAGAATATCTTTAGTTAAAGATGTTATTGAAATAGAAGTAGTAAATCAAGTAGATGAATATGAGAAAATGTTAATAGAAAAATCTAAACAACCTAAAAAATAAATATATGTTAGAAAGATTATTACTATGGTTATCTGGTAAGAAGGGAAGCTTGGCTTCCATTATCGGATTTATAGTTGCTTATTTAGCCACACAAGCAATTCTTGGTGAAGCAGAAGTTATACTTATTATGGGTATCTCAACTGTTTTATTTGGAGCTGCTTCTTATGGCACACAAAGATTATATAATTAAAAATTTATGAAAGAAACAATGAAATTAAGAGGATTAGTTACTCTTGAAGTTACCGATAAAAAAGGTAAACTAAAAGAAAAGAAACAAATCAAAAACACAATCTGTAATTTAGGATTAAAGGCTATTGTAGGATTAGCAGGTAATGTTGATACTCAAACAGCATTTACTTACTTGGCAGCAGGAATTGGAACAACTGCAGCAGGTGCAACAGATACAGCTTTAGAGTCTGAAATAGTTGATAGTGGTTTAGCAAGAGCATCAGTCACACCTACAAGTGAAACTACTACAGTTACTGATGATACATTACAGCTTGTAAAGGCTTGGACAGTATCTGGAACAAAAGCAGTTACAGAGATTGGCATTTTAAATGCAGCTTCTACTGGAGTTTTATTAGGACATCAGGTTTTTAGTGCATTAAATGTAGTATCTGGTGATACTTTGACTGTAACCTACTCCGTAGTTTTGAGCTAATCACATAAACACTATACATTATGGCAATTAAAACCTACGATGATGCAGGTGTTACTTATGATAAAGTTGATGTAACTTACGATGGTTATAATTTAATCACCAAGTTATTAACTGATACTATTAGCACCGCAGATAATATAGCAAGAAGTATTTGGAAATTTCTTTCCGATACTATTTCAGTATTAGATGCTGGTGTAAAACACTGGACAAGATTATTTGTAGATGGAATTGGAGCAGTAGAATCAATAGCTAAAAATACAGCAAGAGCTTTATCTGAAAGCATTACTGCAAGTGAAAGTTTTGGCAAGTCAATAGGTAGAGTATTATCAGATACAATATCATCGGCAGAAAGTTTAGTAAAATCATTAGCAAAATCCTTATCAGATAGTATTGGTTTAACTGAAAGTTATTCAAGAGTTTGGTTAGCTACTAAAACGTTAATAGATAGGATAGCATCATTAGAAGTTATTAGGAAATATCTTAATGGCATTGAATATATCTGGTCTAAAATAACAAGGACTTCTTCAACTGATTTCACTAAAAGAGACGATATTTCAACAACTTTTACTAAAAGAACTGATGTAGAAACTGATTGGAATGAGAGAACACGAAATTATAAATTATAAAAAATAAATAAAAATATATGGCTTATGCTTCTCCCACAGCGGGTAGTGCACTTAATTCACCCTCACACTCACTGTTACATAGACAATTTGATATAGATACATCAGCATCAGAACAATCAATGGTTATTGATGCTGCAGGCAATGTTGGCATCGGAACAACCGACCCTTTAGAATTATTATCTCTTGGAACTGCTGGCACAACCGCTGGAGTATTATCTCTGGCTGGGGCAACTTCAGGAAAAGCTATTATAGATGTATCTGCTGTCGCTGGAACTCCTACACTCACGCTTCCGACTACTACTGGAACGCTGGCACTAATTTCAGATATTCCAACTCTACCAGTAAAAGCTATTGGTTCTGAACTTGATACAGGTTCAGATGATGCTAAATTTGCAACAGCTAAAGCAATTAAAGACTCTCATAATGTTCCAAGCGTAGTTCCAAGCACTGATGGAAATGTTTTAACTTCTAATGGAACAGATTGGGTTAGTGAAGCCGCTGGTGGAGGAGGAGCTTCTCAACTTTCTGATTTATCAGATGTTGTTTCAGCCGCAAATACAGATAAATATGCTTTAATGGCTAATGGCACTACTGGATATGTTGGTAGAGCATTAGTAGAAGCAGATATTTCAGATTTAGGAACTTATGCGGCAACTAATCAACAATTTTATATAGGAACTACACAAATCGCTATAAACAGAGGTTCTGCTGCTTTAACTTTAGCTGGAATTACTTTAACAACTCCTGATATTGGCACTCCAAGTGATGGAACTCTTACTAATTGCACTTTCCCAACTCTTAATCAAAATACTACTGGAACTGCTGCTAATTTATCAGGAACACCTAATTTAGGTATAGGAACATTAGGTTGTGGTGCTATAACTTCTACTGGTGCTATTACTGGAAATCCTGTTGGCATATTAAACTTGGTTAGTGTTAATAATGCTTATGGACTTAATTTGACAAGTTATTTTGCAAATGCTGCTTATTCAGATTATATATATTTCAAAAAATCTCATTCAGACACAGAAGCATATGTATCAACACCAACAGCAACTATATTTGGTTCAATTTGGGCTTATGGTGTAGGAACTGACGCAGATAAATGGGATTTATCAACAAGTATTAGATTTGAACAAGATGGTGCTGCTGGTGCAAATTATGTTCCAGGAAAGATTGTTTTTAAAACAGGAACAAACGCTGCCGCACCTGCTGACGCTTTAACTCTTAATTCTGATAAATCAGTAGATTTAGCTGGAACAGCAAGAGTAGCTGGCGACCCAGCAACAGATGGATACTTTGTAATTAAATTAAGTGGAGTATCCTATAAAGTTCCCTGTTTAGCAGTATAAAAATAAATAAAGATAAACATAAATATGCCATTTGTAATTCATCTAAAAGCACTAATATTATGAATCAATCAAAAGATATATTTGAAGATACTTCTAGGTTTCGCCAATTTGTTGTTGACAAATTAAATTCAATAGAAGTCTTAAATATAAAACAAAACGGAACAATTAAAGATAACATAGGAGATATAAGTAATCTAAAAGCGTGGAAGAATAAAATTGTTGGTGCTTTAATAATTACTGATATAATTTTAGTCCCAGTTACTCTTGCTTTAATGATTAATTTTATAAAATAATGGCAGAAAAAGAAACAATTATAGTTAATCCGAAAGTAGAAAGTGAGGAAACTATTTTCCCTTCTCTTGGGTTATCGAACTTTGAAAAACAAATGAAGGCGTTTAATTCTTATTCTGCTCTTCAAAAGTTTAGAAATGAAACTGGTGTTAGTCCTGCATTTGATTATAATACTCTTGGAGCTTATACTGCTGGCAATTTACTTGACCTTAAAAACTATGGCACATCTAAATTCTCAGTTGATTTTGCTGGGAAAGTAACTATTGCTACTCCAACTACTGACCAACACGCTGCTACAAAAAAATACGTTGATGATAATGTTCCTACCATAACAACTGATACTGATTTAGAACAAAGAACTTCAGGAGATGGTTCAGGAGATTATACTATAACTCATTCACTTGGTAGAACTCCAAGTTTAATAATAATTAAAGCAAATTTAGAAGGTGGAATTGGAGATGTTCAAAATTCTTGGTCTTACGGATATATAAAGGCTGTTGGTTCTGAAAAATGTGTATCTTATTCTCAATATGAAGGTGGTGGTTATAGAACAGGACAATGTATTTGGCTAAGAGAAGCTGTAAATGATAACTGGACTGGAGATGTAAAATCAATCAGTTCAACTAATTTTGTAATAACCTTTGTTAAAAGTGGAACACCAAACTCTTGCACTTTTATTTGGTGGGCAATATAAATATATGAATTACAGATTAAATGAATAGATTTAACTTAGAAAACTATAAAGGAGGTTGGAATTTTGACACAAAAGATGTTAGAGATTATAAATGGGATTTAATATTTGGAAGTTCAACACCAGTTAGTATTCCAGATAGTTTTGAAATAGAGAATTTACCACTTATTGCTCCAATACAAGCACATTCAAATTCTTGTGTATCTTGTTCATTTTCTTATGTAGAGGCATTTAAGCAAATGAAAGAATATGAAAAGGATTTTGATTTGAGTTGGCGTTATATTTGGGCAAATACTCCACATACACAATCAGGTTCAACATTTAGAGATAACGCTGAAACCTGTAAAGAAGGAATAGCTTCTACAAAAACTTGTCCTAATTTTGAAAACAAATTAAAAGAGTGGGTAGAAAATCCTGATAATATTACAGAAGAAGCAAGAGCAGAAGCTCCATTTAATAGAATAAAAAATTATCAATATGTTTCTTGGTTAGATTTTAGAAGAGCATTACATCGTGGAGAACCTTTAATAATAGCTGTAGGAGGAAATCAAATAGATTGGAATAAAGATAATGTAAAAAATAATAATTATATTATTGACCAAGAAGGACAACAATCTCATCGTGAATGGCTACACGCAATCGTTGTGGTGGGATATAAGAAAATTGATGAGTCTTTTATATATAAATTTAGAAATTGGTGGGGAGATGATTGGGGAGATAATGGATTTGCTTGGTTAAAAAACCCAGATATTCTATCAATTATAAGTGTAGAAGATATAATAATTAAAAAAACAAATATGAAATTCATAAAAGAAAAAAACAAATCAGCAGTTTACCTTATTAAAGGAAATACTGCTTATCCAATTAGTGGGGGTGTTGATTATCTAAATCTGGAGGAAGATTGGTCAAGTGTGAAAGAATTGGACAATTTAGATAGTTACACAATTTCAACTAAAAAATTATTTACATTTATAAGATAATATATGGCTAAACCAATTCTAACAATTTCAAATTTTCAACCAATAAGAGACGGTGGTTCTTATTTTTTACAAGGATTTGAACCAAAAACTGTTGGGAATACAAGTATTTTATCTCCAACTAATAGACCATCTTTATTTATAGATTCAGATGATACTGGATTTAGTAATATTGGAGCATTAGATGTTTTAATAAATACTAATTTAGATTGTCAAAGTAATGCTTTTATGAATATGTATGGTATTAGTAATCAACATATATTTCATTTTAATAGAATAAAAAGTGATGCTGGTGGACAAATATTTCAAATAGACGCTAGTTATACGACATCAGAGCCAGGATTAGGTGTAACTGAGAGAGAAACACTATTATTTACAGGAAATAGACATCTTGGGTTAGCATATTATTTTACAGTAAATGTTGGTGGAGCTACATCAGTAACACTTAAAGATTACAATGGAGATGCAGTTACTACATTATATGGAACTTATGGTATTGATAATGGTAGCCAAAATGGTCATATATTTAATTTAACTACTGGTGAAGCTTATGATAATACTACTGATAATCCAACAACTACTCTTAATTTTACTACAGCTGGAACAACTCCAAGTAGTGGAGATGAAGTTTTAATATTTGTATCAAGGAAGTTCAGTTTTATTGATAATCTTTCAGATAGACATTTTATTGGACAAAGAAATCCAGCCGATTGGAATCATCAAATAATTCCATTTGGAAATGATTATTATATTCTTAATGGAAATTATTTAGCAGTATTACAAAGTGATGAAACTACATTTGCAAGAGAAGAAAAAGCATTACCTCATTCTGTTCAAGGTGTTTGCGGAGCTTCTAATTCTGACAACATACTTATTGGTGGTGATTATAAAGGAAGTGGTAAATTATTACTCTGGGATGGAGAAAGTTCATTCTGGAATTATTCTCTTGATATTCCTTTTGCTCCAGAATCAATAGTTGCTTATGGTGGAGACTTTCTCTTAATGTCAGCTGGTATTTTATATTGGACTAATGGTTATGAAGTTAATAAAATTGCAGAATTACCAGACAATATATTACAATCAGGGTATTGCCCATATAATGGGTTAAAGATTCTTAATGATAAAGTTTATATCGTAAATAATGGAACAGATTATAATAGATTTAGTGTTGGTCTTTATATTTATGACTTAAATAAAAAAGGGTTTTCTTTTATGCCTTTTATAGATGGAGATGATAGTTATCCTACATATAACGGTTCTGGTGGAGCATTATTACTTCAATCAGATTATTCCAATTTATGGTGTGGAACAAGTTGGGGATTTACTAAAATAGATTTTAATAAAGAAAGTTCTTATGGTGCAAACTCATATTATGCTCAATTTCTTATAAGTCTTCCAAATAAAATGAAGATAAGTATGGTTGAATTAAACCTTGCACTTCCAAATAATAAAATTGACAATAATCCAGATTTACAAATAGATACTATAGTGTCAGTTGGAGATGGAAGAAAAGGAATGTATTATGATATAGATATAGGAGAATCAACTACTACTAAAATTGTAAGCACAAATGAACTTAATTATGATACACACGCAGAAATTGGAGAACAAATAGAAATTTTACAAAGTGTAGGTAATTCTTCTGGAGAAAAGGTTTTTATTACAGGAATAACAGACCCATCAACTGCTACTGTTGATTATGATATAGATTATACATTAGCAAACGCACCAACATCTTATGGAGTAAATGCAATGCTTTATAAATTGAAAAAACAAGGAAGCAAAAATATACAAATACAGGATTTAGATATGTTACAAGATTTAACTTTCCCAGTAAGTGATTTCTATAGTGATAAGTTATGGTTAGAGGTGTTATTCAGAAAAACCTCAGGCAAAACAGCTCTTGCCCTGAATATAAACAGTATCAAAATATATTAACATTAAACTAAACTAATATGACTCTCACAAATATACGCTCAAAAATTAGATACTTATTAGGTGACATATCAACTAATAACTATTCAGACATAAATGTAGACAGAGCAATAAATGATTATTATAATAATGCTATATCTATTGCCTTAAAAGAATCTGGTAGCTGGGAAGTTCAAGGTGAAGTTGCTACTGCTGATTTAGTAGCTGACAAACAGGAATACGTATGTCCAACAGATTTATTAAACCTTAAAAGAATAGAAGTTAATTTTGAAGATGCTGATGATGACGTATGGCAAGTAATGAAAATAAAGGATATGACTAATATTCACGGTGCTTTATCAAATCAATCAACTTCAATGGATAGTTCATTTGTTCGTCTTTATGATAATTCTATTTTCTTTGAAAATCCTATTGAAACTGATATAACTGCTGGAATTAAGATTTATTATTCAGTAGAAGCTACGGCATTATCAGATGGAGCTCACACAACTAATTTACCAGAACACTTAAACTCATATTTAATTCACGGAGCTTGTCTTGATTATTCTATTCGTATAGCAAATACAGATGGAGTTAATCTTTACAGAACCTTATTACAGGAAGACGAAGCAAGAATTATATTACATTATACATCTAAATTACCTGCTGTTAAGACTGTCTTAAAAGTGAAGACTGAACATTACGATTAATAATATTAACTAAATTATATGGCTTATCAAGGAAATAGTATAGTAGATTACTTAAAGTCGGTTGGAAAACCAAGTGATTTTGCTTCACGTTCAAAATTAGCACAAGAACAGGGAATTATTGAATATGGTGGAACTGCTGAACAGAATACACAATTACTTGGGAAATTAAATATACCAGAAACACCAGCACCTACCACTGGTTGGCAACAAAGTCCGTTTGAACAGGGAGCTACTTTTGGTGATACTGGAAGCTCTGGAATAGATAAATTTGTTCCAGAAGCAAGTGATAATATTGATATTAGCCAAGGAGAAACTTCTCTTTTACAGGGTGGACAAAGTAATTGGTTTAAGACTTTCCAAGATGCCTATGTTTCAGGACAAGCTACAATACAAAAGAGTATAGCAGATTTAATGAAACAACAATCAGATATTACCAAAGAAACACGAGAAGGCTATCAAGATACTATTGATGAAGCAAAAACAGGATTAGAAGAAGCTAAAGATAAACCTTATGGTGAAGAACTTGGAGAAGAACTTTCTGAAAAATATAAACTACAAGAAAAGATAGATAAATTAGGTGAGATTGGTAATCAATTAGCTCAATTAAAAGGAGCTTATGATGCTAGTGTGGCTCAAACAGAAGGGTCTGGTATTACAGTAGGACAATCTCGTGGTGAGTTAGCCAGAAAACAAAGAGAATATGCTTCAAAAGCTACTGTATTACAAGCTAAAAGTGCTGTTATTACTGACCAATATAATTTAGTAAGTGATATAGTTGAGAAATATTATAATTCAGCAGAGAGTGAAAGAACGGCTGAGATTAGTCGTTATCAAAACTTATTAGATGTAGCTACAAAAGCTAAACTTTCCTTAACTGCCGAAGATAAAGACCAAATAACAAATCAAATCAATCTATTATTAGGAGAACAAGCTAAACAAGAAGCTAACAAAGATAAGATAATGGCATTAGCTGTTGACCCAAATACAGCTGAAGCATTCTTTAATTCAGGAGCTTCATTAGACGATACTTATGAAACGATATTAGAAAAGATGTCACCTTATATGAGTGCTTATGCTAAGGCAAGAAGATTAGGTGATACAACGGTAGATACAGAACCAACAAATATATGGATTACTGCAGATGGAACTGAAATAGACCCAACAACTATTGCTGGAGTAAAATATCTTAAAGATAATAATTATACTTATGGAGAAATTTATACTTGGTATGATGTTAATATGACATCTATGACCACTAGTGCCATTAAAGCATTGTTAAAGTCTGCTGGAGTTGTAGAAACAGAAGTAACAGATAAAGTAACGATTGATGTTCTTACCGAAAAGGTAAAGAATACCATCAAAGGAGATAGTTCTACAAGAAATACATTTAATACTATGTTAGATAATAATCAGATTACTACTAAAACTAAAACTTACAATTTAACACAAGAACAATCTGACCAAATAAGAAACGAAATTAAAAAACCAATCGGTAAAGCTTGGGATTGGGTAAAGGGAATATTTAAATAATAATATATGACTTCAATATTTGACTTCTTAAAAAAGAAAGAACCTGTCTTTAAAATTCCTGTTGGGGAAGGAGTTACTCCTGCTCCATTTTTACCTACTGCTAAACAACCAATACAAGATTTCTTAAAGAAAAGAGTTATAAAACCAACAACTATTCCTAAACAGAATATATTTACTGGAAATATACCAGAACTTATAGTTCAGGGTTTTAAAAATGAAATAGAAAAGGGAAAGATTTTTGAATGGTGGGTAAAAGAAAATCCAGAGAGAATGAAAGAACTTCAAGGAAAACATTTAGCAGATTTAGTTACCCCTCAAGCCAGAAATAGATTAGTTAAAAAGGGAATAATTACTCCAGAAGAATCTGGAATGTTCTCAGCAATTCCTGAATTTAGTCTTGCTGTAACTGGTATGAAAAAGGTTGGAAGTAAAGAATTTATTAAAATGGTTGAAAGGGCTGGTAGATATAAAACAGCTGATGATTTTGCTAAGGCTTTAGCTAAAAGATTTGGAACAACTGTTGAAAAATTTAATACTGGGATTAAAGATAGTTTTGGTATGCCATCTGCTCAAAAACTTTGGGAGTATGCTACTGGAAAAACTACTTCATTAACAATTCCAAAAGCTGTAAAACCAATTTTCCCTAAAAAACCACCAGTTCCCTTTACTAAACCACCTATTGTTACTCCAGTTCCAAAAGTTCCAGTTAAACCAATTATACCAGCTACACCTATCCCAGCACCACTTGTTTCCCCTACAAAATTGCCCGTAGAAGCGATTACACTAGAAAAAGGTATAACTACTCAACCTGAACTTAAAACTGAAGTTAAACCTAAAATAGATAAAGAGTTTTTTACAGGATTAAAATTCAAAGAACCTACAATAGCAAAACTTTTAACACCACAAACATATTATTCTCAAATATTAGGACTTAAACCATTAGTTGAACCATTAGAACTCGCTAAACAAGAGTTTGATTTAGCATTTAGAAATATGTCAAATGGTGTAGATAAAATGATACAGATTGTTGATAAGATAAGTAAGACTACTTTAAAAGAAAAAACTGCTGCTAAGATTAAAAACGTTCCTACAAAAGCAGTTAAAGAAATGAGAGACTTACTTGATAAATTTGAAGATGCACCAAAAAGTTTATCACCAGAAAAAACAGAATTGTTTAACTGGTTTAGAAATCTTAATAGAGAAATGCTTAATGCTGAAAATGCAGTTAGGGTAGAATTAGAATTAGAACCTATTGAATATCGTAAAGCTTATGTAAGACACGTAGCAGATACTACAGCACAAGAAATGATACAAGGTTTATATCCATTTCCACCAGAATTATCTTACTGGTCAGATAAAATTGTAAGTGGCAAAGTTTATAATCCAATGGAAATGCACAGAAAGTTAGCAAGTGAATTAGAAGGACTATGGACAAAAGATTTAGGACACGCAACTAAATCAATGTTATGGACTGCTTTGAAAGAAATACATTTATCTAAACCATTATCTGTTTTTAAAAATAAATTAGGACTTGTAACTAAAGACCCAAAAGTTTATGCAGAATTAAATTCAGAAGAAAAGAAATTCTATGATGGAATTAGAGCTATGCCAAATGCTACAAAGAAATGGCTTACAGATTATGTAAATCAAGTTATTAAAGGACACGAAACAAATTTAGATAGAAATGTTAATAATATTGTTACTCAAACTGGGTTAAAAGGATTATTTAATAAAGTGTTAAAACCTTTTGGTAGAGTTATTGGTAATACACCAGTAACTAACTTTTTCCAATTAGGTGGTCGTGCTTTAATTCACGGAGTTTTAGGACCTGTTAGACCAAAACTAATCATTAGAAATAAATTTCAGTTAGTTCAAAATTTTGCATTATATACATTAAATTCTAATATAAAAGGATTTCTACCAGCTTCAGTTGATAAAAACCTTGTAGAATTGTTAGATAAAAGTTTGTTTCTTAGAACTTATACTGGTGTTGAAGAATTACCAGTATCGTTACAGGGAAAATTAGAAAAAGCTAATCTTGCCGCTTTTCAATGGTCTGCTAGAACAAATGCTCAACAGTCAATGAAAGTTGCTTATTGGGATACAAAAGATTTAGTTACTAATTCTAAATATAAAGATTTAGGTTGGGCTGATAAAGCCAGAACATACAAAGAACCAAAAAACTTTCTATATCCAAGTGAAAAAGAAAAGATATTAAAAGAAATGGAGTTTGGTGCTTCTGCTACTCAATATCATTATATTCCTATGGGTATGCCAGAAGTATTTAGAAGTAAGGCACTTGTTCCTTTAACAAGATTACAGAGTTGGTGGATGAACCATTTTTTCAAATTTCATAGAGAAGCAATTATGAGAGGATTTAAGGGTGAAACTGGTTATGGAACTAAATTACCTTGGTCAAGAAGACTAGGTTGGTTTAGATATTTGATTTTAGGTGGTCTTATATTAAATACTCTTGGATACGAAAGAAGTTATTTATTAGGTGCTGCTCCAACTGGAGTTCCACCAACAGCACAACTTGCTATTAGTATGTATAATTATGTAACTACTCTTGATAAATTAGATGAGCCTTGGGCTTTAAGAAAAAACACAGAAGCAAAGAAAAAGATGTATTATAGTTTAAAAACTTTTATTCCTGGTAATTTAGCCTGGAGAGATTTTAAGGGATTATGGAGTGGTGAGAAAAGTTTGAAAGATTACTTCTTTTATACTAAAATAAAAAAAGCTAAATCAATGGATTTAGACCTTGATTTAGACCTTGATTTAGACCTTGACTTAGATTTAGATTTAGATATTTAATCCCTTCGGGGAATTTTAAAAAAGCCACCTAAGGGAGTTCTGTATATCTTACTCCCAAAGGTGGTTTTATATTAGACTTAGAAATTGTTTAGCTATTATTAAATGGTGATGGTCTTTTAATGACCCAACTGGAACTTCTTTATAGTTCCCTTTTTCGTCATAGACACTTGTTTTTAATCCCATAGCCCACGCTTCATAAATAATAGTTCCATAAAAGATACTTGCGACTTCATCTGCTTTACGCATATAGTCAATAATAGTAGGTGTCTCTGGAAATATAGTTACATATTTAGGTATTTTAACCCCATCTAATCCTTTGTGGTCTTTACCAACTATCCAAACTCTTGTATCTTTATTAGCTCGTTCCATTAGCTTCATTAAAAAGGTTCTTCTTAAATTGTCAATCGTGCAAGGAGAAAGTATTGTATAATGTTCCTGTTTCTCTCTTTTAACTTTCCAGCTTTTAATATCAATAGGTATAGGCATAATTTGTCCTTTCTTTTTCCAATGCTGTTTAACTTGTTCTCTTGGGAATAAATATCCTTTAATTCTTGGGTCGTCTATCGGCTTATCTAATTCTCCTTTTGAATGACAGAAATTATAGATATTATCACATTCTATATGGTCTAAAAACTCTGGGAAGTTCTCTGAGATAACGGCTAAGTCATATTTACCAACCCACCTTTTATCCTTAAAATCACATACCTTAGCTCCTAATTCTCTTAACCAGTAAATCATATTACCACCAGTTCTAAAACCTACACAAACAACTTCGTGTCCAAGTTCAATTAAACCCTTAGCCAAGTTATAATTATACATTGGCTGCCCAGTTAAGGTTTCCAATTCCATACTAGCTAATAGTATCTTCATATTCTTTTATATATTTTTTATAATCTCCTAACTTATAAGTACCTCCTTCAAAGTTGGTAACCGTCTTGATGTTATTCCACACCATATAATCATTGAAATATTCCCAGGCTCTATTGCGACACTTTTTATAATCTGGTGTTGCTACTGGCTTGTGGGTAATTATACATCGTGGTTCATATCCTATTTTCCACTTACCCTTATTAGTAAAGAAGAAAGCTGTGTGTTCTGCGAGTTTTAGTCTTACATCCCAACCAGTTACTTCTCTTTTAGCCAGAAAGAAATTAAATACAAAGTCTAATGGTTCTTTTACGGATGGAATATATTTTAAATGTCCGTCTTTAAATTCATATCTACCCTCGTAGTGTCTTATGTTGCCGTCTTGTCTAATAGCTCCACCAACTATATCATATCCTTCTTTTTTCAAAAGCTCTATTTTAGTTTCTGCTGTAAATTCAAAGTCATCGTCTAATAGGAGATAGTATGGGGTTTTAACGTGTGATACTAGGTGATTTCTTCCCCAAGATAATCCATAATCATTATTACTATCATCATAAACAAGTGGTTCTTGTTCTGGATAGTATTTTTTTATACTCTTTAATAGATTAGCAAGGCACTCTGGTCTTTTAAATGTTTGTATTATAAATGTTATATCTTGCATAATGTAATTATTATTTCTCTTAATCTACTTGGGTCTAAATCTACTAAAAATATATCTTGCCATTTCCCTAATAACATTTTACCATCTTTAACTGGTATTGTTTCTGATGTTGGAAAGAATAAGGTTCTAATATGTGAATGTCCATTTATTCTTTCTTCTGGTGGAACATCTCTCGCTTCAATGATATTATGAGCATAAAAGCCGTCTAATGGTGCTTGTTTTTCTAAAAATCGTCTGTAATCTGTCATTAAAAGAGTTTCATTCTCAAGTATTCTAACACCACAAGTTGTATGTGTAGAAAAAATGTTTATTAACCCAGTAAAGTCTTTTGGTATCTCTATCATTTGAGTTATAAGTGTAAATATACCTTTTGTTTTTATATTCATATTTCTATATTAGTTTTATCACTTCCATTTTTAATTAGTTCTATAATTTTATCAGCAACAAATTCTGGCGTTAAAAGTTTTAATTGGTCTTCATTTGGAAATAATCTTTTACGCATTTTAGTAGCTGTTCTATGTAATATAATTGAATATGCTTCTGTTCCTTCTTCTCTTAAACTTTCAATTAAAGAAATAGCACCAGCTTTTGAAGCACAATAACCAGCCCAACCAGCCCTACCTTTTAATCCTGAACTTGAAGCTATATTTATTACTTTCTTAACATTATTTTCAGCAGATGCTTTACATATAAAATATAGACCAGTTAAATTAACATTTACTTCTTTATTAAAATCAAATACATTTCCAGCATTAATCGTAGCTGGATAAATAACACCAGCACAATTTATTATTACTTCTGGCTTATTCTCTTTAATATAATGAGAAATATTTCCAAAATTAGAAATATCTACTTCTTTTCTGGTTAACAATTCAACAGGAATTTTCTTTGAAATAGCTTTGGCAATATCACTATTTGCTCCAAAAATTATTATTGACATAAGGCTTTAATTATTTTTAAATCTTCTGGGTAAGTTAATTTGTGGAGATTAACCCCACCTTTAATTATCTGTGACCCACATAAATTCTTTTTAGTAAAAAGAATAGTATCATCTGTCGCATTTATTTCGTCTGTTATATGTGCTTTTCTTAGCATCTCAGAATTAAATGCTTGTGGAACTTGAAGTTCAATTAAATTTTCTCTTTTTAGCCATTCAAATTCTTTATCTTTATTAGATGTGTTAATAATCGTATCACTTGGTGTAATACCAAAACTAGCAGACGAATATATCAATGCAGCTTCTTTAATCCTTTCTACTTGTTCTTCTGTAACCAGTGGTCTTGACGCATCAAAGATAACAACATAATCACCTGTAATATGTTCTAAACCTATTTTAACACTTTCTTGTCTTGTCTTGCCACCTTTAAAATCTACACCAACAACCACAACTTCATTTAAACATTTTTTAGCAACGTCATAACTCCATTTCCAAATAGGTTTGCCTTTTAATTTGATAAATTGTTTCTTCTCGCCAAATCTTAAACCATCTCCTGCGGCGAGAATAATCCCTGAATATGTTGTATTATCTACCATTTTCTTTATATTTTTTAAAATTCCACTATATTTCTTCATAATGTTTTCTTACTACTTTATTTTGATTAGCATTAACACAAGAATAATCTCTACGATGTATTTTAGTTTTCCAATCTCCATATTTAAAAGTTAGATATTCTTCTATTGGACTTGGAACTTGAAAATCCATATTATAAAACTTAATTGGTTCTAAATTCTCATAAAAATGAGCAGGAACAACACACCAACTAACAATAGTATCTCCAGAATAAAGATGTGAAAAATATTCATTACCATTTTTTTTATAAAAGAATAAATCAATTTTACTTCCATTTCTTTTTATTGCTATTTCCATTTTCCAATTATGATAGAGTTCAAGTCCTTTTTCTATGGCTTTCTCTATAATTATATCTTTGAATTTGATATAATCAAAATAACAACATAAATCTATGTCGTCTTCATCTCCATCACAAAAATCTTTATCTCTATAAGCACCAAGACAAGTTCCACCATCTAACCAGAATGGTATTTTAAGTTCGTCTAAAATGCTTTTAATGTCTATTAAATTTTTAACTGCTTCTTCTTTTATTGTCATAATTATTCTTTATAAACAGATATACCTTCATAATTTTGTTTTATTTCATCTAGAAACTGTAATGTATGCACAACACCAATTTGCGTTGGAACATTCTCTATTTTTTTACCTAAAAGAATTGAACCATCTTTTCTTCTAAACTTGAAAGTTGGGAAGTGTTCAAAATTATTAACAATATACTTTCCAAATTTATAATAAGTTAATTGTTTTTTTATAATATTCATAAACTTAGTCGTTCAATTATTGAGTGTATTCCCTCTGGTGTCGCCTTTATTTTACCAGAAGGTTCTAAATAACCTTTTTTTCTCATTAAAATAACTCTATAATAAATTGCTTCTCTTGAAACATTAAGAATTGTTCCAAGTTGAGCATAAGTTTTTGGACTTTTCATTACAATATCAAGTATTTGCCTTTGCTTTTTAGTTAATCGCTTTAACATAGCTATATTTATCGCTTTACTTGCTCTCTAACAAGATTAGAGGGATATAATGAGTAATTACACGTCTAATCATTAGAGAGCATTTAAGAGCTTAAAACCTTACTTTTTAGGTTCTTCTTTTTTAACTTTTACTTCTTCTTCTTTTAAGGCACTAATTTTGTTAGCAAGAATAGTTCCAACTTCTGAAACTTTTAATCCACCAGCTTTAATTGCCATATCAATAAGTTGAAGTAAAACATTTTTTTCCTGTTCGTTAATTTCTAATTTCATTTTTTTTTGTTTAATTTATTATATATACTCTAATTTATACTTATCCAAGAAACGAAAATCCATATCCTGTAATTCATAACCTATACTATAAAGATAATTAACAGTCCTATTTAGATACTTAATCTGTTTTTCGCGAGAGTGGATGTCTCCCATTTGATGACATTTCCTACAAAGGTGAGCCACATTTAATGGTGAGCTTTCGCA
>Ga0222628_1000399_pt1 | contig 18842 bp, 49 predicted proteins | sample AntAcemetageno95_FD_179860 | JGI IMG/M metagenome (GOLD analysis project Ga0222628, IMG submission 179860) | Saline water microbial communities from Ace Lake, Antarctica - #95 | ecosystem: Environmental > Aquatic > Non-marine Saline and Alkaline > Saline | place: Antarctica: Ace Lake | collected...
TCTAAACATAAATCCTCAATTACAAATCCTTCTCGAAGATCACAATCTGAATACCATTCCCCGTAAATAAAATCTACGTTCATAACTCTTTTATCATAAGTTGGCGCTTTATTGTGACCAAATTTTTTGCCACATAAATCACAAAAAACATCTTTTTCTGCATTTCTTACAATTGTTTTTTCAACATAAGTTCTCATTTTATTTTCGCTCCAGTTCAACATCAATGGAACATTTTCCTTCTTGTGCGCCTTTCAGTCTCTCAATCTCTGCGGTCAGGCGGTCAAACTCTGCGAGTATAGATGCGTTATTTTCACGCAACTGTTCAGTAAGAACACCCATCTTACCTGTATTTATGCTTGACATGGCGAACGCAAAATCAACATTCAAGTCACCATATTTAGTCACCAATGCATTAAACTCTTCTCTGTTCATTTCTACTCCTCTAAATCTCATAAAATTATGATTTTATTCTTCTTCGTCACTAGACATATAATCATCACGCCAATTGAAAAATTCATCTGTTTCAATTGCTCTTTCAGCCTGTTTATAACTATCAAAACATCCCCAGTGTTCTGAAGCCTGGTGTTTTCCGCTATACATTGTATCAACGTAAGCATCACCTAAACAGTTAACCCAAATCGTCCACATGTTTACTCCTCAAAAAATTCATTATGAATTTCAAAATTCTCCTCTGCTTCCATACTCGTGTTATGCCAAGCGTTCACTTGTTTTTCAATCATATCATGAGGAATGTCTATTTTAGACCACACTGGATGTTTATACCATCCTGTAGTGCCATGATACCTTTCATATTCTAACTGGCTCTGTTCATATATTTTGAACTTTCTAATTAACTGATCAGGAAACCCATCCCTTTTCAAATAAGCATATTTTTTAAAAAACCATCCAAAACGCCGTCCATCAATCCATTCATAAGCCATTTATTCCTCTTCAATTCTCTTATCTCTAAGATTACAAAGCTTTCTTAAAAATTCATTACATTCATCGTGCGACTTCCAATATTTCTCGGATTTTACCATATATAATCTATCAGAAGATCCCCTATTTTCTGGAAGCTCTGAAAGAATTTTGAATCCTTCACCTAACATAGAATAAGCTTTCAACTCTTTTTTAGTAAACTCAATGTCTGCCAAAATTTCATACATGCTAATATCAGTCATATTTATTACCCTCTCTTATTATTTTCGTGTTCTAATCATACCACACAAATGGTATTTTTGCAACCTAAAAAGAACTATTTATTAGAAAACTCACATAAAACGGGAATTCTATGCTACTTTTCTTCCCATTCTAAATTGTCTTCCACTGTATAACTATATTGTCTCAAAATTTTAGTAGCCTGGCTAGTTCTTTTTAGATGGTCTTCAGAAAATTCATAGTCAAGCTTACTAGCTAGATCAATAATATCTTTTGCTGAAGCAGGATCACCATCTAATAAATATTTTTTATCTAAATAACTCACTCTGTTATCCTTTATCTATATCAATATCATAATAACATTTAAGAACTTCTACCATCGCATCCACAGGATCTTTGCCTATCAAAATACACAAATCGTATAATTTCAAAGACTCACTATTCTGGGGGACATACTCTTTCATACGAGAGCTGTCAAACTTTTCATATCTTTTGGTGGTATAGACATACATTACGTCTCCTTTAATCGCATGAAATCTTCGTTTTATGCCATTTAATTTTTATCCGTTACCTTTTTTACGTTTCTCTTGCTCTATGCGTTCTCGTTCTTCACGGTTGATACGATCTCTTTCACGTTCCGCAATATCTCGCAATTCTCGTGAAATTCTTTCTTCTCGCTGTTGTCGTTCTGCATCCGTTTCTCTCATATTCTTTCTCCTCTATATAAATAATTTCAACTTATTTTTCCATATAAAATGTATTTTTTTATTCTATTTTTTTGTACCAAATCTCAAAGGATGATAACATTTCTCCACACAGAATTTTTCCACGACAATGAATACGCATTAATCCACTCTCTCGTAAACAATCAATTTGCCATCCGGCAGCATCAACCTTATTGTATTCAGCTTTTGGTTTTTTTGTCCAATCTTTTCCAAGACCGCCAATACCATTCATGCAAAGAACGTCACTACTTCCCATAAATTTACAAAATGGTTCATTATCGATAATTGCTACAAAATTCATAATTCTGAATCCACTATCGTGCAATCCTTCAATCTCATAAATTTCTGGTTCTCTAATTACGTTTGTTTTCCCTGACAACCACTTCAAAAATCTATATTTCAAAACATCAAATGTTTTTACATCAGCAGGAATAATAATTAAAGAGCTGCATAAAAGATCGCCACTACCCCATTCTCTTTTAGGAACATTCATAATTTCTTTTTTTGTCATACTATTAATATTCATTTTTTTTATCCTTTCAAACTATCGATAACGTCAAAATAAACTTGAGTCAAAGCTTTTTTATTGGCTGAATGTGGTAGTTGAGATGTGTTATATAGTTCATTGAATTTTTTATCAAAATTATCAGCCATTTCTATAATTTCATCATAAGAATACTTTCCGTTTTTAATTGATAAAATTTCTTCGGCATTTACAAGAGGAAATGTAATTTTACCGGTTGTCAATAACTCCTCGCCCTCAGTCATAAGTCTTACTAAATGGCTTGCATGTTTTGTATCATATCCAAATTTTTCTTCAAGGGGTTTTCTCTTTGGATTACGGTTCTTATCCCACATGAGATAGTTATCCCAAGCTGTTTTAGATGCAATGTAAGACTTTTCTTTTTCGATCTGTTCTTTATATTCATCTTTCAATAAATCAAAACTTAGCGTATCTTTTACAGCCTTAATCCAAGCTAAACTTACAATAGGATTATGTGGCAATCCAAAATCTTTTCGATCTGGTTTATTTTTTGGAGGATTTAAAAACCATTTTCTGTGTCTTTCAATAAGTTTCAGTTGTGAAAAAGCATAACCAGAAAATGTAAATTTAGACTTCTTGCTAATAAAGAGATTTTTATGAGTTAAAATATATTCCCATTCTTTTGTACAAACAAGCATTTTATCTTTTGGAATAAAAAGAAGTTCAATAATATTCGGATTATTATCTGCGCAAAGCTTCATAAATTTTTTAAGATTGTAGATTGTTCTATCTTCCTCTTTAAATCCAGAATCCTTTTGGTCAAAATTGTTGAATGGATCTAAAAGAACGTTGAGAGGCGGAATACATACACCTCGATAATCAATATCGCTTTCTGGTGTTTCTGTTCCATAAAGACGACTGCCTGTTATACATTCAAAAATCCTGTGTTTTTCTATATCAAAATTCATATCTCTCCTAAATATCATAAAATAAAGATTTTATCTGTTTTTATTTCTTTTAATTATAGTAAAAATAACGACAAAAGACATCGCCAACCCAAATAATTGAAAACAAATTAATAAAAGCCCAATAATCGAATTGACCTCTAATTCAAGAAGAGAACAAACCCATGAATAAACGTTTCTCCACTGAAAAATACCAATAATACTATAAACAAACCAATTACTTACAGACCATTCAATAAAATTTTTCATTTTCTTTTCCTTTTTTCTTCAATAATAAGACTTACACCAAATACAATTGCACACAATCCTAGAAAAATATAAACCAGGATAACAAATGCAAAAATAAATAGAACTAAATCAAAACCTAACGGGATCATAACTACCTGCTCTGTTCTAGATATTCAAGAAATTCTTTTTGCACATCATCACGAACTGGTAAAACACATTTACTGGCCTGCGCTCCATATAAAAACGCTACAACTCCAAGAGACTTTCCGTTTCTAATAAATACTTCATCATCTCCTCTAAATTTAATAGAATATACTCCACAAAATTTACCCATGCTTTTAAATTCTCTAACAATAATTAGGTTTTTAAAACTTCCCATTATTCATCTCCTTCAAGACTTTCATCATCAACAACCCATCTCGTAAAACCAACCTTATAGGCATCATTCTTATGACTAAAATTATGATGATTTCCTATATCATACTTACTTCCAATCCATCCATCAATATTGTAAGGCTTTAAAAGTTCTTCTTTTTCGTTATCTGATAGACCAAACGATCCTTTTGAAATTTTTATGAATTCTTTTTTCATTTCTCGCTTCATTCCAATCCTATCAATATTATGTATAGAAATATTGCATTCTTGTAATGAAAGCCCTGTAATAGCTCTTGAAAAACTTTCTAAACTCATCTCAATATCACAAAAAGTAACGCCAGACTTTTCATCTGTAATTGCGATATGAATAGGTTCTTTGTTTCTAAAATCATTATACCTTGAAATTGTAATTTTACCGTTCATTTTTTATCCTTATTTATAATTAAAATCCTCATAAAACTATTATTTTATGATGTTTTCAGTCTTCCATCAAAATTATATCATCAAGAAGTTCCAGACAATTAATAATTTTTTCAAGCATTCTTTTTTCATCATCCTGAAAAATCTCTTCTAACCAATTTTCTTCTAGTTCTTCAATATATTCAATCCTTGACTCTACCATTTTTTTATATTTTCTTGTTTCATCGAGCAAAACATATTTATCTGATTCATTCATTTCATTTCTCCAGACACTAGATTTCTTCAAACATAAATTCAAACCCATAAGCTTCATTTGTCCATTCCAGAAGAATAGACGTTTTTTCAGCCATCAACATTTCGTTCCATTCTTTTTCTGTAATATCTAAATCCTCAAGAATGATAACACTTTCTGTTTCTACCATATCTGAATTATAAACTTTGATCTGCATATTTTTTTCCTTCTTTCATTTCATTCAACATTTCCAATAATTCTTCTTTTTGTTCTGCAATTTGACAACACAATTCTATCAGTTCAATAGCCTTTGGCAATTCATAATTAGATAGAATTTCATCGTATTCGTTTACTCCTCCATTATCAACAAGATCATCAAGCGCCTCCTGACAATCACAAAGATCCCCAAAAGTATTTTCAAAACGACAATAAGACATATTGCTCATTATTTTCTCCTAACATAAAAATTCTTCTTGCTGTTATCAGTATACTGCGTTATATCCCATATGTCAACTGTTATTCAACTAATGAATTTTTCACAGCCAACTTTTACATCGCGAATCCAATTACATCCAACCTTGACCCAATAAAAATCTTTGTAAACAGCAACATCGCCATTTTTTAGAATAACTGTTTTTGGCATTTCCTCAATTGTCATAACTTTTTTCTGCATACCTGATCTCCTTTAAACATATTCTGTATAAAATTTATGTTATGGGTTCATGTGCATTGGCATAATAATAAACTGCATTTTTCCATCTGTTGTTTCAAACAATACTGGCATATCTTTTTTATTGAATTTAATGTTCCAATATTTATCAGTATTTTTCAATCCGTTCAATACATAATTTCCATCCAGGGCAACTTCTTCTTCTTCTTCTAAGAATGGAAAATTCATTTTATAATGATACGTGTTTGTTGATGAGTTTCTGTTATCCTCATGTTTCCAATCAATTCCGTTTACACGAAAAACAACAACGTTGTTTTCTTTTAGAAAAGCACCTTCAACACCTTCAATAACTTCTTCAATATCTAACTTCTCAACGTGCTTAAATTTTGTAGGTATAACTGCATCAATAGCAGGATGATTAAAACTTGCGTGTTCCACATCAATATAAGCAAAACCATTAGTATAAGCAATTGCCCATTGTGATTTATAAACAAAACCATCCTGTTCTTTCTCTCTATTGAATAAGTTCAGTAAAATATCTTTCTTTGAATTTATCAACTTCATAAAAGTCTTGTTGACAAAATACTCTTCATCAAGATGTGTTTCTGTTTTACAAACCAATACACTGAAACCATCAGTTGAGAAAATCCTGTTTCCACTAAAGAAAACACCATCAAAAGCAGGCTTCTGTTTGCACGAAACCCTGTTACAATACTTCAGCTCTTTGTCAATATCTTTTAGAAGCCAGGTTGGATTCAAAATTTCATTGATAACGCATGCATTAAGGAAAGGAACTTCGTCAAAATCAATTAGTTCTTCAATCTTATAGGATTTTTTCTCGTCTTCAATTGTCAAATTGTTATCATCATCAATCTGAATAGAAAAATCTCCATTGAAATTCTTTGTGTATTTTTCAAAATCTTTCAGCTTCACAGTGAAGCTGTTTTCAATTTGTTCATCAATAACATGGGCAACAGCAGTTTCAAAATCAGATGTCCAAACCAAAGTTTTGTTATCCATTTTCATAAAGTGGATATTTTGAGCAACTGGCACTGAAGTTTCTTTTCCAACTGATCTTTTGCATTCTGTAATAATAGTCTTCATATACTTTGAATTAATAAACATTTTTAATCCTCCTCAATCATTAAACATTCTTGATCAATTTCTTTTAGAATCTTATCTGAATTCCAGGACACTCTAACATAAACTATTTTATCAATAGAGACCCAAGATTTTTCAACAATGCCTCTGGCATTTTCAAATTGCATGTGAGTTAAAGAATCTTCATTCTCATACAATATTTATAATGAATGCTCAAATACTCTTCAGCTTCTTTTTTAGAAGGTAAAATAACACCAATTCTTTTATAGTATCCCGTACTGGTATCATAAGAAAGAATTTCATAATTGAGATATAATTTATAAGAATCTTCATTATAGAAGTTTTTAAAAATATAATAAATCATTGAAAAATCATTTTTCAATGATTCTATAACATCTTTAAATTCTTCCCCATAATTTTCCAGGGCATCTTCTGACATTTTCACTCTATCATTTTTTTTCATTTTATTGCTCCTGTTCTATAATCTTTCATTAGTAAAATCGCATAAAATCTATCTTTTATCGTATTATATCATTAAGCAACAATTGCTGCAACTACAACAACAAATAAAACCACAACTAATATCGCTTCCATGTTATTCCTTTATAGTGTTGAAAAACTTCGTCAATGTCTTTTGTACTTTCTGTTCTCCTTCAGTGGTATTACACCAGACAGAAACATCAAAAATATTATCACAAAAGTGATACCTGACTTTACACTGGTAACGATCCTCTAATAATTTTTTAATTTTTTCATTATTAGGATTATTCTCATCTGTGTAAAAAGTAATAGAAAAAATCACAACCATAACATCACATCTTGAAAATCTTCTGTTAAAACTTCTTCGGCATCCTGAATATTTGGAACGCACTCATAAGTAGCTTCAAAACCATCTTTATCAAAATACGATCCATCGGAGGGATAATACTTATTTTTATACAACCACTGTTTAGCCTCTTTGATATTTTCAGCCCATCCCAAAATTTCTAAACTCTCACGACCTGTTTTAATAATAACCATTACTTCAATTCTCCTCCGTCATTCCAATGACTCAAACAATAACTAATCCATGAATAAATTACTGCAAATGTAAACGCTGCCGCTAAACAGGCAAAGAATACAAATACGAAAATCCCTGCCACTAACAGCGATACAATAACACCTTGTAAACCCATCAAATTTCCTTTCTAAGAGCTTTTAGATAGTTCTCTTAGTAACTCTACACATTGACGGTTTTTTTCTTCATCACCGCCAAATTTGTGTTCAATAATATCTGCAAAATCCAACCAGGAAATTGTTTCATTATCACCAATAATAAATGAAAAAGAATCAATTCCAAAATTAATTAACTCTGTTTCACTATCTGTTAATGCCCTGCACGTGTAAGCCAAGGCAATTTTTCCACCTTTATATTTCTTGATCGTGTTCATTATTTGATCCTTTCAATTCTTTCGTTCAAAAGTTCTTTAAAAATTCTGTTCTTTTGTACTTCTTGTTCACTAAGGCAATCATTTTCATTTTTATAAATATATTCATCTTGATGCAGATAAAGATATTCTACGAAAGATGCCAAAAAATCTTTCTCGCATTTTGAACCATGTTTAAAACTATCTAAGTGAGCTATAACCAAAAACGAACACTCAACAAACTTAGAATTGGTAAATTTATAATTTTTTGGTGATAATGAACCAATAAAATAATTGATTGCAACATTATATTCTTGAATTTTTTTATTCTTTTGATCTAACCCTAATTGAGCCATCCAAGAAATATCTTGAATCATTTTTGCAATATTTTCGTTGTCTTCAGAAACAAATTTTGTAAACAGTTTCCAGAATTTATATTTTTGTTCTGGCATACTAAAAAAATCTTTAATACTATTAAATAAATCTAATTCATTCATAATTTCCTCCAATACTAATAGAATATCTCTTTTATGCTACTTGATAATCCATATACAAATCAACAATCTCAACAGGTGAAGATGTATGTAAAAATCCTTTTTCAAAACTTTCTACAATGTAGGCTGAAACATATCGTTGTTCACACTTTTCTTTGATAAGACTTTCTGTTTGTTCATTCTTAAAATAATCCACTGTACGATCATTCTCGCCACGAACACGACTAACACCAGTTCCTTTTGGTAGAATAAAAGTCCCTCCAAAATCTTTTGTGTTTTCAATAGCAATTCTAATTGCTGCTACATGAGATTTTTCATCATAGCCCTCAAATTTTGCACCAAACGGAGGATTAGAAATAACCATGTCAAACTCAAGACTTTCAATTAGTTCCTTTGTTACGTCCGCACAAATCCAGGTAGCCTGTGGCACAATTAATTTGCCAATTTCTACAAACAACGGATTGTTTTCAACACAAATATATTTATTGCTAGGATTTCTATAGCTATGAACAAACGAAAGAACACCAATTCCAGCACATAAATCTAAAATTATGCTGTTATCCACATTCGACCAGGGCATGATATGAAAAGCAATCTCTACTGGTGTAAAAAATGCGTTACCTTTCTTTGCTTCTTTTGGTGAAAGTAAGAATGGATCAATGTTATCAATGTTATCCAAAATATAGTTTGTGTTAAAACTTCCTGAACGAATTATATCTATCGTTTCATCGTGCAATTTCACTTGTTGTTTTGCTGGCATAATTTTTATCCTTTATTTTACTCTATTCTCACTTGTATGAATCCAGTTATAATCTTTGCCGGTTGTTTTGTGCATATAGGCCATACAACGCAACCACGACCAATCAAAACCCTCTGGTATCAATTCTGCCACTATAGGGCAACGATTTCTAACTATAAAGTATACCATATCGGATCTAATTTCATCGGATAATGTTGGAATTTTCTTGATATCTAAAAATTTTCCTGTACAAATAGACTTCATATGTTTATTAAATTCTCTTTTTTTCATTTTTCAATCCTCATAAAATGATAATTTCATGTTGTTTTATCTATTTCTTACCGGTAAAACTTCCATATCCAAGAAGTATTCCTACGATATTTTCAGCCCGCAAATTTTCACCACCGCGCGATCTCAAAAATGCGTGTAAGCTTTGCTTGTCTAATTGAGCAATATCTACACTGTCCCACTTTCCAGACGGATCACTTGCCCTAATGTATATTCCAGTAATCTCGTATTTTTCATCAATTCTATTTTCATCAATCTGATAAATCATTTTTTATTTCTCCTCAATTAACTCAAAACATTTGAATTTTATCGTGCAGTTATCTGAAGTTGCCACTAAATAAGAATTGCCCGTTATCTGTTTTTTATTTTCTTTTCTAACTTCTTCTTCAGTCATTTTCTGTATAGAAAAAATTAAATCATCTTTATATTTGCATGAAACTATGATGAAATCATAAAGGTTTCTAAAAACATTTGTTAACATCAGAATATCATACATAAAATCAAAATCAGATACTAAAATGACTTTTTTGTTTTTCTTGCTAAAAAATTTAACCTTGCCATCCTTTATCTCCACCCAAAATTCTTCTTCGTTTAGATTTACTGAATGATCATAATTAAAAGCACCTTTGTAAGCATTAGAAATCCGTTTTCTTTTAGGCAAATCTTTTTTAATCAAGTTCATCTTGTTTTTCAATTTTTTTAATTCCAGAATATTCATTTTTCATTCCTTATCACATAGTTTCTTTTTATTCCTGGTTCATTCAAAAGTTGAATGGTACAAATAGTCTTTTCAAGGCTGCGTCTTAAAACTCCTGTTATACGTTATAGTTTTTAATCTCACTGCTAGACTGGCGATCCTCATCGCCAGCCCAACACCAGGATTAAATGTTATTCAGCAATGTATTCAGCTCTTTTTCTTCCTCTTCTGTCATGATATAAACATTCCAAGAACTTGTCCACAATGACCCATTGTAAAATGTGCTTCCTGAGCGGTAATTAATACGATTACCACGATTGACAAAAACATCGTACCCAACATCAATATATTTCATATTCCATTTTTTGTTTTCTTTCAACCATTTTAAAACAACTTCCTTCTCATTCATTTTTTATTTTCCTTTTTAAATTTCAACATAAAAAGATTATTTTATGCTGTTTTAATCTGTGACTGTAATTCTAATACTGTAATCATTCTCATCACCATCATTTTTTCTACCCCAATTTTTTAGTTCATCAAATCTTTTTCTGTCAGAATTATTGCAGCTAGTTTCTACCCACAATAAAGCTTGTGAAGGTGATTCAGCATCAATTTCATCATCAAACTTCATTTTTCCATTTTTCAAATATTCAATCAAATACCATTTATTCATTTTTCAATCCTCTAATAAAAGAACGTTGTCAAGACCTTCCAGACAGTCAATAAGTTTTTCAAGAATTGTCATCTCATCATCTTGAAAAATTTCTAACAACACATTTTCTTTTAATTCTTCAAGATATTCAATTCTCATTTCTACCGTGTTTTTATATTTTCTTGTTTCGTCAAGCAATTCATATTTATCTGATCCATTCATTTCATTTCTCCAGGCACTACTTCAAATATAAACTCAAACCCATAAGCTTCATTTGTCCATTCCAGAAGAATAGACGTTTTTTCAACCATCAACATTTCGTTCCATTCTTTTTCTGTAATATCCAAATCCTCAAGAATATCAATAACACTTTCTGTTTCTACCATATCTGAATTATAAACTTTGATCTGCATATTTTTTCCTTTCATATCTATTGTTATTATTATTATACTGCCTTATCATGGATATGTCAACTGTTATTCAACTAACGAATTTTTCACAACCTATTTTCACATCACGAACCCAGTTGTATCCAACCTTTATCCAATAAAAATCTTTGTGAACAGCAACCTTGCCATTTTTAAGAATCCCTGACTTTGGCATCTCGTTTAACATCATTACTTTTTTCTGCATCTGGTCTCCTCAATCGTATTTTCTTAGTTTCTCAACAATACATTTGTTATTAAGATTATCCATTGAATAACATTCTTCAATAAGATTTGAAAATTCAATCCAGGTAATTTGTTTATTAAGCGGCACTAGAAAAGAATATGCATCAAATGCAAACTTAAGAATATCTATATCTTCTTCTGGAATATTATCTTTGTTATCAAAATCTATAGAGACATTTCCTGAAAAACTTCGCTTGATTTTACTCATGGGTTTATGTGCATTGGCATAATAATAAACTGCATTTTTTCATCATCTGTTTCAAACAATACTGGAAAATTATTTTTGACAAATTTGATTGTCCAATTTTTATCAGTATTTTTCAATCCGTTCAGCACGTAATTTCCATCAAAAGCAACATGTTCTTCCTCTTCTAAGAATGGAAACTTCATCTTATAATGATATGTGTTTGTTGCTGAATTTCTATCTTCCTCATGCTCCCAGTGAATCCCGTCTGGACGAAAAATAACAAGGTTGTTTTCTTTTAGAAAAGCACCCTCAATACCTTCAATAACTTCTTCAACATCTAAATTTTCAATATGATTGAATTTTGTAGGAATGATTGAATCAATAACAGGATGATTAAAACTTCCATGTTCCACATCAATATAAGCAAATCCATTAGCATAAGCAATTGCCCATTGTGTTTTATAGGTAAATCCAGCATCCTGCTCTTTCTCTTTATTGAATAAGTTCAACCAAACATCCTTTTTTGAACTAATCAATTTCATAAACTTCTTGTTGACAAAATACTCTTCATCAAGATGCGTGTCTGTTTTGCAGACTAAAATACTGAAGCCATCAGTTGAGAAAATTCTGTTTCCACTAAAGAAAATACCATCAAATGCAGGTTTCTGTTTACAAGATACTCTGTTACAATATTTCAATTCTTTATCAATATCCTTTAGAAGATATGTTGGATTCAAAATTTCATTGATAACATCTGCATTAAGAAATGGAACTTCATCAAAATCAATTAGTTCTTCAATCCTATAGGATTTTTTCCCATCTTCAATTGTCAAATTGTTATCATCGTCAAGCTGAATAGAAATATCGCCTTTGAAATTCTTTGTATATTTTTCAAAGTCCTTCAGCTTCACCGTGAAACTGTTTTCAATTTGCTCATTAATAACATGGGCAACAGCAGTTTCAAAATCTGATGTCCAGACCAAAGTTTTGTTATCCATTTTCATAAAGTGGATATTTTGAGCAACTGGCAATGAAGTTTCTTTTCCAACTGATCTTTTGCATTCTGCAATAATAGTTTTCATATACTTTGAGTCAATAAACATTTTTCAATCCTCTCTATTATAATAACCTAGTTTTGGGCATTTCCAATCGCTATAAGAACATACTCCACCAGATCCCATACTTGCATCAATCCATGCCTCCCAGTGAAATCTAGCGGCTCTTTCAAAATCCTCAACAAAAATTTTATCAAACCATTTAGGAACTTTTGGCATATCAAAATCAGGTTTGACATCCAATGCCGTTGGGCCAATCCCTGAAAAACCAGTTTGATAATTTAGCCAGGAAATATATTTTACAAATCTTTCTGAATTTCTTTTAACATACATTTTAATAAAGAACATCTTCATTTTAAAACTCCCTTCCATCTTTGAATACAGAAAAATCTCCGCAACAAAAAGTTAATTCGCCTTCTTCTATAAGATTGTTATATTGATCGTAGTCCCAGGTGTTAAAATCTCCCAGGCTTTGCGCATAAGCTGCGACAACTGCCATTTTAGGATCACAACCGTAATGTTGTTTACTGCCATCACATAAATTCACTACTGTACACATTTTCAATCCTCCATAAAAACCTAATAAAATTATTCTTTTATGCTATTTTCAAATATGGTAAAATATATTTTTTATATTCTTTGCTATTCTCATATTCCCTGATTGTATCATACATAGATCTAACGTTATGAAATAAAACACCTGTTAAATTTTGTAAAGTTTCATGTATATCATATCCAAATATATCATAATATACATTCTCTTTATCCACTATATACCAGCAATTTGTACTGTTATAAACTTTCAACCCATTTACTTCAAAATTATAATGAGCATAATTCTTTAAATAAACTTCCCAATTTTCATGATATTTTAATTTTGTTTTCAAAGATGATTTTTCCATCTTTTCTACTCCTTACAATATTTTGTTAAATAAAACCTAATAAAATCTACATTTTATGTTATTGTTCTGACATCATTTTCATTTCATAGTCTTCAATTTCTTCCATCGTCAACCACTCTGGTTTTTTACCAGTGTTGAAACTGTTATAAAGTCTTTTCATCTCGTCAATGTGTTCCTGGACGTTATCAGCCCATAAATTTCTTACATTTCTTTTTCCATATCCTAAGAAATAATCGCAGTCCATTTGCAGCCTTCCCAACATCATATAATTAAAAGTATCTTTTTTATTTTTAGTTTTGAGAGGATTTGTTATCTCGATTTCAACATTTTTAAGACTTTCAATGTAACAAATTGGTGTAATTGGTTCACCATCAAAGCATGAAGATGTACACAGATCAAGCGCACCTTTTCCTAAGTTAACATCTTTGAAAAATCTATCGTTCTCATCTTTATATACTGGTCTTGCCCAGAAATCTTCACCTAAATAAGTCAAAATCAATTTGTTCATGATTAACTCCTGTTATATAATTGTGAACATATCTTTCATTATTGTAATTGTAAAACATCTTTCAGTTCATAAACATGATAAATATTATCAATATTGTTATAAACAACCTCATGAATATTCTCAAAATGTTTCTGCATTGACGCAATTAATTTTTCTGGTGTGTTTTTCTTTTTACGATAACTAATTTTTAATCTGCTCATCGCCAAATACTTATTAGTTGGATTGATCATTAATCCAATACCATCACATTCAATTATATATTTTCCATCATTATCCATTGGTTCATGGATCCAATAAGTATGCCTTAATTGATCGTTTTGAGAAATTTTATTGCTCCATGTTTCAGAATTGCCCAAATAGCAAGTAATTGCATAACTATCGCCTAAACAACCTTTAGATACTTTGCAGTATGAATTAGGAAAAATATTTTTATATTCTAATTTAATCAATTCTGCTAATTCTTTTCTATTCATTATTAAAACTCCTATGGTTATCTTCTATTGGACAATTCCTTGATTCTGTTATCATAATTTGTTTTATGGTTATCAATGTTAAATTGATATCTAATTTGTTCTCTGTTTTCCCACATATCAAAATGAGATGGCAGCATGATTCTACCAAAATATCTGTCATGTTGTGGAATATGGATAAAACAAGCATAACAACCACCACCATATTGCTCACCAACAACAAAACCATATCCTGTTTGCTTCAATGGGGGAACGCATCCTAATTGTTCCCAATAAGTTTCTTCTGTTGTTTCAGTCCAAGAATTAATTTTGTTTTTGAAATTATAATCCATTGATCCAATCTCACCATCATAAGGCCAATCTGTAATTTTACGCATTTTAATCTCCTTAAAAATTATTTTTGATATATTTGACGAGTTCTTTTGCTGTCATCGCTTGTTTATCTGGAATGTTGCAAGGTGTCAATGTTTTTTCACTTTCAATAAATTCCCAACATGTAAAACTCATAAATTTTCCATCTAAACGATTTGGAGCATAGATAAAAACTCTATCAGATTTTGATGTAATAACTTTGAAATCTGACATCTTTTGACCCCAAAACTTCATGGTGTTTTTTGAGAAGAAAAAACTTTCTCTTTTATCATTATTTTCTACAATATATTTAATGTCATGAACTGTTCTACTCATTATTTTTCTCCTCAATATTCTTTGACCTACATCTAGTATACAACATATTAGGCAATTGTCAAGTTAAAAATGACAATTGTTCTTTTTCAATATGAGATTTGATTAGCCATTGTTTTCTTTTTCTATTGAAAGATCCACCTAAATCTTTTAGTTGTTCTCGCTGTTCATAAGGTGGAATTCCATCTGTAGAAATCCATGTCCAATCACCATCATATTTTACAACATAACTGTTATCTAATTTTGTCTTGCTGTTATCCTTCAACATAAACCAATTCATTACAGTTGAATGTTCAACTGCATGTTTTTTGCCAGTAACTTCAAATGGTTTTACATCTTCAATACTTTCAACAGAATGAGATTTGCACAACAATCTTTTATTTCCTGTTACGTAAACAACAATATATTTGAGATTATATTGTGAAAATCTCACATAATATCCTGGTTTGAATTTCGCAGGATGTTTGTATCCTGCATCAATTAAAGCCTGTGTTTTTTCTTTTACAATTTCTTCTCTTTGCTCTTTTGCTTTTTTAACTTTTTCTTGATATACTTCTTCTTCTCTTTGTTGTTGTTCTTGATATTTATTATATTCCTCTTCTGAAACATTGAAATAATGTTCAGAAAATTTCCAGAAGTTGTTCTGGTAAATTGCGCCTATATTCAAAATTACTGCAAATCCACCAAAGAATAATGAATAAGCACCCTTTTCACCAATGTAAAGGCTATCATCTGTTCTGTTATAACAATTCAGGACATCTTGTTTCTGATCCTGTTTGAACGTTTTATACACTGAACAACCAGAAGAATTAATGCTCATATGCCAGGAAGATTTTTTCATTCTTGAAATTTCAAGCAATGTTTGTTTCTTTTCAAAATCAATTGAAGCATAACGAACGCCTAAAGATTTGTTCTGATTCAAGATTAAACCTTTAGGAAGAAAATCAGGATTGATACTTTTGAAAATTCCATGAATTGTTATCTGTGTTTTATATTGCAACACAGGGACATTCAGTGATTCCAATTGTTCAATCGTTACGCCAGCATCTAAACTTTCAATTGAAATATTTGGTGTTTTTTTTGAAATATTTAAACGTCTACGTGCTTTATCATCGTGGATAATTTCACAAGATTCTAGTTTATCTTTTAATTTCATAATATTTCTCCTTTATATAATTAATAACTTATTTGATAGATTAAAACTCCCCAGGTTTTAACCTATCTTCAAATCATCAATTGTTATACCATAAATAAAGTTGATTAATGTGATGTACCTGTAAATGCAGATACATTTGAAAATCCTCTGTGTGGTTGTTCTTTATATATGGAATAAAAACGCCCAACATCATACATTGCTTCTGTTTTTTCAACTGCCCACGTTTCTTCATTCAAACTTACCTGACTATAAAGCGCAGGATGTTCAGCCATAAAATCACGTATTTCTTGTCTTTCTCCAACAATAAGATAAGCAACTGGACGATCACCACCAATAATTTTACCTTCAATATAAGGATGAATTTTACATACACAATTCCATTTTTTAACTAACATCATAATCGCTAAATCTTGTACGATTGTTGGAGTAAGAAAAACTGCGTAGTTTTCACGATTGTTATAAGTTGATTTAGGAATAGAATCAAATGAAACTTGAATTCCTGTATATTCAAGATAAGTTTTCATAACTTCAGGTGAAACTTCATAAAGCTGGCGCATTCAATCTCCTTAATACTTCAAAATATCATCATATTTAATGATGATTGTACTATAAAAGTTTGGTCGTTTCTCTTCCTGGTGAAAAACGCTATACTCAATTTTATACTTCTTGCCAGTGCTGCAATCAGTAAAAAATGTTTCAGCAATATGGTTTTCACTATTGAAAATTACATTACCAAAAACTTTCTTGAACATTGGCATAAATTGCTCAATGAACAATCTTAAACTTCCTGCTTCATAAACTTTAGCAGGAATTTCGCAAATAAATTCTTCTTTGCATCGTTTTGAACTATAATCGCCCATTGAATTAAATCTTGTTATTTCATCAATATGATAATGGATCAAATATTTTTTATTCATTTCAAAACTCCTTCTAACAAACTATAATTGTTCCAGTTGACAGATCAGACTTGAATTCACGTTCAATCCAGAATCCATTTTCACTAAGTTTTTTATCGCCATCTTCGCCATGTTCAAAATGAGTTTGTTCAACTAAAAACTGCGCATCTTTTTCATCTCTAGCAGATACTAAATAAGTTTGTTGATTCAAAACACTAATATATTCTATTAAATAAGTGTTATTCATTTCAAAACTCCCTTTACTTTTTTCACTAAAAGCCAGAAAATTGTGGTCAAAATTGTACCACCAAAAAAACACCCAAAAATTAACCAACCAACAAAAGTTCCATCACTCATTTTAAAATTCCTTTTCCAGTTTTGTTGTATGCCAGGTTTTAAAAACTTCTGCATCATCATCATAATTTAATAATTTTGACTCTGACAATAAATAATTATTGCCAGAAGGAAAACTATAAATGTTTTTTACAACGGAGCAAAGCATCTGCTGTTTCACGATCAACTTCAAATGTACGCAGATGATGATAATTGAAAACATTATCATTTTTCAAATTGTCAATAACTTCTTGAGTTGCTAATTCAAAATTAGATTCAACAACAAATTGATAGTAAACAATCTTGGAATTTGTAATATAAAATTGTACACAAAAAAGTTTTTCCATTTCAAAATCTCCTATTGATTAAAAATCTATGTTGAAATTTTATTGAAACTTTTTAAAAAATCCTGTTAATCATTAATCATGACAGCCAGGCACTTTTCAAAATATTTACATTCTGAGCAATCATTTTTAATTTCATCAAAATATTGATTTGCTTCTTCTAAAGAAGCATGAGAAATTTCACCATTGGCAACCAATGTTGCCAGACATAAAATGTTTTCAATTTCATTTGCTGCTGCCAAACAATCAGGAATTTCTATTTTTTTTAGTTCATGATTCTTAATTTTCTTCATTTTAAGACCTCCTGTTTTACTAATCATTTCAACATAAAATAGACATTTTATGCTGTTTTAAACAACGATAAACAATTTTTCAAATGATTTTTTATTGCGGCGAAAAGCATCTGAAAGATCAGTACAATTCATGGATTGTACCAGGTAAACTTCTTTGTTGTATCGTGCAAACACTGGAGAAAAATTTCCAATTTGTTTCTGGATCAATTTGCGTTGAACCATATCAATAAATTCACCTGCTTTATTTGTTACAATAATTTCTTTCTTCACGCCAAACTCCTTTTCTGTTATAGAAAATAAAATATTCCATAGATCTAACTACAATCTAATTATAGCATATATCAACTGTTAATCAAGTGTTTTTCATGTATTGATTAATTTGGTTCTGTTATGTTAATACTCAATTAAAATCTGTTTTCTGTTATGAGAAAATAAACTTTAATTGTATATCAAGTTCTGTTATGTTGTAAATAATTGTTAACTATATTTCAACTTCTGTTATATAAAAAATTTGCATGTTAATATTTTTTGTTATCCTGTTATGTTAAACTGTTATATCAAACATAATACCACCTTAAATTATAGGACCGCCAGGGTCCACTACAAGCCCGCAGCACGTATTAAAAAGTATAGCCGCCATGCTGCAAAAGCATGACGACTATATGACTAAATTGTAAGACTAAAAATTTTACCCGTTGACCGCTTCGAT
>Ga0222628_1000400_pt1 | contig 18757 bp, 15 predicted proteins | sample AntAcemetageno95_FD_179860 | JGI IMG/M metagenome (GOLD analysis project Ga0222628, IMG submission 179860) | Saline water microbial communities from Ace Lake, Antarctica - #95 | ecosystem: Environmental > Aquatic > Non-marine Saline and Alkaline > Saline | place: Antarctica: Ace Lake | collected...
TCGATCTCAAATATACCCGTAAATATGAGGAGCACATTGTCGTGAATGTGCCCGCTGGTTTTAAAGTTAAAAACCTTCCTGAACCATTCACCTATGAGAATGATATCATGCTGGTAAGCTCCAGCATAGAAGATCAAGGTTCTTCAGTTAAAATCAATTGTGTCTTTGAGATCAAAATGACGAAACCGAAATTATCCGATTATGAGACGCTACGTCAGGGGTACATGCTCAAAGGGCGGGGAATCTCTGATATAATCGTGTTTGAACAAAAACCCTAAGTTTGCGTAATAAATTCGCTTTGAGATTTTGAGAAAAGGAAAACTATGACAAGCAAAAATACCACCCTGCTGTTAATTGTTCTTTTTTTGGCTACCCTCTGCTTTGGCATGAGTAAGGGTGACGCTGATCTCGCCAATATTCAGTCTGAGCTAAAATTACTGGAGACCTGGATTGAAGCCCAACAGGAGTTTCGGGATATCCCGGGGATTGCTATTGGACTGGTCTATGATCAGGAATTGGTCTACAGTAAAGGGTTTGGCTATGCAGATCTTGCCCAAAAAAAGCAGGTGACCACCCAGACGCCTTTCAGAATCGCATCTATGACAAAAACCTTTACGGCCACCGCTCTCATGCAATTGAGAGATGCTGGCAAGTTGAGGTTAGATGACCCCGTGAAAGACTATTTGCCATGGTTCAACATCAAACAACGCTTTGAGGGTCAACCACCCATCACTATTCGCCAATTACTCACCCATACCTCTGGATTGCCCCGTGAAGCGGATTTTCCCTACTGGACAGATCACAACTTTCCCAGTATTGATGAAATCAAGGCGACACTGGGTTCCCAGGAGACCGTCTACCCCCCAGCCCAGGAGATCAAGTACTCCAACCTGGGCATGTCGCTAGCAGGCGAGATTGTGGCCGCGGCGTCAGGGATAAGTTATGCTGATTACATCCAAAAAAACATCTTCGAGCCCTTGGGAATGTCAGCCAGTACAGTCACACCAGATGAAGATTATATAGCCAGCCTGGTAACGCCCTATTCCCACCTGCAGAAAAACAACCAGCACAATTTAGAGGAATACGCTGATACCAAAGGGATTACACCTGCGGCCAACATCGCCTCTACCCTGGAAGATCTGTCCCGCTATGTGAGTTTTCAACTCCGTGATGAGGACCAGAGTTCAACTGCCCTGCTAAAGGGTAGCACCTTAAAGGAAATGCATCGGGTACAGTTTCTGGATCCTGACTGGGGTGGTGCCTGGGGGCTGGGCTGGTCGGTCTGGCAACGCAATGGATTAACAGTCAACGGTCATGGCGGTTGGGTCGGTGGTAATCGAACCCAGATCATGTTTGTCCCTGAGACCAAGGTGGGTGTCATTGTACTCACCAACTCAGATGATGGCGAGCCCAGCTTTTTCGCCCGTCATATCCTAGACTATGCCGGGCCTATTCTGGATACTCACTATGGAGAGGAGACCCCCGAGATCGCTTTCGATCCCGACTGGAATCAATATGTGGGCACCTACGCTGAACCAGGTCCTTACTACACAGAGATATTGATTCTCAACCAGGGTCTCATCATGAGCACCTTGAGCTACCCCCCTGAAAGTGATCCAGACAGTGAAGTCACCAGACTTAAACCAGAAGGTCTACACACTTTTCGGATGGTTGGTGACAATGGCAATGGTGAGCTGGTTATTTTTCAGCTTGATAAGAACGGAGAGATTTATCAGGTCAAGGTGGGCAGTAATTTCATCTATCCCAAAGCTCGTTTTAAGGAATAGGAACAGCCTTAATCCGAACCGTTATCAACCAGGATCAACCCATCAATATCAGACGAGTTTAGCTTCACGACCTCTTGCTGATCTGCTTTGTTTTGTTGTGAATCCGGCCGAGATTTGACACGAGACAGACTGGCGAGCAATACGATCGCAATGATGAGTATGAATATTTGACCCCCGTAGCCACTTTTCTCACTCATGTTTACCTCCAAACTGGGCCAAACTTGGCCTTGCGTTAATTGCAAGAGTACAACAATTCTATTATCGTCGGTAAATATGATGCTTTGAGTAATTATTGGTTTGCTGCCTGTCACACACCTCGGGAGGTGTGTTCTACATCATTTTGGATTGAAAAGTGACCGACCCTCTTGAATGAAAACGCCCTTGCCTGGATCACGCGAGTAATACTTAATGGCATTGGCAACTGTGGTGGCCTGTATCGGTTTGTACTTCCAAGGGACTAGAAAGGAGAGAGGTGCCATGATCAGTTTGCCAATAAACTCACCAGGACGACTCTCCTGTCGGTCACCCATGAGCATACTGGGTCTGAGGATGTGGAGTGCATCAAAGCCCAGAGCTTTGAGATCATCTTCAAGCTCTCCTTTCACACGGCTGTAGAATATTTTTGAACTTGAATCAGCCCCAACAGAAGAGACCAAAATATATGTTTTACACCCTTGTTCCTGGGCCATCCGAGCGGTTGCGAGGGGGATATCGTGATCTATTTCATAGAAGCGTTTTTGTGACCCAGCACTTTTTATAGTTGTCCCCAGAGCGCAGACCAGGACATCTGTTTTCAATACTGGTCGCAATGTTTCCAGGTCACAAAAGTCATTCAAAACTTGATTGATGAAGGGTTTGTTCTCAAATTCTGGTATGGGTCTCCGAGTAATGGCGGTAACTGCCCCATATTCCTCGCTGGTGATGCTCTCCAAAAACTGTTTTCCAATAAGTCCGGTGGAGCCTATAACGGTGATGGATGAAGCCATTGAAACCTTCTCTTTCTTACAATCATAAAATCATATTCAGCTGACCAGGTCTGGCCTGTGTCAGCAACTCGCTGTGAGAATTGACGGACGTTTTTTGGAACTATATATGGTATTAAACCCTACGAATGCTAAATCCATTTTAGTTCCAAGATTGGGATAAACCACTTTTTCGTGAACATGGTGAGCCGGGTTGGTTTGTCCGGTTCATTCGGTGGACTCTACAAAGGCTCTGTAGTTTTGAATGTCCCCATATAATTCCATGATGAGACCTGATCTGTATTTACATTAAAAATGTTTATCCGTTCTGAGAGTTTTCGATGATATACGTCTTATACCAATTGCATTTCAAGATGCACACTGTGTGTCCTCGCGAGCATAGCGCGGCGATCTCAGATTTCAGAGTATCCAAGAGCTTGAGATTGCCACATCCCTACGGGACCCGCAAAGACCAATAAATACAATATCAGCGCCACACGAAACGCGTACATGGTAGTGAATATGGTATTAATCCTCTCATCTTCGTATGGATCCTTAATGATAATATCAAAAAAAGCCCTTTGCCAAATTTGATCTCCCGGCGTACCTCGTATTTTGTTAATCTCCTTAGTAGAAACGGTTTTGAATGCTCCGATCAGGCGACCCAGTGTTTTTCTAGATGGTCTGTTCCGCAGAACAGACCTGTTCTTTCATTGATTTTCAATGATTCCATGCAGATGGCTCGGCATCACTATACAGGCGCTTAAAGATACGTAATCATATTGTTTCGCTAACCAGTTCCACTTCTTTTGTACGATTTTTCCGTATTCATTTAATGCAACTGACTGGTAAACGATCTTAGTAAAAAGACTATATCTATTTTTAGCAACGATTGTGACAAAATAATCACCCGGTCTTGTATAATCATAACCTTTTAACCGGAGAGACCGGTTCTCAAACATCTATGCTTTCCCCCTTGGTGTTTTTCGATCTCCAGCTTATGCATTTTTTTGATAAACCAACTATAATCCGTGTCATTAATGAAGCTCTTTCTTCTATCATTACCTCGATTGTAAATGTGCAACAGACAGCCTACCGTCAAATCACTTAAGGTGGGTATCGACTTCATAATATCACTTGAAACCAGTTTGATTGGTAGAGCTCATAGAAAACTGTTTTTGTGAATCGTGATCCATTCAGGCAAAATATTTGGGCTCGTCTTTGATCTGTTCTTCAAGCTCCCACTCCTTCAACTTACGCTGATTTCGAAGTCTCCTGAGATACCAGGCCAAGATCACGATAAGCGGTGAGAGCGCCCACAGAATTGTTGGAATCTGAGAAATTTTGAAGAACCAGAAGCGGGTTTCCAAATCCTCCCGCCAGGCAATCTCAAAATCGATGAGGTCCTCCCCTGTTTCCAACTCGAAACGTTCACGAAAGCTCAACCCATCCGACCTGAGTAAAAAGGGTAGAATGGACTGGCCCTGACGCTTGATCAGAAACCGCGTGGCATCCAGAGCCTGTCCATAGGCCAGGCTGGCCTTTTTATGGTTAAAACTCAAGACCACATCTAGGTCAACCAGGGGGATTAAGTCTCCCCTGGCGGTGGCCGTACCCAGCTCCATAAACCCGCCCCAGTCGGTTTGACCCGCTTGCCATTGTGCCAAACCCTCATTGAGCCAAACGGGGAGACTCACCTCGTTTTGTCCCAGTAGGGCGTGAAAGAGTTCATGTCTAAGAGTGGATAGCCACTGAGCACGATTCTGCCCATAGATATGGATCTCACTGCCAGATTTTGCGATCCCTGCACTCCAATAAGGCACGGCATGAAGACGGCCCTGGGCGGCATCGGGATCGAAATAGAACCAGATACTCAAAGGCTGGTCCAGCGTCAGTCCATATTTGGCTGAGTACATTCGGGACTCTGTCTGAATCATCTGGTGGGCACTGCGGAGTAAGGTGGAGTCCCCGCGGTCTGTATAGATAGTAAGTTTGCCCGTTTGATATTTCAAGCCATCTGCAAACAATGCACTGACAAATAAAACCAAGACCAGTAGGGTTTTAAAGAATTTGGAAGGGGTCCACATCTACAGTGACTCGGATATGTTTTTCGCTTATTGCCCGGTGGAGGATTTGCTTTCCGGCCTGGCGTAAGAGACTGCCTTTGGGGTCGTCTGTCTTGCGGGTCTTCAGCACCAGTTTCCAATGAAACCCATTGTGACTTTTTTCGACCATTGCCGGTGCCGGGCCAAGAAGGTCGAGGTGTTTAACCGACTTGAGCCCCCGAGCCATATCTTCTGCCAGATCTATCACCGCCTGGCGAAAACGCCCCTGAAAGCCAAAAGCAATCATCCTGGAAAAGGGTGGATAATTGAGCATATCTCGATCATTTAGTTCAGAATTATAGAACAGCTTCACATCACTACGCGTAGCACACTGAATGGAGATATCATCTGGCATCCAACTCTGAACCACAACCCGGCCTGGAAACTCACCCCGACCAGAACGTCCTGATACCTGGTACACCAGTTGAAAGGTCCGCTCGCGAGCCCTGAAATCAGGAAAATGTAAACCGGAATCGGCATTGATCACCCCTACCAGGGTCACATTTTCAAAATCCAAGCCCTTGGCGATCATTTGAGTCCCCAGGAGAATGCGATAGTCTCCCCGGGCAAAATCACCCAATAGTTTCGTGTGAGCACCCTTGCCCCGAGTTGTATCCATATCCATCCGGCAAACAGGGACATCTGGGAACTGGCTTTCCAAAGCCTCTTCAACCATCTGGGTCCCCATGCCGCCAAACTTCAATTCTAGGGAGCGACACTCAGGACAACTGGAGGGTGGTGGCGCTTCAAAATCGCAGAAATGACAGCTCATTTTATTGCCGATCTTGTGGTAAGTCAGCGACAGCTCATCATGGGGGCAAGTCATGGTCCAATTGCAGTCTTTACAACTGATGATAGGAGCATAACCACGTCGATTCTGAAACAGGATCACCTGTTTTCCATCATCCAGGGTTTCTCGAATACCTTGAACCAACTTACGCGAGAAGGGATTGCCAAAATCTTTGGTCTCTTCTCGTTCAATACCCATGTCAACCAAATCCACGAGGGGCGGTTTGGCTTTTTCCCAGCGTTTGTTGAGATGCAGGCCATGATAGCGTGAGGTGGTTAAATTGTAATAAGACTCCAGGGCCGGCGTAGCAGTCCCCAGAACAACCACGGCTTTTTCTTCACGGCCTCTGACCAAGGCCACATCCCGGGCGTGATAGCGCGGTTCATTGTCTTCCTGTTTATAGCTACCTTCCTGCTCTTCATCTACAATGATTAGACCCAGGTTCTTGATGGGAGTTAACACGGCAGAGCGGGCACCGACCACGATGCGGTAGCGATCTTTCTGGATCTGTTGCCACGTCCACAGCCTTTCGGCGCCTTTGAGCCCCGAATGCCACAGGGCCACGATATTTCCAAAACGGGATTGAAAGCGATACGCTATCTGGGGAGCCAGAGCAATTTCTGGGACCAGTACAATGACCGACCGCCCCTGTTCCAGGGCATGGGCTGCAGCATCTAGATACACCTCGGTCTTTCCACTTCCGGCAACACCAAAAAGCAAATAGGGCGTAAACTTTTTCTCATCCAAGGATCTTCGGATTTCACCAAATGCAATGGCTTGCTCTGGGTTCAGATCAACATGCTTCGGAGGTGGACGGTGGTAATCCTTGAGGGGGTCAATATCTGGATCAACTTCCTTCAAACGGACGATGCCTCTATCGATGAGCTTCTTGATGATGGGCATATAGACTTCGTGTTCAGTCTTGAGGCGGTCTAAGGATAACCCATCAGGGTAATCCATGAGGATATCATAGACTTTTTGCTGGGCCCGGGCATTGGTGGGTATCTCAGCGTCTCTACCCAGATCGGGGACGACCAGATAGTGACCCTTGGTCCAGCCTTTTTGACCAAATTCATTTTCCAGCTCAACCAAGCCCTGTCGCTGTAGGCGAGCAACTAAATTTACGGCAATGTCGGCACCAAACTTTCGCTTCAGGCTGGACAATTTTGCTAAGCCCTTGGCTTCAAGATGACGGGTAATCTCATCCGTCCCGTGGAGCAGGCGAGTGGCTTGGACAATGACTTCCTTTTTTAGCCGGGCGTCAGATGGTATGGCGGACTGGATCACTTTTCCCAGGGGCGTGAAATAGTAGTTACTCATCCATTTGAGCAAATTGATTAAGTGGGTATCGAAGACCGGTACAGGGTCAACGATGTTCTCAAAAGCTTTGAGTTTTCCAGTGTAATCTGCTGGCGGATCATCCTTTATGGCGATGATCATCCCTTGCTGCTTCCGACGCCCCAGGGAGGCAATGACTCGCTGTCCGACCTGGACCACATCAGCCAGTTCTGGAGGGGTAGCGTAGGTAAACGCCTGATCCAGACTTAGGGGGAAGACAATCTCGACAAAAGGGGTTTTATCCATCTTATAAAATGAATCCTCAAGGGTTTAAAACGAAGGTTTATTCAGGAGTTGGTTGACTGCTGAAAACTTATGTGAGAATCAATAACAAACCCACGACTTTTTGCCAGTAGCTGAGTTGTTTTTTATACCCCGAACCACGTTCTTTTAACAATAGCTGCAGCGCAGCGGTGATCTGTACTGATTTCACTTCTGCTTTTGTCATAATTAGAATTCTTTTTTAGCTACAGATCAACACGGATTGGCACTGATGAAAAACAAGAGTAACCGCTATTTCCTCGCAACATAGAGAGCGTGGACCTGAATACCATGAATCACTTTCCTTGAGCGGTAGCTGCAGAGCAGCGACACCTCTAATCATACCACTCAAACAGATAATCTTCAGCATATTTAATTTCCAATTTGTTCAATATCTTCACGTATTCTTCTCGAAAATCTTGCTTGCGGTGGTGGTTTGGTTGATTGAGAATGTACTTGATTACCCTGTCAACCTGGGATTTTGAGTAGGAGAAAGCTCCGAATCCTTTTTGCCATCGAAATTTGCATTTTAGCTCTAACTCGCTATTGATCCACTTGGATGAGTTTGCCTTGATATCTCGAGTCAGATCAGAGATGGAAATGGTGGGCGGCAATCCAACGAGTATGTGGACGTGGTCAGGATTGCAATAGATAGCCATCAGCTTGCATCCATTATGGGTCACAATACCGGTGATGTACTTTTCAAGAGGGATGCGGTGATGTTCCCTGATTGCATTTGTTCTGTCCTGAACGGCAAAAACGATCTGGGCGTATATTTGAGTATATGTGTTGGCCATGCTGCCTCCTTTGGTGTCGCCCCTACAGGGCTAATGGATGGTGATGGTTGCCCTGGTTATCAAGGTGACGCATCTCTGACGCTAGGCCAGGTGTCGCCCCTACAGGGCTAATGGATGGTGATGGTTGCCCTGGTTATCAAGGTGACGCATCGCTGACGCTAGGCCAGGTGTCGCCCCTACAGGGCTAATGGACGGTGATGGTTGCCCTGGTTATCAAGGTGACGCATCTCTGATGCTAGGCCAGGTGTCGCCCCTACAGGGCTAATGGATGGTGATGGTTGCCCTGGTTATCAAGGTGACGCATAGCTGATGCTGTTTTAGGTGTGAGTTTTATTAAGGTTGGCACAGCTAAGCTAAACAAAAAAGGACCTCCTTGCAGCCCTTTTTACCAAATTGCTTCATCTACGCTGGCAACCGTTTTTAGCACAAGTAATTTGTCTCACTGAGGGCACTCGAAGTGCGACCATTCAACATCCTTCGCGTCCGGTCCTGCCCTTCAGTCTAGGCTATTCAACCTGACAGGCTGGAAGGCGATTTCAACTTATATTGGAAATCTGAAACTCGGAATTTGGAATTTGGAATTAATCTTGAACAGCACTTCGCATTCAACCTTTGGGTCCACACTTCTACTCAAGCACAACCCTATCCCGCCCCTCATAACGCTGCAACTCAAACACGCATTAGCTCTCATCTTATAACTCAGACCCGTCATGCTTCGAGTTTCCCTGGCTGCGCTCAGGCCTCAGCAAGAGGAACCTCTGACTCATAATTGATAATTGATAATTGATAACTTACCCTTGGTCGGGTCTGCCTCAGCACATTTCGTGGCGTTTAAAGGGCTATTCTGTGCGAAAACTTAATAATTCTGGCAAAAGGTGCTGCCTTCCCGCTTTGATTTGAGCATGACTTGGATTAGTTTGGTTTGCTAGTTTAAGGACAGTGAATCACCCCCTCCGCAGTAGCGGAGTATGGCCCAACAGATGAGATCTGCTGGGGCTTGTCCCTCCCGCAATTGATTACAAATTGCTGACAGGACAAGCTTGATTCAGTAGCTTGGATTAATTTCGTCCTAAAAAAGGGGCAACGTTATGAATCCAAGCAGGACAAACCCGACATTCGGAGATCAAAACCATGCAATTTACCGTTGAATCGTCAACACTTCTACACGGTCTGCAAAAAGTGGCGCGTGTTAGCCCCACTCGCTCGACCATGCCCATTCTCAATCACATCCTCTTTACGGTTAAAGGGAATGTCCTTTCCATGCGCAGCACTGATATTGAAATCACTTATACTTTGAACCTGGATGTTCTTGGTGATGAAGACGGTGCCGTTGCTCTCCCAGTCCGCTTGCTCCAGGAGATCACCAACGAACTTCCTGATACTGAACTCACATTTTCATGGTCCGATGACAATCGAGTAACCCTGTCCACATCAGGTGGTACTTATAAGATCGTGGGTCGGCCAGCTATGGATTTTCCCGAAGCTCCTGAACTTGGTCCAGCAAAAAGCCTGGAGATCAAATCCAGTGTCCTCAAGCGAACGGTTGAAAAAACGGTTTTTGCCGTATCAAAAGATGAGTTAAAACCTGCCCTACTGGGTGTTCTTTTCGAACTCAACAATAATGATATCAGAGCTGTTGCCACAGATGGACATCGACTGGTGAAATATACCAATCGTGATTTCGAATCGCCTGATTTTGAAGCCACCATCATTATTCCCCCTAAATTTTTGTCGCTAATCCAATCATTTCTGGATGATGGCGACAGTATCAATCTTGCTGTGGGTGAAAAGCACATCAGTGTCTCTAATCAACATGCCACTATTTTCAGCCGTCTCATCGATGAACAGTATCCTGATTACAGCAGTGTTTTACCTTCAAATAACGAAAAGACTGTCACCATCTCCAACAAGGAGTTGATGACCACCGTAAAGCGTGTTTCCATTTTCTCGAACCGCACGACCCATCAGGTGGCCTTGAAATTACACCCCGGTTATGTTGAAGTTTTCACAGAAGATCCTGAGGCCAGCACCAGTGCCAAGGAGCAGGTCCTGGCTGACTATGATGGCGAAGACCTGACCATTGGTTACAACTCTATTTACCTGAAGGATATGTTGAAAAACGTGGAGACTGATCGAGTGGTCTTCAAATTGGGTTCAGAGATCGGGCCTGGTCTGATCTTACCTGAAGTCCAGACCGATAAAGAAGAATTAGTCATGCTCCTGATGCCCATCAGGCTACAGGGATAGACCGGAATCTTAGCAGGACAGCCCGTCGTTCAACTGATTCTACAAGAGGATGAACACGACAAGCCCAGTTGCTTGCATAGATAATATATTGAATAGATACGCTATGATTTTTAAAACAGACTCTCACTCCCAGAACCCATGCTGATCAAAGCTTTGACCATGATCAATTTTAGGAAATATGACCAGGCCTCCATGGATTTTGGTGCTCATACCAATATCCTCCATGGTGAAAATGGCGCTGGCAAGACCACCATTCTGGAAGCCATTCATAGTCTGGGTTACACCCGCAGTTTCAAAACCCGCCTTGATACTGACCTCTTCAGACACGGACAGGTTGGCTACCAACTGAAAGGCGTTTTCTCCGATAAGGCAGGGGTCGAACAGGAAGTCCGTCTTAAAGTAGAGTCCAGCCGTAAAAAACTGGTCAATGTCAATGGTAAGAACCTCACCAGTCGGGCCCAGATCATTGGGAAGTTTCCCCTGGTTTCTCTAACCCCTGAAGATGGTGAACTGACCTTTGGCGCGCCTGAAGTGCGACGGCTATTTTTCAACAAATTGATCTCTCAGGTAGATCCTTTATATCTGGAAGACCTCCAGACCCACGCCCGGATTTTGAAACAACGCAATGCCATGTTGCAAGCCTTCGCCAACGAGGGGACCGCCATCGATCGGATATTGCTCTCCACTCTGGATGAACAACTGGCAAAAATTTCTGCCCGCATTCACGAGGGCCGCAGCAAACATATCTCAAGGTTCAAAGAGTTGTTGTATGAAGCCTACCAGGAACTGGAAGACAGCAAATCTCTGAAAATGGCTTTTATCTCGAATGTACGCCACTCTGTTGGAGAACTGGAAGCCTTGTATCGTCAGGCCTATCAGGACTCTTTGTCAGAAGACATGCGCAAAGGCATCACGACCAAAGGTCCCCACCGAGACCTTTTCACCTTTTTTCTAGACACCAAGGATCTACGCAAATTTGGTTCCCAGGGTGAACACAAGTTGGTATTGGTGGCCATTAAGTTTGCCGAGGGGCGCTTTCTGGAACAACACCTGGAAGAACCACCTGTTTTTCTGTTGGACGACCTCTTCGCAGAGCTGGATGTAAAGCGCAGTTTGATGATCGTTGAAAGTTTGAAGGGTGGTCATCAGATCTTCATCACAGCGACTGATCTGGCCGACTTGCGCAATCATGGTCTCCAGGTTGATGGCGACAAACTAGAGATTATCAACGCCGAAAGAATTCAGGCCAATGGCTAGGGTTCTCGGAAACGTATTTGCCCAGTTATTTCGAGACCTGGGTATTGATAAAGCCATTCAGCAGAATATGGCTGTTACCCACTGGGCTGAAGTGGTCGGGGAGCGTATTTCTCAGATTAGTGAAGCCGAAAAAATCGAGAGTGGTGTTCTGTATGTGAAGGTCAGCTCACCGGTCTGGCGTAATGAACTTGTATTTATGAAAAGCAATTTGATAAATAGTGTTAATGAAGCATTAGCAAAAAACGTAGTTAAGGATATCAAATTTACATGAGTGAAAATCAAATCAATCCTGAAGCAAAAAGTTATAGTGCGGAATCTATTACCGTCCTTAAAGGACTGGAAGCCGTTCGCAAACGCCCCGCCATGTACATTGGCGATGTGGGCAAGCGTGGCCTTCATCATTTAGTCTATGAGGTGATTGATAACTCCATCGATGAAGCCATGGGTGGATATTGTGATACGATTTCTGTGACCGTTGGCAAGGGTGAAACAATCACTGTTGAGGACAATGGTCGTGGTATTCCAGTTGGCATGCACAAAGAAGAGGGCAGACCAGCCCTAGAAGTCGTTATGACCTCCCTGCATGCTGGTGGAAAATTCGACAAGGACTCGTACAAAGTTTCTGGTGGACTCCACGGTGTGGGTGTCTCTGTTGTAAATGCCCTGGCAGCACATCTTAGTGTCGAAGTTTACCTCGATGGTTCCATCCATGAGGTCAGTTTTGAAAAGGGTCTCATGACCAAAGGCATGGAGATTACAGGAAAAACCAAGAAGCGCGGCACAAAAGTCACCTTTCAAGCCGACAATACCATTTTTTCACATCGCGTTTTTGACTGGGATGTCCTGGAAGATCGTATCCGTGAGTTGGCATTTCTTAACAAGGGCTTGACCATCCATTTGAAAGATGACCGCGTCGAGGAAGAACGGTCTCAGACCTACCTCTACAAAGGCGGTTTAAAGCAGTTTATTGACTATCTCAATGAGAATAAGCATCCCATCCATCCTCAGGTGATTGCCTTCGAGGGTGAAAAAGATGATGTTCCCATAGATGTGGCTTTTCAGTATAACGACAGTTATAGCGAGAACATTCTAAGCTATGTTAATAACATTAATACGATTGAGGGAGGTACCCACCTCTCAGGTTTAAGAACGGCCCTGACCCGGACCTTGAATAATTATGCCTCCAAGAACAACCTGTTTAAAAAGACCAATACCACATTAAGTGGTGATGATGTTCGAGAAGGTTTGACTTGTGTTATTTCCATCAAGGTGCAAGAACCTCAGTTTGAAGGTCAGACTAAAACAAAATTGGGAAATGGTGATATCAAGGGTGTTGTTGATTCATTCGTAAGCGATCAATTGAATGAATTTATGGAGCGAAATCCAGCCATTGCCAAACGAGTTATTGAGAAAAGTCTTTTAGCGGCCCAAGCTCGTGACGCGGCCCGCAAGGCTCGTGAATTGACCCGTCGTAAGAGCGCTCTTGAAAGTGGTGATTTGCCTGGAAAACTGGCAGATTGTTCTAACAAGGATCCAGCTATGTGTGAAATTTATCTGGTTGAGGGAGATTCTGCTGGTGGCTCTGCCAAACAGGGACGAGATCGTCGTTTCCAGGCAATTCTACCTCTTCGAGGAAAAATTATCAACTCCGAAAAGGCTCGTATCGACAAGATTCTTGGAAATAACGAAATCAGGATGATGATCACTGCGTTTGGTGCTGGTTTTAAAGAAGAATTTGATATCGAAAAATTGCGTTATCATAAGATCGTCATTATGACTGATGCTGATGTTGATGGTGCACACATTCGTACGCTGTTGTTGACTTTCCTGTTTAGATATCTCCCGGAATTGATCATCGGTGGCTTTGTCTATATTGCCATGCCGCCCTTGTATAGAGTCAGTGTTGGTAAAAAAGAGAAATACTGTTATGATGATGAGGAACGGGATATCGCTATTAAAAAATTGACTGACGGCGGCGACCCCTCTCGGGCAAAGATCCAACGCTACAAGGGTTTGGGAGAGATGAACCCCGATCAATTGTGGAATACCACCATGGATCCGGAAGTCCGCACCATGATGCGCGTTAACCTGGATGATGCAGCTGCTGCCGATAGAATTTTCTCAACCCTTATGGGTGATGTGGTTGAACCACGTCGTGAGTTTATTCAGTCCCATGCTAAATATGTAACGAATATTGATATTTAAATGTCTGGCACTCACCTTCCACAGGCCCAGCAAGACGCGCGATGTGTCACGTCCGTCGAGAGCCTCAAGGTGACGCTTTTGAGTCATGCTGATGGTGAGCCAGGCGAACGTCTCGAAGTATGGCACTTCTAATGAAATTGAGATTATTGATTAAGACCGAAATAAAGAGGTATTGAGTTGGAGATTCAGAGACAGAACATCCTGAACACATCGATCGAAGAGGAAATGAAAAAATCCTATATGGATTATTCCATGTCGGTGATTGTATCACGTGCCCTACCCGATGTCCGGGATGGCTTAAAGCCGGTTCACCGGCGCATTCTATATGGAATGATGGAACTCGGTGTTGGATATAACCGAGCTTACAGGAAAAGTGCCCGTATTGTTGGAGACGTCATGGGTAAGTATCACCCTCACGGTGATTCTGCCGTATATGATTCCATGGTACGTATGACCCAGGAATTTTCGCTGCGTTATCCCCTGGTAGATGGGCAAGGCAACTTCGGCTCCATCGATGGAGACAGTGCTGCTGCCATGCGTTATACAGAAGCCCGCATGAAACGTATTTCCAGCGAGATGATGAAGGATCTTGAAAAAGAGACAGTCAAATTTATACCCAACTTTGATGAAAGTCTAAAAGAACCCACGGTATTGGCTGCGGTTATTCCGAACCTGTTGCTCAATGGCTCCAGTGGTATTGCTGTCGGTATGGCCACCAATATTCCCCCTCACAACATGAATGAGGTTGTGGATGCTATTGTGGCTCAAATTGACAATCCTGAGATCGAAGTTTCTGAGCTCATGAACCACATCAAGGGTCCTGATTTCCCTACGGCTGCGATCATCTATGGTGCTGCCGGTATCAAAGAAGCTTATGAAACGGGTCGTGGGAAAATCACCGTTCGCGCCAGAGCCAATATTGAAGAACACAAAAATGGTCGTTTCAGCCTGGTCATCGCTGAAATCCCCTATCAGGTCAATAAATCTTCTCTTATTGAAAAAATTGTTATGCTGGTTCGCGCCAAAAAGATCGAGGGTATCTCTGATATTCGAGATGAATCAGATAAAGATGGTATCCGTCTCGTGATTGAGCTGAAAAGGGATGTGGTTCCTGAGGTGGTGCTAAACTTGCTGTATAAGCATACACAAATGCAGGAAACATTTGGCGTCATCATGCTGGCTCTGGTAAACGGGTTGCCCCGCGTTCTTACCTTAAAAGAGGTTATTGCAGAGTTTATCAAATTCCGCCATGAAGTTATTGTTAAACGCACTCAATTTGAATTGAGGGAGGCCGAGTCCCGGGCTCATATTTTGGAGGGCTTAAAGATTGCGCTTGATAATCTCGATGCAATTATCAAGACCATTCGAGGCTCCAAAAACCCACCTGAAGCAAAAGCCTCATTGGTGTCCAAATTCAGTCTGTCTGAAATTCAAGCCCAAGCTATTCTGGATATGCGCTTGCAGAAGCTTACTGGCTTGGAGCGACAGAAAATCATTGATGAATATACTGAAGTTCTCAAGCTGATTGCCCGTTTGAATGAGATCCTTAATAATGTCGGTCTCCGGATGGATATCATTAAGACTGAACTGCGTGATGTTCAAGAGCGTTATGGTGATGATCGCCGGACAGAAATCGTATTTGATGCCAAAGATTTCACTATTGAAGATATGATCGCTGAAGAAGAGATGGTGATTACCATTACTCACAATGGCTTTATCAAACGCTATCCGGTTAGTGGATATCGTCGTCAGAACCGTGGTGGACGCGGCTCTGCCGGGGCAAAGGCCCGAGATGAGGACTTTATTGAACACCTCTTCACGGCCTCAACCCACGACTACATCCTGTTCTTTACAGATAAGGGTAAATGTCACTGGTTAAGAGTTCACGAGATTCCACAGGCTGGTAAAGCCACCCGCGGCCGGGCATTGATCAACCTGCTAAGGGTTGACCAGGGCGAGAAGGTTCAAGCTTACATTGCCGTGAGAGAATATTCTGAAGATCTATTCATTACCATGGCCACTTCCAAGGGCCTGGTCAAGAAGACAGCACTCACAGCCTACAGCCGTCCCATGAAAGGTGGCATCTTTGCCATCGATATTCGTGAGAATGACTACTTGATTGATGCTCAGATCACCACTGGTGAGAATGACATCATTCTGGGTACCAAGAACGGCATGTCCATTCGCTTCAGTGAGACCAACATTCGTGAGACCGGTCGTAAGACCATGGGTGTCAAGGGTATTGAACTCAAGGGTGAGACTGATCAGGTTGTCGGTATGATCGTCGTGCGCCGGGAAGGAACGGTTCTGGCCGTTTCTGAACATGGTTTTGGAAAACGCACTGAAGTGATCAACTACCGTATCCAGAACCGGGCCGGTAAAGGAATCATAACCATCAAGACCACCCCCAAGGTCGGGGCCATGGTCAACTTGCTGGAAGTTGTGGACACAGATGACTTGATGATCATTACATCACGCGGTGTTTTGATCCGTCAATCTGTCAAATCCATCCGCAGCATCGGTCGCAATACCCAGGGTGTCAAACTCATCCGTCTGGATGATGGTGATTCCATTGCAGCCGTAACCCGGGTCCAGGAAGAGAAGGAACCTGAAGCTGCCGATGTTAGCGACGCCGAAGTCATCTCCGGTGAGCAGGCCGCTATTTTCGATGCAGAGACAACTCCGGCTACCGATACTGATTCTGCTGCCGAAACAACAGACAATGGAGAGACTCCAGAGGAATAAGGCGCTATGAGCGTGCTTGAGTTTTCAGAACGGTTGGACCGCATTCACGAGCAGATCTCTCAGGCTGCTTATCGAAGCGGTCGAACCGTTGATGAGATAACCTTGATCGGGGTCAGTAAACGTAAACCCCTCGAGGACATGCAAACCGCCTTTGATGCAGGCCTGCGTCACTTTGGAGAGAACCGCGCCCAGGAAGTTCGGGACAAGTTCCCCGCCTGGTCACCTGCTGGGATCACCCGTCATTTTATTGGTCATCTGCAGAGTAACAAGGTTAAGTACTTACCGGGTCGGGTGGATATCATTCACACCATTGATTCTCAAAAGATCGCCGATGCCGTAAATACCAAGTTTGCCGCCCACGACCAGGTGATCCCGATCCTGGTAGAGGTAAACATTTCTGGGGAAGCAGCCAAGGAGGGGGTCCAACCCACCGCAGCACTGGATCTGGCAGCCTATTGTGCAGACCAGAGTAATCTCGACTTTCAGGGCTTGATGACCATTGGTCCATTAACTTCAGATATTTCGAAGATCAGACAAGCCTTCCGAGAGATGAAATTGATATCAGATTTGATTGAGCGGCAGGTTGGTGTTCAAGCGGGCCGGGCAAAGTTATCGATGGGGATGTCTGGCGATTTCGAAATCGCCATTGAAGAGGGCGCAACCCACATTCGGGTCGGGACAGCCATCTTTGGAGCCAGGGACTATTAATTCCTTTCCAAAATGAAAGGAGCATAAGGAGTAGCACATGGGCCGATTGACACCACAAGAGATCCGTGAGCAGGAATTCAAACAATCTGCTTTAGGGTTCAGTCGTGAGCAAGTCCATGAATTTCTGGACACTGTTGCTGAAGAATTGGAAACCTTAATCCGCGAAACCAATGAGATACATGCTGAGAATCGCGAAGTGCGTTTGACTCTCAAAACATACATGAATGTTGAGGACACGCTGAAAGAAACGCTCCTCTTAGCTCAGAGGACAAGTCAGGAAACCATTCGCAACGCCCAGAATGAATCTGAAACGATCATTCGCAAGGCCAATACTGAGAAAGACGCCTTGCTCTTTTCAGCCAAAGAAGATCTCCATGAGATCCAGAGTGAGATCCGCCAACTGGCCGCCCACCGTGATGAGATCCTCATCAAACTTAAAAGCTTACTCCGATCCAATTTGGCTGTTCTGGAAGAGGTATACTCCAAGCCAGTTGAAACAAAATCAGGGGTTGAACCGGTCATCAATCTGGGCGATGAACGCATTGTTGATTTTTCCCATTCAGATCTTGTTGTGGATGACCTCTCACAGCCTGAAGAACCTGAGATCCAGCTCGACGACACCCAGGATTTTTCCCGGGAGTGAGTCACTCGGCCACCATTTTTTGCTCAGCTGAGCTCCTGCCTAAGGTCAAGGAGAGTTTCCCAGAAACTCAAGTCCTTGGATTTGCTTCAGACCTGGACCAATGCCGAGAACAGGTCGACAGCTTGGGTCCACCCGGGGATAAAGCGGCCGTATTGCTGTATAATAGTCCCGATCACCATCTGGGCAACCCCAGCGTCATCGATCATATTAATCTATCCCATGAAAATCCCTTGATCGGTCCAGCCGACTTGACCAAAGGACCGCGTTTTCCGGACATGTCTGCTATCTACGAAAAACAGACCGAGGGGCTTGTCGTTGTAATGGGAGACGACCCTGCGCTTAAAGAATTCAAAGAACCCTGGGCACCTGTTCAAGAAGGTGTTTGGGAGGCTATCGCACTAAAACATCGTGGATTTCAGATCCATGCGTGGCTGATCAATGATCTCGAAAAATGGGTCAGTGAACAGTCGATCATACATTAGATTATTAAACATTTTTGAAAAGCCCTCGTGGGCTAACTGGAGGAACAATGCAAAAGAATAGTGTCAATAAAGTCATCCTGGTCGGGCGTCTTGGTCAAAAACCTGAGCTAAAATATACGGCAAGTCAGATGGCTGTGATCAATTTGAGTGTGGCTACCACAGAATCACGCAAGGACAGAGATGGAAATTATAAGGATGAAACCGAATGGTCCCGAGTCGTGGTCTTCGGTAAAACCGCTGAATTTGTAGCTAACTATCTTGATAAAGGTGCCCTGGTATATATCGAAGGCCGTCTTCAGACCCGTTCATGGGAAAACAAAGAGGGTGTTAAGATGACCACAACTGAAGTTATTGCAAATGCAGTGACTTCTCTCGGTAGTGGTGGCGGCGGCGGAGCCCAAGGTGGCGGACGCGGTCAAGGTAGCAACAA
>Ga0222628_1000402_pt1 | contig 18652 bp, 31 predicted proteins | sample AntAcemetageno95_FD_179860 | JGI IMG/M metagenome (GOLD analysis project Ga0222628, IMG submission 179860) | Saline water microbial communities from Ace Lake, Antarctica - #95 | ecosystem: Environmental > Aquatic > Non-marine Saline and Alkaline > Saline | place: Antarctica: Ace Lake | collected...
TCTGTTCTGGCGTCAATCCGGTATTCTTATTTCCCGGTGTTAATCCTAATATTTTCATCTTTTTCTCCAGACATATATAGTCTCATTTTTAGTTACGTGAAAAAATAACATATTAAAGTTTGTAAACATATATTCATTATATTCTTCTTTTTTATCAAGGTTAGATTTTAAATGAAAAGGAACTTTTTCTCCCACACTGAAATCTAACCCAGTTGTCAATATTAATCCATGTTGTTTTAAACAATCGCTTAATTCTTTTAATTTCTCAACTGGTTCTTCTAGATGTTCTAATACATCTGTAACAATAAGAACATCATACATTCTATCTTTAATTTCCTCTTCGTTTTTTAAAAAGGTTATTTTTCTTTTTGTTCCTTTAGATAAGTATCTTGCAAATTGTTCAATTTCTTTATTTATATCAAAATAATATACTGAATTATGTTCGCTAAGTTGCATTCCTAATTCTCCAAGACCTGCACCAAATTCTAAAATGTCTTTGTTATTAATTCCTCTAATAGGATATAAAAGTGTCATTGCCCTTTCTGGGTCATTAAAGAATATCAGGTCATATATATAATCTTTAGCATCTGTGTAAAATTCTATTACTGATTTTTTATCTTCCCATTTACTTATAAGATTTTTATTGGCTGACATAATTCTGTTTTCTATTTCCTTATCGCTAATATTCTCATATCTTTTTAATGCTTCTGTTAGATGTGTGTATAATTGTTTCATTTGTTATCTCCAAACAATATTAATTCTTTAACCATATATGCTGGGATTTTATTTCCTTTTATTTCATATATCATTTTATTGTTTTTTTTATCATGTTTTATTATATTAAGTATCTTGCTTGTAGTATTTGCTATAGTTTCTAAATCAATATTTCCAAAAGCAGATATATTTTCATCTCTGAATTTTGTGCATACTCCTTTTCCTATAAGATTAGGAATACGGATTATTATATTTCTATTAGTATTATTAGCAACATATTCTTCCCCAAGTCTTTTATATTTAACATATGGCGTATCGTTATCTATCATCGTTGATATATATACGATTCGTTTATCTTTATTGTTATCAACGCATTTAATAAGTTTATTATATTCTATTTTTTGTTTCTCTTCTGTTTTTTCCCAAACATTCCAAGTATGATAAATTATAGTGTTATTAAAATAATTTGCATTGTTATAATTATTCAATTGTTTTTCTAATTCAGAACCAAGTTGACCCCTTCCATTTTTTAGTATCATGGAAAGTTCACATCTTTTAAATTTTTGATATTATTGATGTAGATATTTGTTTGGTCGTTCTTACAACATATTTGACAGTCTTCTCTAACAGGTAATGATTCTGGAGCATTAGATAATATTTCTTCTAATCCAGATTCTTTAATGTTTCCTAAAACATATGGTTTTTGTTCTCTCATATAAGCACAAGCGTTTACTTCACCTGTATGCCAGATGAAAGGACAAAAGTTGTATCCGTAACATGTGTCATAACCTTTTGGCTCTGCACAATCTTGAAACTTGTATTTAGTTAGTAATAATAATTCGTGTTCGATGTCCGGAGGAGCTATATGCGTTAGTTCTCCACCACAATTTAATGCTGGGCGTACTTGGACGTAATCTACTCCAATCTCCTCTCCTACGTCAAGTGAAGCATGTACAACGTCATCGTTGCCTATGTAGTTAACACAGATTCCCAATGTCTTGCATTTACGTAGTTCTTTTAAGCTTTCTAAGTTATAATCCTTTGGCGTTTGACTAACTCTTACCCATTCCATTAATGTTGGGTCAAAATTAATTTTTGAAGTTGCATTTGTAATGATGCCTTGTTGTATTCCTAATTTGTATGTAAGTTCTACAACATCTTTTATTCTTGTGTATAAATGCGGGTCTCCTCCACCAGTCCAAGTTACAGATTTAACTCCCATATCTTTCATATCGTAAAGCAATTTCTCTACAACACTATAATCTAATTCTTCTTTAACTCTATCTCCCTTATAAAAACACCAAGGGCAATTTGCATTGCAAATGCCTGTTAATGATATTTCTATGTTGATAGGGTTTATCTTTTTACCATTTATAAAATCTATAGTTTGCTGATGCGTTGATAATTTCAACTGAGGTGAAAATCTAGCATCGTTCTTATTTGTCATTTTTCCAACTCTATACATGTTCCTAATGTTACATCTCTAATACCAAACTTTCCTTTTGTATTAATGTAACGTTGTACTGTAGTCCATTTAAATGTGTAGTACTTTCTATTGGACGCGCCAACAGCAGATGCTGTGTTTCCTGTTTCTTTTAATATTGTATCGTGACTTGCATTAACCTTATGTAAAATTAAAGATTTACCTGCTACATATATTTTACCACCCCAGAACCTAACTTGTTCTGTGAAATCATTATCTTCCCAATAAGCTCTGTGATAATTTTTATCCCATTTGAATTCCGGAATAGTTTTTCTCTCTTGTAATATACAAACTCCGTTTAAATAAAACGGCGCTTCTATTAATAAGTCTTTACCAATGATATCTTTTGGTTGTCCGTAATGTTCCATTATTCCTGGAAGATAACTACCATCGAAATCTTTTACAAGTGGACCAACTAATGAACAACCGTTTTCTTTATTTCTTTCAAAACAATCTACCATTTCTTTTAACCAACCTTCTTTTACTAAAACGTCAGGACTGATATAACAAACGTATTCTGATTCACTATCAGATACTTCTACACCAGTATTTAAAACATGACTGTATCCTAATAAAGTATTATCTAAATGTAAAGGAACATTATGTTTCTTACAAATAGGGATTGTTGTGACTTCTAGTTTTTTTGTGTCCTTGTGATTATCAACTACTTGTATTTCATAATCAATGTCTTTTGTATGTTCTTTAATGGATTCTAACATTCCATCTAAAAGAGAATCTGCAAAACTTGCAATGACTATTAATACTTTCATTGTGAATCAACTTCCATTGTCATATTATCATCTGTAATTCCTTCAGCTGTTTTAAACTCTTCCATCTTTTGTTTAAAAATAGATGCGGCTTCGTCTATATCATATGTCCATTTTTCCGAATCGTATACGTATTGTATACCATCTTTTGTTTTTATAACGTTTGCTAATATCGGATGTTTTATTTTCATTGTAATTCCTCATCAACAAAGTCAAACAATTCTAACATTGTTTTAACATTTATATGCCAAATTGGTATTTCTTCAGTAGGTCTTTCTAATGTAAGACGTGTTTGCTTGATTCTTAAATTATAATATATTTCTGTTATTATATACTTAGTTCCTGGGGTTTCCTTAAAACGATTACATATTTTTATATCGTCTTTAACTTGTACAATGTTCCCAATCTTTATAAAGTCTTTCATTATAAATTCTCCGAAATAAAAGCTAATAAATATTTCTTATTCTTTTCCAAGTTATACAATTCTTTCACTATATGTTTGCTATTTTTTTTCAATGTGGGTAAAATCATATCATTCATAGATGTTCTCATGTTCGTATATAAATCTACAGCATCTACATATGCTGCATGAATAAATACATTAGGAGAACGTTTCATTGTTGGAGTACATAAATATCCATTTACACCTGGAACTATATATTCATTCATTGGCGGAACTGCTGTCGTTATTACGGGAACGCCCATTGCTAAACTTTCTAAACAATTATGATACACTATTTCTCCACAATAACTATTATCGTCTTCTACTTCCATATTATAAACAGTTCGCTTTTTAGAAGTCTTTTTGATTTCTTTTACTTTTACATAAAAAAAGTCATCGTCTTCGAAATAAATATCATATCTCGGGGGGTCTTTTTCTAAACCGAACATTTTTATTAATTTTTTATTTAATGCCGCTCTAATTCTATAACAATCACGGTATTTTTCCCTTTTATCTGTTGATATTGAACTAAGAATCCCACATCTTAAAAACAAATGTCTTAAATCATATGCTAAACACTTAGATACAGTACTTAATTCTATTTTTCTATTATCCCTATCTTTTGTGCCGTCTCCCCAATAATGACCAATAATTATTTCTTTTTGTAATTCTGGAGCTATATGCAATAATATTTCTGGGACATGTTTATTATGTGCTAAATGACCACACAACGACTCAAAAAATTCACCAACTATTTTATTTGAAAAATTTATACACCCTTTGTTACCATCTATTTTTTCAACACCTGTAATGTTAAAAATTCTTTTAATTGTTTTCATTACAAATTTCCTATATTCGTGCTCTTTAGCATGTGAAGCAAAACCAAAATTACTACCAGAACGCCATCCTTCTGCAATATAATATCCTATTAATTTGCAAAAATCTTTATCTATTTTTATTTTATCTGGTATTTTATGTATAAAATTATCATATTCTTTTTTTATTTTTTTAACAATATTATCGGGTATCCGTGTTTTTTTATTATTTAAACACCTATACAATATAGATTTTGGAATGTTGTATTTTTTTACTAACTTCATTCCGCTATTTTTAATATTTTTCATATTGTAACCGTGTTTATTATATATGCAATTTTCGTCTCTTTTTATATTTATCATATCTATATAATCTGATATTTTTATATGTGATATATTATTGGTTTTTTTAGATTTACGAATTGCCACAAAATCATTTTTTTCTATTTGTTCTACAGGCACCCATTTTAAATTTTTTTTTTTACAAAATTTCGAATATTCCCCATATATTTTTTGATTTGTTGTTTTTATAGCATACACTGGGTGGTTTCCCGTTATGTAAATATTATTGTTATATTTTGTAGACAACTTATATATTTCTTTACTTTTTTTATTTCCTATATCTAACACTTTTTTATAATTTCCTTTGTGAGTTAATACCTTATCCCCTTTATTTATATTTTGAATCATCCTAATTCCATTATTGGTATATATCGGCGTATCTTTAATGACACAAGGAATTCCAATTGTTTCCCATTTACTTGGTAACAATGTAAAGTCTGCTCTTGTATATTGACTTAACAATTCTTCTCTGTCTAAATGCTTATCAATAATTTCCACATTAGGAATATGTTTCCATTGCGGTAAAGGTTTCTGAGATGTAATTATTAATTTAACGTTATCTTCTTCCGTAAACATTCTAAATGCTTCAACAACCACTGCTGTGTTTTTTCTGTCGTCTACTCCGCCCATACCGGCAGTGTGTATGAATGTAAATCTATCATCTCTATCTAAGACTGGAACTTTCCCAATTTCTTCTAAATCAATACTGTAAGGAACTAAAGTAAAATTTCTAATTCTATTATATCTCATAAACATCTGCATTGAAGTATTCGGAACAATAATTCTATCAAAGTGTTTAGTTTGTTCTTCCTTAAATCTTTCCATTACAAAGAATCCCCAAACTTTTACACCCGCTTGTTTTGCTAATAAGGGTAAGTCTATTGGTTCTTGTCTCCATTGGCCAAACTCATTAAATATGACTGCATCTATTTTATTCTCCACTAACCAATCAACATATTCTTTTTCCGATAGGGAAGTAATCTCTTTAATATTTATATCAACATCAAAGTCTTTAGATATTGGATTGTCTCCTAATTTTAAAAGAAAACAATCGTGTTCTCCCTGTAACATTTTGACAAAGTTAAGAGTAACGTTTGCAAGTCCACGCCCAGTAGACCACCCCGACACCATCCCGATTCTTTTTCTCGCCATTTTATTTACCTTTTTTAATCATATTTTCTTTTTTGTAAAGAGCCGCAATTTCTTTTAATAATTGTTTTACTGTAATTAGTTGTATATTATCATTACTTATTACGAATTCTATATCATATGGTAATTTATTTTTAATCTTTGACATTTCATTAGTTAACGCTCTTATGTCTTTCTCACTTCCGTCTATAACGTTTATAAAAAGTAGTTTTGTATCTTTTGCCATTTTATCTCCTATGCCTATCTGTTTTTTTATGGCATTTCGTGCATAAAGAAATGCCATTATTTATATCCCATAATTGTTCACAATCATTGGCTTGTTTTAAGTCTTTTATATTAAAATATGTCAATATCGAAGAAAAACTTTGTTTGTGGTGTGCTTCTAAGTATCCACCACGAACGTCACACATTCTACATGTGAAATTATCTCTTCCAAATACCATTAATCTCCATTCTTTATATTTTGCGGAATTTCTTACGGAAAGTGACATTTTAGTTTTGAAGCCATTAAATCTTTTTTCTTTTGTATGTCCAAGACTCATATTCTTTCTACTTTGTAACGAATGTGTTTTTCCTTTTAGCGACATTCTAGAATGATGATTTGGTAAAAAAGACGGAATTCCTTGGCGTATATGATGTCGCTTTATTATTATAAAATTACTACAACCACATTTGCATAAATATTTATTGGAATGTTTTTCAGAAAAGTTTTCAAATCTTTTTTTCCATTTTTTTTGTAAAATTTTTATAGCTTTTTTCCAAGCGTCCTTTTGTTTAATCCCCATTTGTATCCTCATTAGAAACTCCGAAAAAAAAAGGGGAATCTTTTAATTTTTTTCTTATTTCAATGTCTCTTTTTTTTTTAATTTCCACAAACCCAATTTCTTTTTTTATAGAATCAAGGGCTCTAACAAGCTGTTCTTTTGTTGCCCTATACGGAATACGTTTGCATTTCTGTGTCCCATCTCTTTTATAATACATATGAAAAATGGCATTCTTAAATTCTACCTTTTCTATAAAACTATAAGTTGCTATTTGTTCTTGTACCCACGAATATAACAGCTTAATCGCCTCTAAACCTAGCAATAAAATCGTAATCCAAGTCGTCTAATATTTTTGCTAACTTAAATTTAGGAATTAACATTTTAGTATTTGAAGATACACAATGTCCTTTTGTTCTTTTTCCCATATAATTTAAAACTGGTCTTATAAATTGACAATCACCAAATTCTTCATATCCATTATTGTAAATATTATTTGTTAGTCTGTATACTTCATCAAAATCTAAATTATGTTCGTTACACATTTCATAAACGTGTTTCATAAATATAATGTTTAGATGATAATATGTAGTCGACAACATTTTTGCAGCCTCGCTATTTTCAGATTTCTTATACCTAATTGTAGAAACTCCTAAATCGCGAAAATGATTTGATGCCAGGTCATATTCTTCTTCAGAACCCCCGATAATTTTTGTAAACGTTTTAAAACTATCAGTTAAGTTTGGGTGTTTTCCCATACATGGAGAATGTACAATTTTAACATCTCCTTTATCCCTAATGTTTTCTGTAGTTCCAATTTGAACTGTGCTGTTAATAATCACAAGTTCTGGATTGTAATCTACGATGTAACTCAATACGTTAAATTCAAACTCTTTCCCGTAAGGAATACATACGTGCATAATCTCTATTTTTCCTTTCGGTATGTCTATTTTTTTATTAATATCTATACCACCAACATTGCAATTTTTTTCTTTGTACAATCCTTTTATGCTTTGTCCAATTTGTCCATTTATTCCTATAATTAAAATATTCTTTTTCATTGTCTCACCCATTTTACTCTTTGTTTATTTTTTCTGAAAGCTCTCTATCTTCGTTTTGTACTTCAAAATCAACGTCTATTATTTTAGAATCTCCAAATAACTCTTTTCGTAATAATTGATTTTTTTTCTCAATATCTTCTTTAATAACATTATAAACAATATTTATATCGATGCTACCACTTGGTTTTAAATCACCCGCAAATTTTGCAACTAATTCAATTGCTTGAAATATTCTACCAATCAACTGATTGTATCCTGTAATATCTCCATCTTCTTTTACTTGTTGAACCATTTCTTTAAGTTCGTAAAGTATGCTTTTTATTTCTTTATCATATTCCAAAGCATATTCCAAATATTTCTCGGCTGCATTAATATCTTTAGAAATTAATTCTTGTCTCGCCTTTGAGGATTTCTTTATAAATTTTCTTATTGAATGTGCTCCTATAGGAGTTCCTTCTTCCGCTAATTTTATTGCAAGTGCTTCCGCTGAAAATCCTTTTTTTAAAGAGTCTTTAATTATTCTTTTTTCAAGTCCAAGTTGAACAACTTTCATTGTGTGGGAACCTTTACTATATTCAGACATTCTTTCTTAAACTCCCTCTTTTAATTTTCATTACAACCCCAATACTTTTGGCTTTAGAACTCCAATATTTATGTCCGGTAATAAAAAGAGATTCTTCAACTTCATAATTTCCTTTTTCAATTGTAATATCTGCAAATACTTTCAACATATCTGTATCTATAGTGTCTAAATTTTCAACAAATACTTTTGCGTTCTCAGGTCTAAAGAATTTAATATTATGTAACATACCTGGAAGATAATACCCGACTTTCTTACCCCTGCTTTTTTTATAAGATATTCTGCCATACAAACTATGATTTAATAATGTTCCACCAATAGGACTTTTACTCTTGTATGAAATCGAATAACCTGTTAATTTTTTAATCATTTTTCTCACCTAGTAGTATGTATAGTACTTCTCATATATAAATGTTTCGGTTTTAACGGCATAATTAGCCAATTTTACAATTTATAGACGCTTCACGAACGCGCGCGCGTTTTTTAAGGTTGTTAACAATGGTTATAATGGTTATAGTTGTTTAAGGTTATATCAGTCATATAATACTTCGTATTATATTCCTTCTATAACCTACAGCTTCGCTGCAACCTTTTATATTTATTTTTTTATTTTAGATATTTGATATTTGAAGATTCATTATCTTTTGTATTTAAGTTATCGTTTTGTTATCTGGTTGGCTCCAGAGCTTGTTTTAAAGTTCCTGGAGCAAAGTTATATAAAAAAGAGTCTTAAGACACCCTAAATAAAAGAAGTGTCTTAAAACGAATATAAACAGTATTTAAGCAAATATATTAAAAATACCCTATTTTACACCCTTAAAACCGAAAGGTTTATATAGTAGAAGTGCTATTCATAATAGTAATTACTAAAATCATACGATTTTTATTATTGATATCATGACAACCAAAAAGAAAACAGTGAAAAAAATACCTATTTCTAAAGAAACATTAGGGACACCAATAACGAAAGGAAAGAAATTAATATCTAAAGAATTAGATGCGGCAACAATAGCAATGAAAGAAATGTTACAGGCAGCAAATGAGGAACAGATTAAAAAACAATTGACAGACCCAAGTGCAATAGCTTTAGACGTGACATCTAGAAACACTGGAGAAGGTGTTAACTCTGTCAGAAAAACAATACGTCAATTATTAGTTTTATATTTAACCAATCAATTCGTGGCAAGAGGAGTAAACGTTAGAGCAGATACTCTCATATCAAAAGGATTTGAAATCGTTGGTGGAAACGAAGCTGGCATAAAAGCGTGTAAAGATTTAGTTGAAAATAGTGGTGGGGATAATTTGTTCAGACAGCTTGGAATTAATACAACTATAAGCGGCGATGGGTTTCTAGAAAAGATTTATAATCAGAAAGGAACAAAGATTATGAGACTAAAACACGTGCATCCTTTAACTTTAGATTTTGAAAGAGATGGAACAACTAACAAAATATTATTGGATGAAAATAAAGAAATAAAAGGATATGTTCAGTTAGTAGTAGATGCCGATGGTAAAGAACAAAAAGACCCCGTGAATAAAGCGGTTATCGAACATTTAAAATTTAATACACTTGGAGACGAATTCACTGGAGTATCGATGTTACAACCAGGATATGAAACAATCGTGAGACTTATGAACATGGAATATTCTGCGGCGGAAGCAGCAGTAAAATCAGCAAACCCATTAATCATCGCAAAGTGTAATACAAAATCTCCAAATCAAGTTGCTCAATGGGCAACAATTTTAGGTAGAATAAATGGAAGGGACCAGATATTTGTTCCAGAAGGAATGGAAGTATCTTATTTATCACCCGGACAACAAAATTTCAATGATTATGCAGACTATTTTTTATCTGCAGTTGTAACCACATTAAGCGTTCCTAAGGGAGTATTATTAGGAGCATCAGACGGAAGTGGAAACAGGGCAGAAGGCATTATTTTAACCAGACATTTTTATTCTTCGATAAGAGGAAATCAAAGATATATGGAAGATTTTTTTAACAAAATTTTTAAAGAATATGCAGACATTGCAGGATTTGATGCACCAAGATTAGCATTTAATGACATAGCAGAAGATGCGGCATTAACAGCACAATCTGCAATGGAATTATTTACGGCAGGATTGATTGATAAAAACGAAGCAAGAGAAATGCTCGGTATTATACCATCCGTTGGTGCACCAGAAGTAAAGAACGATGTAAATGCCGAAATAAAAAAAGACGAATCAGAAGTACAATTTCCAGAAGCACCCGGTAAAAAAACAGGGAGTCAAAATGGGATTAAGAAGAAACAGAAGACGGACGAAATGTCTGAAGTATCAGCGTTGACCAAATGAATGAAATTAAATACAAAGAATTATTAAGTAAATTAGATTCCGTTTTAGGAATTATCAAAGTCTCGCCTATGGGGGGTTTGGGAGACACCAATGGTGAAACCCATGCTCTTCATTTGTCTACTGAATTAGATATAGATTCGTTAGTAAGTTCGGATTTATATTTATGTCACACATTATTACATAATTTTTACGCAACAAAAAGTAAAGCACTTGGCGTTGAAGAAATTAAATATTTACACAATAAAATAAAAGAAAAAATAAATCATAAGGATTACGATTCCTTAGATTTTTAGAGAGAGAAAATGAAAGAAAAAACAGAAGATAAAACACAGGAACTTTTAGGACGTGTCAACAATTATTTAAGTTTCATGCGTTATAAATATTCAACCCAAGAAAAGTTAATGAGATTAAAGATTATAGATGATTATTATAAAGTTATAGATACAAACGCTACCATTGAGAAATGTAATTCAACAATTGAATTTGCAGAACAACTTTCCTCAAAATTAAAATTACCTCTTAAAGTTAGAGGGGTCTTTTTATATGAAGGACGTCATTTAAAGAAATATTATAGGGGTAAAGATTTAAAATTATCAACCCAAAATGTAGTTAATAGTTCATTTCCTCTTATGCTAGACCATGAAGATTCCAAGGCCGGAAAAGTTATTGGGATGGTTGATAGAATAGAATACGACGATTCAATAAAAGGTATAAGATGGTTTGGACACGTAAATAATCAAACCCACGCATTAAATATTTTGGACGGTGCAATATCAGAAGTATCCGCAACAATATTTGCACAACCAGATTACGATTCGGATTTAGGATTAATCGGAACATCTTTAGTGTATGGAGAACTAAGTTTAGTTCGTTCCGCACAATGCAAAGGGGCATATGTCGAGCCAGATTTATAAAATGCCTTACACAATTTCAAATATACCAGAGTACGTAAAAAAATATCCTGAAGTCATACAGCGTATGTTTGCACATACATTTAATTCAGTTTACGAGAAGTCAATTAAAGAAGGAGAGACAAAACACGATGCGGAAAAAAAAGCAATTCGCGGGGCACAATCAGTAATTAAATCTAGGTTAGAAAAGTTTGGATTTGGAAGATACGGCCACAACTCGATGATACATTGTATAGTAGATAAGTGGCTAGGAAATTTAAAGTAATAAAAATATTATAGGTGAAAAAATATGAGTGCTGACATTGAACAGAACAAAGAAATAGTGGAAGAAGTAAAAGAAGAAGTTAAGATTGAAGAAAAACCTGTGGAAGAAATTAAAGAAGACGAAAAGTCTGAAGAAGTTTCCGAAAAAGTAGAAGAAAAATTATCTGAAGAAGCAGAAGAAAAACCTGTGGAAAAAGAAAAAGAATCTAAAGAAGAAGTAGTTGAAGAAATCAAGGAAGAAGTTAAGGAAGAAGAATCTGAAGAAATAGTTAAAGAACCAGAAGAAAAATCCGAAAAAGAAGACTTATCTGAAGAAATCAAAGAAACTAAAGAAGAATTAGGTTTAATTAAGGAAGTTAGAGAAGAGTTAGTATGTTTATATGCTAAAAATAAAGATGCTGAATCTGAAAAGGAACAGTTATCAACTAAAGTAACTTCATTAGAAACAGAAAACGCTGATTTAAAAGAGCAATTATCTAGATACTTAACTGCAGAAGCTGAAATTAAAGCTAAGCATAAAGCAGACAGATTAGAATCATTATCAGCTAAGTTTAAATTGCTAGGTCAAGAAAAGACAGTAGAACAACTTTCAGAAAAAGATGACGCAACTATTGACGAATTTGAAACAATTGTAGATGCTGCTCTTGACAAATCACTAGAAAACAAAGAAATGCCTGAGGTAGTTAAACCATCTCAAGGAGCTATAGAAGAAAAACCTTTAAGTGAAGAAAAACCAAGTGAAGTAAAGGTAGAAGAAAAGAAAGAAGCTCTTAATGCAAAACCAGTAGATTTTTTCTCTAACTTATGTAATAGGTTATCAGGAGAACAAGCAGGAAATACATACGGCAAGAAAGTAATAACAAATTTATAAGAGGAATATAATAAAATGAAAACACCAGAACAATTAACAAGTGGCGTAACTATGATTGGAACATCTTCATGGGGTTCTCAAACTTCCGGTATCGGTAGTGTAATGGGTTCAACTTGGAGTCAACGAATTATCTTTGACGCTCAACCAGACAGAGTACTGTCTAAATACTTTATTGAATTTAACGATTTAATGGGTAACAACGATGTAACTATCGTACTTCCAAAAATTGGAGACGTATCTTTAATGGGTGGCCGAACAGGTTCCGCAGAAGGAGTTGCAAGAGTAATGACTAAATTTGATTCAGCAGACAATTTAACTGTAAGTTTAACTTCAGCTGATGTAAAATTAGGAGGATGTTCAATTTCATTCGAAACTGCATCTGCAACAAGAGTATCTATCGTACAAATGGCTCACGAGCAATTAGTAAGACAATACTTAGAAACTATCGAAACTGACGCGGCTGCAATTTTATACGGCGCAACTGTTGGTGCATCTAATGCTGGTTCAGTATTTGGTGGTAGTACTACTGATGACAACACTATAATGGCTACTGGTATCGCAGCTATGGCTGCTGGAGACATCATAGACGTTGACAAATTAGTTGATATGAAGATTGAATTACAAAACAGAAACTTTGCTAAAAAGCCAAGAGATGCTGTTGTATTTTTACATCCAAAACAAATTAAACCTTTACTGAAATCAAGCCAGTTTACAAACGCTGCTGAATTCGGTGCTGCAAGTGTAGTTAGAAAAGGAGTAATTGAAGAATATATTGGTGTAATAATCGAAGTATCTACTTTAGTTACTGCTGACACTTCAACTGTAGCTGGTCATTATGCATTCATGATTGACCCAACTGCTGCTGCTGGTATCGTTTGGAAAGAAAAAGCAAAAGTTAAAGTTGTTACTGAAGACGACGAAAGAATTCACAAAGTTCTTTTAGATGCATGGTATAAAATGACTATTGTAAATGACAACGCTATAGTATTAGGGTTCTTTACAGACGCATAAGGTTAATAACCTTATTTTTTTATTTTTTTATTGTATTCCTTAAAATACATGAGCGGGGAATATAAATACAAAAAGCTTATGGGAGAAAACAAAAATGAAATACGGATGGAGAAATAACGACATCAAAGTAAATACTGCTACAATCGACGAAGCAGTTATCGCTACAAACACAGTTAGTGGAACAAACACTTCTAATAAAGTTATTGTGAGTGGTAAATTACCAATGCAATACGTAATACCTTTAGCAATTGCTGCTGGAACTGGAGTACTTATGACTGGAGAAGACATTAATGCAAACGGAACATCAGCTTACGGAAATGCAGACTTATTAATACAACCACCTTACGCAATGCAACTTAGTTTAAATTGGAATGCTTCAGGTTCTGCAAGTGACGCGGACGCATTACTTGTCGCAGGAGAAAGTGCTTCAGGTGCTTCAATTAGTGAATCATTAGTGATTACATCGGCTGCAAGTGGAACTATTTATTCAAGCAACGCTTTTGCAAAGATTGATTCAATCACACCAAACGCAGTTAGTCCTTGTACTGACATAGGTTTAGGTTTGAGAGCATACATCGGTTTACCATACCCAATTAATGCAGCGTCAGATATTATATCTTACGCATGTGGTGGAATTTATGGAACAGCTAATGTTGATTCAATAACTATTAGTAGCGCATACAATACATTAGTATTACCAACTATGACTGCAGGTAGTGCATATAGTATCGTATACAAAACAGAATTACAAGCATAGAAATATGCTTTATTTTTTTTATTTTTAATTAAGGAGGAAACAAAAAAATGTTAGATACAACTTTAAATCATGTAAATAATCAACCCAAAAAAGTTGAGAAAGAAGTAATTATAAAAGAAGAAAAAGGAAAGACTTATATAGTAGAAGAACCTATTAAAGTAGTAGAGGAAGAAAAAAAACCTGCAAAGATAAACTTAACAATTGAAGATTTGAAAACCAAGAAAAAAGATGAATTATTAGACATATCAGCAATGGCAGGTTTCAAAGAAGAAGTAAAATATACATTTACAAAAAAGAAAATTATAAGAATATTATCAAAATTATTAAAATTATAAAACAATCTAGGTGAGACAAGATGAAAAACGAACAGGAATTAAGAAAAATAGAAGTAGAAAGTGAAGAGTACAATAAATTAACAACCGACGAAATGTCAGAAGTTTTATCATTTAAAATATTCGATAAACCCATGAAAGAACTCAAGTATCTTTTATGTACAAATTATATACATGACCAGTTACTAAAAGAAAATTTAACAAGAACAGGTCTTTACCAATGGATAAATGTATTCAGAGGAGAAGTAAAGGCGCCTAGAGATGTGTTAGATTATAACGATTATGATATCGTTCAAGTAAACATGTCCGGTCAAGATATTCATTTGGTTGGAACAATAAGAGAACAACTAAAAGAACAAAGCACTACTAAATTAGTATTAAATAACGATTATACAACAGAGCTGTGGGGAGTTTCATTTGACTGGCCAGATACTATCGCAAGGGAAGTAGTACATGCCGATATGTTATTCGGAACAGAATACTTTCAAACAACTGCATTAACAGAATTATCAGGACGAGAATGTTATGTCATTCCACATCCAGCATATGTTAAAAGATTAAAACATTTACCGAAAATAGAAAATAAAGAAATCATTACTACAATATGGCGGAGATATGATGCACATTCATACATTCCAAGTTTGGCAGTTAGAAACCACGGAATAACAACTCAATTAATTGGGTATGATATTAGTAAAGATAGAAAACCATATGTAACAACAACACTGTACGACTACGTGTTTGCAGGCACAAATTATTTTGAGTTTTGCAATCAAATGAGGGAAAGTAAAATTGTTTACAACCCATTTACATTTCACAGTTATGATAGAACAACTGTAGATTGTGCGGCAATGGGAGTAGCAATGGTAACAAGCAATAGAACCCAAAGTTCAAATATATGTTATCCTCATACCTGTGTGGACCCATTCGACGTAAAAAAGTCAAGGGAAATGATTAACAAATTAAACAATGACAAAGATTTTTACGATTTAGTAGTTAAAACTGCTCAGGAAAAGTCAGAGTTTTATAATCATTCAAATAGTAAATTAAGATATTTTACAGCTTTATATGAGTCCCTGAAAAAAGGCAGAATTCCTTCACGGAACATAAAAAGAAAAAAGGAACTTGTTAGAGGAGTTGGAGACGATGCATTGTCTTTATCATCTAAGAGTATAGAGAGAAAAAATGAAAAAAAGAACTAAAGAAAAAATAATAAGTAAACTTGAAGTAAAGAAAGATTTTAATTTTTTTATTTTAAAGATAAAAAATTATTTTATAAAATTATTTAAGAGGGATTAATATGACAGAACCATTTGTAGTTAAGTTTGTAGATTTTATGACATTAAGTAATGCAACTATAACGGGTCAAGGTGGGGATTCTACAAACAATTGGGTATCTGTAAATGTTCAATTTAATGAAACAGTTGTTCTTAAATCCGAAGACGAAGATAAGATGACACTTACAATTAATGATGATTTATCAGGATTATTATATTTACGAGTAGGCGCAGGCGCAAAAGTAGAGACTAGAGAATTATAATTATAATTAAAAAATAACAAACAGAGGTAATTAAGAAAATGGGAATAGTTTCAACAGGATATCAAGGAAACCTGTATTATATAGTAGGAAGTGTTGCAAGTGTGGCACAAGAATTAAACAGTAAGAACGCAAAACCACAAAACGTAATAAATTTAGGGTTTGACGGGACAGCTAAGAACGCAAACGTATGTATTGGTAGACCATAAAATGGAAGGCACAATTAAATTTTTCAATATCGATAAAGGATTTGGATTTATTTCGGCAGAAGACGGAAAAGAATATTTTGTTCATATAACAGCGTTAAACGAAGGGATAGCATTAGATAAAGGAGACAATGTTTCGTTCGAAGTTGAAGAAGGCGAACGTGGTCCTAAAGCAAGTAACGTTAGTAAACAGTAATAGTACGGAGGATAATAATAATGGCAAATGTAGATAATTTGTGTACAGTAGCACAAGTAAAAAGAATTATAGAAACAACTGGTAGATGGACTGATGCAGAAATAGAAGCAGTAATAGTGGACGTTGACAAGTTTATCTATATGGAAGGAGGAACACCTTTAGGATGTTCTTGGTCTATGGTTGGCAGAATAAACTCAACGGAACAAGGAAGATATTTTGTTGGGGAAAGAAAAGTATATAGATTTGATAACGTTTATTATGGTACAGCCACAAAAACAAAATTAACTTTAACAACACAATATCAAGTTAGTAGTGCTTATGGAATGGTAGAAATATTGCCTTTGGCTTCATCTGCTGTAACTCTGGACACAACTTCAGACGTTGTAATAGAATATGTTCCAAAAATTTATAATGATTTATCTTTGTATAGAACATGTAAAAGATTATTGGATAAAACAGATATGGGTAGTAAAGGAAAACCAAGTAAGGAATCATTAACAGTAGAAAACAACCTATCTATGGTTGAAAATATATTAATGAATAAAGTAATGATAGCAATAACTTCAGATTATAAATATTACGATAAGATATATGGAGTAAACAGTAGACAAATAAACCAAGACCACGATAAGAATTTATGGATTGGTGGAAGTCGAAGCGATTGGTGAGAAAAATGGTAAGTAAATACAATAAAAAATTAAGAGAAGGATTTGAGACAGATAAAGACAGAGCAAAGTACATAGCCGTAGATGGGGTTATAGATACGAGCAAGTGTAAAAAAAACGATACTAAACGAAACAGTCCAATTATGACTGATTAATAGACGACAAACACAATTTCAAAACCGAAAGCTTTATATATAAGAACTACTATAATAAGTAGTATAGAACAATTATTGTTTCGAAGAGACAGAAAAATCTATCCGTAGGGTAAAATAATGAATGTAACAACAGCACTAATTATAGTAAGAGATAATCTCAAAGTTTCTATTAGCGACCCATATATTGCAGCAGGTTCTGCTGCTAGAAGTACAGATTGGATATATTTTGAAGAACCAATTCAGTCTTCAAAATACCCTATTATTGAAATTACAAGAATAGATGCAAATTCAGAGGTTATCGATATAGGGCCAAATTATATGTTACATGAACAAGTCCCTTTTATTATATGGTTTTCTGCTAAGAATGGTTTTAAAGTTACCGTTGACACGGTTGAATATGTAAATGCTCAATTAGTGGGATACTATTTAGATTTGATTAAAGCAACAATTAAACAACAACATTCAACTTTATATGCAGCCGGTGTTAAAGAAATTAAACCAGTTAAATTAACAAAAATAGAATACGACCCCGACACACAAATATATTATGGCGGAGTACTTTGCAACGGGGCATTTTACGAACGTTACAATGCTTAAATTAGATATAAAATTTAAACGTACAGGAAGACTTGCAACCAGAAAGAAGTTTACATTGTCTGCTATGTTATTAAGAACGGTCGAAAGATTGGGATTAGAAGGAGAACAGACATCAAAGAAAAGTTATTTATCACAAAGACAATCGTCACAATCAGGAAGTTTAATATTCAGCAGTTTCAAAATTGATAATAAAATGCGTGTTAACGAAGCAAGCTCAACAGTATTCGCAGGAGGACCAACAGCAACATGGGCTAAGTGGGTAGACGTTGGACATGGTTTTTACAATAAACACGGGGGGGCATTTATAGCAGGCCCATCTGGAAAGACACATTTCGAAGGATATCATTTTATGAATGCAGGAATGGAAAAAGTAAGAAGAATATTAATGAAAGTAGTAAAAGAAGAATTAAAAAAGGAATTTAGGTGAATTAAATGAAAATCATATATATTGGAGAACTTAGAGAGATTAGAATTAAAGCAGGAAATGCAATCTTTAACAAATGGAAGAAAGGAGAAGTTAAAGACATTGGCGAAAATGAAGCAAATCTTTTATTGAAGAACAAGAATTTTAAGAGAGTCGAAAAGAAAGTTAAAAAAGAGCCAATAGTAGAGAAAAAAATAAATAAATACAAATCAAACAAATTGATTAAGGAGGAAGATTAAAATGAATATTATAAAAGAATTTAACAATGTTACTACGGG